>Ga0105053_10007230_pt1 | contig 14911 bp, 22 predicted proteins | sample BON01_FD_78093 | JGI IMG/M metagenome (GOLD analysis project Ga0105053, IMG submission 78093) | Freshwater microbial communities from Lake Bonney liftoff mats and glacier meltwater in Antarctica - BON-01 | ecosystem: Environmental > Aquatic > Freshwater > Ice > Glacier meltwater | place: Lake...
GAAATTTCTTTGCCATGGAAACTATTGCGAACTTATCTTGAGTCTTGCGCGAGCATCGTGCAGGCTGTCGTTTGCCGCCCGCCCTGCTGCTGTCTCGACGAAATTAGTCGCCCGACGCTGTTCGCTCAAGAGATCGGTCCAAATCCACGCTACCTCATGACGCGGTCGCCGCGTCGCACCAGCATCATTCAATCATTGTCCTTGGTGCAGGTCTCATCCAGTTTGTCTATGGTTTGTACTCAAAACGTGGCCGCGGGGCTCATTTCATGAAGAGTTCTGTTTCCACCATCTTTTCGCACGAGTTTGCCAGTGTATAGAATATGGAATATGGAAGAACGAGCCCGCGCCAAGTCTACCTACATCCCCCGCACACACACACACACATACACCAACGCAATCCCGCTGGACTCCTGGTCCATCTCCCGAGACAGTACAACCCCACTGGGCTCCCTGTGCGTTCACAGGCCCTGTCAGGAACACACCCACATTCCCACTGGGCTCCCTGTGCATTCACAGGGATTCACTCTCACACAAACTCCCAATCAAAATGCCCCAACTTGAATCAACCTTTCACCCCCATCCCGGGTTTTATGTTGTTATGCTATATATCTTACAAGAAACAGCTTGACTCTGCGTGTGTGCTCGCCAGGTGCAGGGTTCAATCCTCCGGAATTTTTGTCGACTTGTGGTCTACCTGTGTCGTGTTGTCTCGCTACGTCAGTAGTCTGGTCTCGGCGGGGCCCACATGGTCTTTCCTCGCCCAGGATCTTTATGTTTCTGGGAGGCATGAAAGCAGCATTCGTACCGTCCCCCTCTCCGGGACTTTGGCGTGCGCGGCGCCTCGATAGTGCGGAGGTGGACTCTCGTGTTTGGTTGGCCTCAAATCGGACTTATATTGCCCGTGCGGTTCCCTTCATGGTCTAGATCAGATTCATGGTCTGTAGATACATTCTGGCTCGGGGGTTGAGTTGAATTAATAAAGACACAACAACAACAACAGATCATCCAGAGTAAAACAACAACAGGATCCCGAAGAGCCACGCGTGACATGCGACATCTCGAGCGGGCTAGTGGGTCAACCGAGACCAGCGCCAAGCCGGTGGGCGCCTGCATCACTACCACCACCCTTCACTTGTCTGGTGTGCTCTTTTTCTGCGCCGGGTGCATTCAAACTCGAGCGTGCTCTAACATTCTGTTTATTACTGTGAGGCCGTGACAAGTGTACTGACTGGCGCACGATCCTTCAGGCCCTCGTGCCTTTCGCCCTGGCGCCTTCAGTCCTCGCGCCTTTCGGCCCTCGTTCCTTCAGGCCCTCGTCCCTTCTTCAGGCCCTCGCGCCTTCAGGCCCTTGCGCCTTTGGCCCTTGTGCCTTCAGCCCTTGCGCCTTTCGGCCCTCGCCCCATGTTCCTTCAGGCCCTCGTGCCTTCAGGCCCTTGTGCCTTGAGGCCCTCGATCCTTCTTCAGGCCCTTGCGCCTTCAGGCCCTCGTGCCTTCAGGCCCTCATTGCTTCTTCAAGCCCTCGTGCCTTCAGGCCCTCGCACCTTCGGCCCTTGTGCCCTCGGCCCTTGCGCCTTTCGACCCTCGTGTTTTCAGGCCCTTGCGCCTTCAGGCCCTCGTGTCTTGAGGCCTTCGTTCCTTCTTCAGGCCCTTCAAGTTGCACCTTCAGGCCCTTGTGCCATCAGGCCCCTGTGCCTTCTTCAGGCCCTCGTGCCTTCGGGACTCGTGCCATCAGGCCCTCTCGCATTCTGGTGCCTTTTTGAGGTCCTCATCTGAGTCTGTCAAGGTCATCTCAGCCTCACATGCTATCTGGCTGACTTCTTCACCTCTTTGTTCTCTGTATTCTGCTCTCTGAAGTTTTTTGTCACTTACCCTCATGGGCCCTGCCCGGGCCCCCTCACTCAGTCATAATGTCTCTCTCAGGCTCGGCCTGGTCATCTCTGCCTCTCAGATCATCATCCTACCAGCGCAGCTCAGCCCACTCACCCCAGACCCTCAGCCTTCTTATGTCAGTCTCCCAGGCTCACCCCAGCATTGCAATCTATTTTTCTGACACTTTCTTCATGATTGCAGATGCAGGCTCGGCCTGGTCATCTCTGCCTCTCAGATCATCATTCTACCAACGTAGCCCAGCCCACTCACCCCAGCCCCTCAGCCTGCTCATCCAGTCTCCCAGGCTCTCCCCAGCCCTGCCATCTATTTTCCTGACAGTTCCTCATGACCCTGCCCTCAAATATGACATCCTTCCTTTCCCTGTACTGGTTGTGCACTGAAGTGTGTTCTCGAAACGCACAATCATGTAACCCAGTCATGTCACTAAAGTTACTCAATCTCAATCTTTCATGTTCATCTCAGACTCACATGCTCAAAGTCTCTCATCCCGTCATGCAATCCCTTCTCATGGTAGATATTGCCACCCACTAGCATGGGCCCCGCGAATATAGAATAAATAATATAGAAGATAGAAGATAAAAGAATAGTATCTACAGACCAGAATGTATAGAATATAGAATATAGAAAAACGAGCCCCCAGTCAAGTCCGCCTACATCTCTCATACACACACACACACACCAACGCAATCCCGCTGGACTCCTGGTCCATCTCCACTAATTCTCCAGCGGCAGTACAATCCCACTGGTCTCCCTGTGCGTTCACGGGGATGCACCTACAATCCCACTGGGCTCCCTGTGCGTTCGCAGGGATGCACACTCACACAAGACCCAATCTCACTGGTCTCCCTGTGCGTTCACAGGGATGCACCTACAATCCCACTGGGCTCCCTGTGCATTCACAGCAGGCTTTATGGCAACCTATTGAGTGCCCGGGGCAATTGGGCACTCGATCCTGAGACCAGAAGACCCAATCCTGACTGAGTCACCGTCATCACTGGGTGTGCCCAGAGCATGCAGTGCCACGCCGCCTCTTCTCCTGCTAATGCTCGAAGATGACTTTTCTGAAAACCCCCCTTTCTGGCAAACTAGTAAGTGGCAGTGCTAGGTGTAACAATGGAGGCGGAGGCGAAAACTTTTCAAAAGTAAAGCGGTTGGTTGCAAAGTGGATAAGAACATGCAAACGGTTGAGTATTTGATCTATGAATGTATATTTATGTGTTACTGAATATATTTCATTGTGCATGGAAGTTATTCTAATTACATTACCGTGCATGGTGCAGACATCCCCACGTGAGTACGTGTTTAGGTGGATGGGAAAGATACGAATGAAGACGTTGTGGGGCAATGCACATATGTTAGGGCATAGGTACACACAGAATTTCACTTTTTCATGTGAAAATGTTATATGTGCATTCATAGGAAGCGTAGGCACATATGATTAGAGAAATACAGACTCAGGAACATGAGGTCACAAGTATGTAGACTTCGGGCGACACTGCTACTAGCAGGTACACAGAGACGTTTTGTAAGTGGAGCAAACATATGATAAGGGGTCATGAGAGAATGGTCGACACATGTATGAATAAAAAAGAAAATAGGAATATGAGCAGGGTCGTGCGTACATCAATAGGTACTGTAACATAGGGGTCTATTAAATTTGTTGAAAAAGAAGAAAGAAGACAAGAAGGTGGTTATGAATTGAGGACAGAACAACAAACACGCAGCGCGCGCAACACAGGTAGAGAACGACGGATAGAGAAGGAAGCACACACACACGACGCAGACTCATAGAAACAGGCAAATAGACAAGGAATGTGCGTGAGGGAGACCGAGGCTGTTAATGGTAAAGCGCCAAGGTTGTGGATTCACACTCCGTATCACCATCTCGGCGTAAGCCGTGTCAGGTATACGCATTTACTATGTGTATCCAAACATATATACACATGACCCAGCTCATATGCCCATCTTCCTTTTCTATCTGCATCTTCATTTCTCTAATTCCTGCGTATGTGTATCTAAACATGTATCCACATAACCCAGCTCCTATGCCTATCTTCCTTTTCCATCTGCATCTTCATTTCTCGAATACACATAACCCGGTTCCTATGTCTGTCTTCCCTTTCTATCTCTATCTTCATTTCTCTAGTTCCTGCGCATTCGTGTCTAACCATTGTACTCTGAGAGGAAATGCGAAGGTGAATCAAACAGTTTAAACTGGTTTATATTCGTATGGCCACCGCAATGTGTAGGGTCTATGTGTACTGGGCCAAAGATTCTACTTAGAGTTTGGAGAATGACTGGAGCTGTCAGCACATCGTGCACGATTGTCAGCGCTGTCCTCCACTCTGTGTTAGATTTTTTTGTGGTTCTTGCCAATGGGACTCTTCCTTGTTTTGTCCTGTATTGAATGCTATTCGTTTCTTCTCTTTCTTCTCGTCCGCAGTTAGGGGCTCCCGCACACTAGACGCACCGCCTCCACTCACTGTGATCCCACCTTCAACTTCCCCCTGGTTTGTTGCCACCTTGGCTGACGCCACATCCTCTGCCCCTGCACTCCACTCTGTCGTGCGCCACGGAATGTCACCAGGGTCATTGACCCCCGCTGCCTCACCTACCAGAATGTCGTCTTGCGCTCCTTCTGCATCCGACATCCAAGCGTCTCCATCAAATCCATCCAGACATACGCCAAGGATAGAGGTTACACTGCTGTCACTGTCAGACAACTCAAGCTCACTCACTTGCGGCCCCACTTCTCCTGGCGGCAGGCCCTGTTGCCATGATGTCCCATCCCCCTCATAGTCAAGTGTGGCTGGCACGTTGACAAGGTCCACATTGTCCACGTCAGGCAGTGCCGCCTCTGAGGGCTTGCCTGATGCACTGGCGCTGGCATCAGCTGGCACCACCCCTGCCTCCTTCAACAGTTGTATCACTGTTTCAAGTAAAAACTGCGTGCAACTGTTGCTCAAGTTCCCACCTCGACGAAGCTGGCGCATCCGCCGGCAGGGCATGCACGACTAACTGCGAACTGGTGGCAGATGGAGCTATCTCATGCAGCCTCCACATGCGCGTCTCACAGATCCCTCGAACTGAGGCTTGTTGCTCGACGCTGAGACGTACCTTGGCATGCTGGGTGGGTGGAGGTGGTGGTACCGAGTGGGGGCCTGTGTATATACCAAGCAATGTTGCTGTGGCTGTCAAGACAGAAGTCACCTGCAGAGGTGCTGGAAGGGCGTCAAGTGTGACGTAAATGACATCCTTTCGCGCTGAGGTAATGGTGCCCTGCTGGCCAACCTGCAGCCACGGGAGGTTTGCAATGGGTTGGTGCACTTCAATACGAACATTAGTGCGCAATGTAGGAGGGACAGGGTCACAACTACTAAACTTTTTCCCAATTATTGGACAGTACCCTTGTCGGAACTTTTTTAGCAGTCGGAGTGCCCTTGAGGCAGAGACCCGTTTTAGTAGCATCTCCTTGCCATCAGGGCGCAAGCCAATGGCCCGCAGTTCTGCTGTCATTGCCTTGCGTTCGAACGCCACATTCCTGAGGCCCGGGGGTGCAGTTGGAGCCACATATAGTTCCGCAACATCTAGAAGTCTGGCGGGTTGTTGTGTCACGCGATCGCTACGTCGGGGGGCACTATCTGTTGTCATCTGACCATGTGATGCGACCAACATGCTGCCTGCACAAATGGGCTCCGTTTCAGGAACGACTCCTGTGACCACTCGAGCGAGTGCTACAGGTCTCGGAATTGCTGCAGTCGTGTCAGCATCAGGGGTTTTTGTTGTGCGTACACTTTCCCTGGCCTCCCTTCGTTGGTAACGAGCGCCCGAGACTAGGGCCGCGCACGCCAGACACACATGCAGAGCAGTAGACAGGAGGGCATCCCGCAACATTGTGACTGCTGCCGCACTTCCAATGCCCCAAATAACACGATCAGCCTAGATCTGATGTTTGCGAGTCACGGCAGAACACAACACCTTTTCCTCTTCCCCACTTTCCGTGATTTCATACAAGTTCCGAAAGGGGTGGTTACACAGATGGCAATTGGCCACAGGACTCGTACGTAAACATTTCACTTCCTGGCTAATCATTGGAATACCAACACGACGACAGTGGTGTAGTACATAAGCCTTGTGTAGTTCGGACAAATTGGAAACCACCGTAAGTTCTGCCTTCGTGAATTCAAGGTGAATTGATTTCAGCATACCAGTATACAATCCAAGAAGCGGTAGGGCAGTGAAATCCAGTCCGCTATCGTTAACCTGCAGAGGCCAGTCAAGTCGCATGGCCTCCCCTGAGCCAAACTACACAGGTCCATCGTTTGGATTACCAGAGGATCTGCCACCAGTTCCTCCGAGAAGGAATGCCGATTTGCGCACGTCACTTACTCGAATACTGTCTAGAGTTTCCTTTGTGGCACATGGCGGGCCAAGCAGGAGGTTGCGCACATCCCTCTTGTTTAACAATCCGTTATGTCTCCGCAAGACACTAGGGCAGTGAGTATCAGGTACTACAAGATGTCCATCCTCATCACATGTCCATGTATGACTATGTGTCGAGGACGCGCTGTTGGAATTGGTACTGTACCCATTTCCATAAGCATAAAGCATAGTCATTCCACCCAGCAGCATGGCCAAAACTAATAGTAACTGCAGGGAAAACAGCCAGTTCTGTGCACGTGACATCATTTGTTGAATGGCGCATGTATTGTTTCCGTGTCAAGCGTTTTTTCCCGGGTCTGTCATGGATGACGACTACCACTCTCCGCAACCTTGCCGTTGCGGTGATTTTCTCCAACACTCGTGAGAGAGCAACTTCTCTGGGCTCATTCAGGACCACCAGGCACCGATGTGACCATGGTATAGGTAATCCCGTCGTGTTAGGACAGAAATTGTCGACTGTCACCCTCTAATGATAGCCAACCAGACAATCCTCCCATGAGGTCCCCAGCACGGACGGTGCCACTAGGAAAAGACAGTTGATGGTCAGAGCGGATGTCACCACCTCTTGTTCCAGGTCAAAGACATCTCGCAGCCACGCAATAATTTCAAGAGGTAATTGTCCAATCATATCAAAACGCATGGCTTTTCCATTTATCCGTGGCTGCTGTTTTTCTTTCCTGGGTTTTTCTTGGTTGTGTTTTAAGACTTTACGCATACTCCCGACACATTCATACAGTACCTCGTACACAGCCTGCCGGAAGTCTGCACCAGCGCACGTCTCCCCAGATGTCGCATCTGTCTGTCCCCTCAGTCCACACAGACATGTAATGCGTTCCTTGGTCGCCACACTTGCATCTCTGCCCATGCCACCAGCTGAGACTGCAGGGCCCGTTGTCCATGCTACAAGGTCTGGGTCAGAGTGTCTCACAAAACCAGACCTTCTTATCCAGGCCTCGTTATCACTTCATTTTTGCATTTTGCAATCCGGGCCTGCGAAGCCCAAGCAAAAATCTGGGCAAAACCACAGACTGTTGTCCCCTGTGGCTAGGTGCGCTGATGCCGTCAAGGCCACTTGAACGAAAGCAGGTTGCCATGCTAGGCATTCGTGACACCAGTGTACCCTGGAGTCTGGACTTCCTGAACAAAAGTCACATGGTCGTCCTTTTTCCCCCAGCTTGAGAAATGTTTTGAATGCTCTTGGCATCAGCACAGTGATGCCAAGAGCATTCGAAACATTCTCAAGCTGGGGGGAAAAGGACGACCTCAACCTGTCTACCCGGTTGAGACTGCTGGATGCAAGTTGTCCCAGACAAGACCACATTGCTTCTGCTTTCAAATTCCCACGCAGTTGTGTGCACACTTGCGCCCAGTTGTTGCCATCGACTTTTCGCTTTTCCATCAGTCGCATGACTCTCATAGCCTTAGATCTGTCACAGTCAGGCTGGCGTGACTCTTTGTTAAGACGACGTGTCACTCGAACCTGTTGCGCAAGCCGACCCACTTGTTCGAAACATGGGTACCCCCGATGAAGTCAAAAAGTTTGAAGTGTCTGCCTGCGGTCGCAGGCCACCGTAGAAATCAAGCTCATGGGATCTTCCTTGTTGGGCAGCTGCTCCAGCCAGCAGGTCACACGCATGGTTTTGACGTGCCGTGACTGTCTGAATAAAGTCAGTCGTTCCGTTTTTCTCACGATTGTGGCAAGCGGCTTCGTGCAAATTCCAAAATCCACTCCCCTTGCGCACATTTGCTGGATGTGGAAGTGGCAACTCCTAGTGCCCCAGCCTCCTTTGTCCGGACGCCGTGTCTAGCAGTCAGATCCGAATACATGCACACCTTTTTCAGTGCCAGTAGGCCGCTCAAACTGTCGGAGGAGAGCAGCGCTTCGCAGTTGTTACGAGCAATTCTATTTAAACTGCCCATTGCCGCTGTTACGCACTACTCCTCGACTGAAGTACTGGGTTCATCATCAGAGCTTCTTGACACTATTCGCATAGCATGAGCTGCAAGCACTGATTGGTAGGGATTTGGATGACTGGTATCGCTGATGATATATGCAATGCCCAATCGTGGTCGACACTCTGGTGATCTATCATGACTTGATCCAACCCAACTTTCCGCTACATGGTTCTTCAGCGCATACACACACGCAAAACTTTTGCCACAGACGTGAGCATGCTTGTCGGTACTCACATAGGGTTGTACTTCCTCCCAGCTGTCGTGGTTTTCTGCTCGCAGTTGTGCAACAGCCCTGTTGTACTTTTCCGCCGCAGCCAGGATAGTCCTCTCTCTGTTCAGGGTAAAGTCCCTACCGAAGACGCATGCACATACGGTTGGCGCCGCACTACACTCCATTCCGAGGCCTTGTTATTGCTTCCTGTCTGTGACACTGTACAGGTAGATGGCCAGGTCCCAAGCATCCTGATTGATCAGACCTCGCGCTCCATCCATGGTGCCTGACGAGCACAGCAGGCGTCTCCGCGATTCTTCATCCAGATCACATTCGTCTGTATTCGCAAACACAACATGAAATACGTCTGACTGATAACCTTGTGGAGAGATTGTTCCTAACTTACTGTACGTTGTGACTGTACCACTACATGTTGTCTTGGTGTCAGCCTCTTCATTTCCAGGGAACCATTTGTACACATTTCGCCCCACCCAGTGCTCACCTGATGGCGTGAAGATGTCGCATTCAATTTCATTGAGCATTACTGCATCTAAAGGACCCTGGGTTCGGATCCCACGTCGTAGCAGCCTATGGTGCAACTCATCCTGTTTATCATGAGGCATTTCCGCCTGCTCGTGTGCCACAGGCGTCCAGTGTTCCAGTATGAACCCCAGTGCGTCATGATATATGTTAGGTGGCAAGTACACCTGTACAGGCCGTTCCAAATCGTTGAAACACAAGTCAAATTCCTCTTGAGCATGATTGCCTGTCTGCCCAGATTGGCTCGCCAGACACATGATGTGTGATGTCAAGTCCCACACCCCTCCCCTGCCACAACCGTGGAAAACCAATGGTTTTGGAGACACAAACACACCAGATTTTGTTCGCGCAATGGCCGCTATATTCCCCAGGTGTACGCATTCAAACTTCACTGTTCTCTCACTTGTGCACATTCTACTTGCTGTCTTCTTCACCTAGACCGCCATCGTGTCATGCATCACTTCATACACCATCACCCTTGTCATCCCAGCATTTTCATGCGTTGTCACACGCAACAGGACCCAGTTACCAAGTGGTGCCAGTAGATCCACATCAGCTTGCTTGCGATGCCTGGTGTTTGCATGTTTTTGACCATGTCTTTCCTTGTTGCTTCCAGTGCCGACGCGTGGGTGCTGTCATGTTTGTCACCCACGTTTTCATGTGTTTCAGCCAACTTTGTCAGAATCCCGCGATCTTCCCCTGGAATGCCTGATCCATCAGTGCTTACTAAGAGCAAATTTCGTTTCGCACAGTCACGTACATTCTGATGATATATTTCTGTTTTTCGAAAAGCCAACGCTTCCATCGTGTTATGTTTGCGCATACCATCCACGGAGGAGCCCAGAAAAACTTCATCTGCTGTCAGGGTTGGCTTGTCACGTTGTCCCCCGCGCACACCAAGATTGCAGATGCGCAACATGCAGGTTTGCCAAAATGTGTCCATCCACTGTGCTCAGGTTGGGAACCAACAATAATGTCTCAAAATCTTTCCTTGCAAAGAAAGCCGCACGACTATCTTCAGCAATGCTTAAATGAGCACGTTCGTTCTTTCTATTCACCGGCTGTACCGCCTTTGCACCATATGACACCACCACTGCAGGTACACATATTTGTAACACACTTCCACTCCCATTGCCATGAGCGCCGTATGCATAGCGCACAAGTGTTTCGGTGGGCTGTGGCGTGTAAGAAGCAGTCATCTGAATGGGTTGACCGAATTGACTCTTCTTCACTGAGGCTGGCTCCCCCTTTTGCAGATACACACCCCGTCGCCATGAATGTTTCCCTGTGGCGTTTAGTCCAATCCACAGTATACCTGGCACCATTGTTAATGACTGAGCCCGTGTCTGCGCCTCTGATTCCTCAACAGGCAGTGCCGTCCATGAGCATGTTAGAGTATGGCTGTCGGGTTCTTTCATCAACACTACTGGGTCTCGCGTTGGCAGGTACTGGAACATTGTGTTCTTCAACAATTCCTCAATCCCAAATAAGAAATTATTGTGGCTAAAGATTTGGCTTGGCTGAAACTTGAAAGCCTGTCTCGGCGCTGGCACGTGTTGCTTCCCCCAGTGAATTTGCATTTCTGCATGATGCCGCAGGAATTGCAAACATCGAGCTGCCGTTGGATCACCTTGCATGTCTCTCGTACGGTCCCCTGCATGTGCAAGCAGATTTTCATAATTATCCCTCACAGCTACAGAGTCATGTTGAAGTCCAGCCAGAATTGTGATCGCTGAGTCCTGTACGCACTTGATAACTGGGTCCCCCATCCCCCCCCCTCCCAGCCAATGCGGCGCCAGGAGGAAGACAGTCACTGCATTATCTAACTCTTCATTCATGGGTGCCAGTCCCAGCGCACGCATGCCGCTGTTTGCTACTACCCCCCGCATCTTAATGATGAAGTCAGGTGTAGGGGGTCCAGTAAAAGCAAAGTCCGCAAGCGCTGGTACAGGACCGTGACAGATGCCTCACTTGCTGCATCATAAGAGGCGAGGGCAGCAGAGGTATTATCTCGCACTAGTGACAGAAAGGTGTTAGCCGCATTTCCGTTCTCACGCCAGTAGCCAGCATCCTATCCTGTGATCTTGTCAAGGCACCCCCCACTGCAGAAACGGGGTCCGAGATAGCGTACTGCCCCCCCCTCCGCTGGCGTGTTACCGATGGCATCCCCCGTTGTAGGCACTGTTGTGATTGCTGCTCGTATGAGTTGGCCCCAGGAGTTTATTGCTGCCACTGTCAACTTGGGTTCCTCGCCAAGTAGATGCCGCATCACAGAAGAACAGGTGCTAAAACTTTTCTCTAGATTCGACCGCACTCCCACCAGTGTCAACCCAACAGTCAGGGCCTCTGTAGCATTTTGCAGATTGAGGTAGATGGCACGCGCCTCTTCTTGTGTGTGTGCCTTCCCACCTGTGGTCACTGCGTTATCATCTGCATAGCCTGTACCCTTAACATATGCAACGCAAGGGTGTGGTACGGACAACAAACACCTTGTCTGTTGCAGTAGGTCAGTTCTGCACAGTTTTGTCAGCTGAGACATCCCAAGGTCCACCAGCAACAGACGTGGCAGAGGGTATCCATGCACTACGCTGTTAGAGTATGCCTGAGCGGCGGCGGTTGTGAATATGTACAGCAGGGGGCTAGATGGTGCCCCCTGTGCTACCCCCCCGTCAAGTCGTACCTTTTCATCTAAATCTCCAAGACCATAGGCGGTGTTCACTACTCGAGAGTGTCCACCAATATGTGACATATTTCGTGATTCTACATCCGCTGGCACTCCAAACACTGTGCATGCTGAACTGATTCAATTGTGGTTGATGATGTCGTAAGCTCATGTCACGTCCAGGAAGGCTTGACAAGAGGTTATCTGTTCGCGCCGTGCGTGCCACTGGATACTTGAGACTAGATCTGCCGGACATTCTGAGGCCCCTCCCTTGATTAATCTGTACGTGCCCTCTGGCAGTAGGTCATATTCTTGCAGCACTAACATGAGTCTACGGCTTATCACAGCGTCTGCTAACTCAAAATTTGGATCCAAACATGTGATAGGACGTGTGCGTCGCATATCTTTCAGAAGAGGGATGATATCACCAAGTTTCAGAATTGTTGGACCTTCTCCAGCGAGAAGTAGATTGCAAATGACAAATACAGGCTCCAGTTGTTCATCAGTCATGTCCTGTAATTCCTCAACTGTCGTCAACCGTCCTGTTTTTCCTTTTTTTAAACGGCTGAGTTCTCCTCGCAACTCTTGAACATCTCTGAATGGGGCAAAAATCTGCCGGTATGCTTCATCTCGCCTAGCGTCTGGTGGCACACATGATTGTAGTGACTTTCCACAATCGCATGAATTTCAAGCATTCGCAGAATTTCGGTCAGCTCTTTCGGCCCATCTTTCTGCCAATCAAGGATGGTATGAGTCGACACGTGTAATAAACATGGTGCCACTTCTTAATCCCCTGGAGCGTCAACCTTATTCGCTCCATCGGAGCTGTTTGGCGTTGCACAGTCACCAGCAGACAGATTCAAATGTTTTTTTTAAAGGTACTTGTAGATGGCTGTTCACCTCTTTTTTTTTGGTTTTTGGTTTGTTATGCCGCCACACAGCTAGCAACCCAATTACGACAGAGATGCATACAAGTGGTGCGCAGTAATAAGGAAGCCCAGAAGCGCCTGACCGAATCGAACGGCACTCCTGCAATGGACTTTGGATGTGAAGAAATACGCAAACGCAAGTATACACAAACGAAGAATAGAACAAAACACACAACCACAATAGTAATTTAAGTGAATTAATGTGTCATTGTGTACAATAATAATTGTTTGACAAATAATCGTATTTATTTATTTGTGTGTGCATATATTTGATTATATATGACATGAATTCAAGTTATAGGTATTTTATTCATGAATTTATGTTTATGTGCTTATTTATATATCTCATTGTGTATTGAGGGTATTCTAAGTTTGTTTACGAGTTTATGTTTCTCATGTATCTTGTCATGGATCATATGCATTGAATTTGTTATGACTTTGAACATTCATCAAGTATTTGGAGTGTGTGTGTTGCTTTGTTTTATTAAACCGATATTGGGGAATCGTTATGTACGGTCCCGGGGCTTCATCGTGAGCGAGCCAAGGGAGACTGTCGCTGGAAGAATAATCAATTTATGTTATTTTATTTTATTTTATTTTTTATTTTGTATTTATTTATTTATTTATTGATTTATTGATTTATTTTTCCCGCAAATAATCGTATTCATTTATTTGAGAGTAGAGTTTTTATTGAAAACTGATATTCATATATTACCTCGGACCTAGCAATCGAAAAAATTGGAGATTGGAAAAAATTGGAGATTCTGGTACAAAACCAGTCATTTTGAAATATTGTCGGTGCACGACCTACTGCAATCACCTCGCAACAGCGGGAGAGATAATGCAGCAGGAATCATAATTGTATGATGAACCAGCCCTGCTCTCATTCTACAGATTCACTCACTGCACCAAATTGCCACGGGCACTCCTTCTCATGTTCCTCCACAGCGCCGTGTAATAATTATCGCCATTTTCCATGATTTTGGGACCAATTGTATGGTCCCTTAAGACTGGGACTCAGCACCGAGCTGCGTTTGTGGTCCCAATTTCATATCTAATTTAATTGGAGAGTCTCCAATTTTGTCGTTTGCTAGGGACGTTAACGACTCGGTATTATGCTGCCTACAGTATTGTTGGCGTCAATGTCTTGCCAAAAATTGTGGGTTCATATCTGAAACGGACGTCTTCATATCTGAAACGGACGTCTTGTCCGCCAGCTGCAGGCATGCAGCCAGGCTGTGCAATTGCAATGCCAAGGCCATTGTGTGCAGAGGAGAGGTTTCAATGTTGAGACTCTCAACAATTCTTTCTGCGGGTCAACGTCAGAACCCTTGGCTCCTGCTCGTCGTCGTACTTGTGGCGGGCGTGTGCGGCGGTGCTGACGCTCAGTGCGCCGCAGGCGCCGTCGATCTGGACAGGCCTCCGGCCGGCACCAACTGTTCGTGCGGTAGGCGCACCCTCACACGAATCCACCACACACGCACACACCAACACCTCTAACAACACAAACACACACACACCAACAAACCCACACATACATGCACACACAGACTACGGGTGGACGGGGGAAGAGGCTGGCGTCGACTGCTCCAAGTGTGCCCCCGGCACTGCCAAGGGTAACTATGGCACTGCCTCGTGTGTCGCGTGCACACCCGGCCACGTTTCGGCCGGGCCGCAACGCAGTTGCACGCAATGCCGAGGCGGATCCATAGCCCCCACATCTGGTATAAACAGTGTACATGTAGATTTCGATTTAGCTGTCTGATACACTACTCCTTTCGCACCGACTTTCTCCAGAGATTGTTGACACTCTTCAAACAATTGCAGGTGCTTCTGTCTGCTCCAATTGTACTGCCGGGCAGTTTGCGCCTCCTGGCTCAAGTGTGTGCACCGACTGCCCTCCCGGCACCTATACCGATGCCCAGATTGGCACCTCGGCAGAATGCTCGAACTGCAGCCGTGGTTCCGCCTCTGCAATCGTTGCGGCGACGTCGCGCACCGTTTGCAAAAACTGCTCCGCGGGCTCGGCAGCGGACGAAGCGGCGCCAGCTTGCATCGACTGTGACGCAGGCATACCCACTTCTTCACACTCCATTTTGTTTCACACAATCACACACGTGTATGCACACATGCACACGCACACTCACATACACACGCACACACACAAACACACACACACACACACACACACAAACACACAAACACACACACACACACACACACACACACACACACAAAAACACACATACACACACACACACACACACACACACACACACA
>Ga0105053_10007235_pt1 | contig 14903 bp, 1 predicted proteins | sample BON01_FD_78093 | JGI IMG/M metagenome (GOLD analysis project Ga0105053, IMG submission 78093) | Freshwater microbial communities from Lake Bonney liftoff mats and glacier meltwater in Antarctica - BON-01 | ecosystem: Environmental > Aquatic > Freshwater > Ice > Glacier meltwater | place: Lake...
ATACGCCCCTGATACGCCCCTGATACGCCCCTGATACGCCCCTGATACGCCCCTGATACGCCCCTGATACGCCCCTGATACGCCCCTGATACGACCCTAACCTACTACGCCCGTGATACGCCTTCGATACGCCTATGATACGCCCTCGATACGCCTTCGATACGCCTATGATACGCCTGTGATACGCCTGTGATACGCCCTGTGAATATATTATAACAGAGATGATTTTCAGTCTTGTTGTATGTGTGTGTGATATGCTAGAGGCATGGAGCTCCCCATTCGAAATGGATGAGGGTGAGGGACTATCGTTGTTCCAATATGATCCTGCAAATGGATACCGCGATGACTTGCAAGATGACCTGCAACATGCTACGGACTCCGCGCTGTTGGGAAGGATGGGATTTCCTGAACAGGAAACAACGGGCATAAGCAGCTTGTATGGGGTAGTGTATGGGGACAAGGTGAACATCATAGCAGGTGGTGTGTTGAGCAACAAGACCACACTATACAGTGTCATGCAATCAGTACTTGAGATTCTGATGGAATCTATCTGGGATGGAACGGCATCCGAGGGCACTGGGCGGGTTATTGACATTTTTGTAGACAGTACATGGACGATGCCATTTGGGGTGGCGGAACGTTTCTGTGATGTAGAAGATACAACGCGCTACAATGGGCTAGTGTTCGCACAGCGTGAGGGGGGTGTGCTATGCTATGTCAATTTGATTGACGGCCCCCGTGACAACCACGCCTATGACGCGATGTACACTCTTGCAGTGAACGCGCTGGTGTCCTTCGAGAGCACGGACTGTCGTGGCCTTTTGGACGAGTGGAAGCATCGTATGTATCTTATTTCCACTCGCCAGAGCGACTGCTCACTGTTGTGTGGACTCGAATTTCCAAAAGCGGACACAGCAAGCGCAAAAAGATTGTATGAAAGATTGTATGGCGAGCAAGGGAATCTCATAGCTTGTGGGATGCTTGGGGAGCATATCTCGTTGAATCAAGTCATGAAGGTTGTCCTCGAAGCTCTGTCTGTATGCAGATGGGGGGGGACGGGGTCTGAAGGCTCTGCGCGAGTGCTTGATATTTACTGCAAAGGGTTGTCCCCTTTTGCAGTGGCGGAGCGTTTCTGTAGGAGTGAAGACACAACACGTCCTAGTGGCTTGGTGTTTGCTGAGAGGGGAGGGGGGGGGACGTGTTTTGTCAATCTGATTGCGGGGGCAGGTGAAAGCTCAATCTACGACGGAATGTTTTTTTTGGCGTCGAATGCGTCGCAGTCATTCGAGGAAACAAACTGCATGTCTCTTCTTCAGGAATGGGTGTCATCCCATATCCTCATAGCAAGCCGCCAGCCCACTGTCGTGTCAACCCCAAGGGCAAGGTTGCCCAGGGATTTCATGGAAAATGTGCGCACTACTGTCGACTACATCAACGAACTCATTGTTATGCTGAACGCGATGAAACAATCGCACGAGGACACTGCGTGAAGAAATCCATGTATGATGTGTGGGTGTAGTGTGGGGTCTTTGATACGTAGCGCGGTAGACACACTACATGGCTTACACTGCTGGTCTCTTTTGCGAAAGAGGAAAACCATGAATATGTAGTTGATTTTTAAGAGAGACATGAGTGTAGCCATGTTATGGGTCTATGCCATCTTTCAGTAAACATAATCAAGTTGTGTTTGTTCCATGAGCTCGTTTTTCGTGTGTCTCCTGCGTCGAAAGATGTTTGTTTCGGCTTGTGCGTATGAAGGTGTATATAAACGCGGGGGGAAGACTGTGTGTATTCAGATAGTGTGGCGCGGCTGCGTCCACTTTTCAACGCACGTATGCCACGTTTTGCTCGATGCGGACGACTGGTGTGCAGGCAAATTTTGCTTTCAAGTATTATGGGGGTTGTCGGTGCCTCTTTGAATAACAGGACAAGATCAAACACAAGCAACAAATACGAATCATGCCACGAGGGTGGGGGTTCTGGTTGTGAGTGCCCCTTCGGGTTCATTGTTTACTCGCCGACTGTGGCGCTCAGCAGCGGCTCGACGGACTACCGCACTTACTGCCACTGTTCCTGGCTGGGGTCGTTCCCACGCACTTGCGCAGCGCGCAGTTTCCACGGGGACAGCCTCGCTATGAGACAGGCCTTTGTCGCCGAGGGTGAGCTTGACATCCCAAGCGGAAGCCACTGTGACACGCTGCAGTGGAGCGGCAGTCTCTACTGGGACAATGCGCACGCGCGCTACGTGAACGTCAAGGCACACAATATCACGGGCCCTCTCAATACCCAGACGTGTTGGGCGCTCAGTGCGGGTGGAGTGCAAACGGCGACCAAGCTGATGCATCTACACGGGCCCTGCAGCTTCCCAGCTTGCGTGCCTGTGTTGTGTCCGGGAGGGTCCATAAGCGTTGATGGCACCGTGGGGAGCGGGTGTGTGGAGTGTCGAGGCGCAACAGAGTACACCGAGGGGGACGGGGGGACTGAATGTCTGTCATGTGACGGCATTGGACAGATGTTGGCGCATGACCGGCGTGGGTGTGTTTGTGCGCTGGGATACCATGCCGGGTCTGGTGGTGTGTGTGTGGCCAAGCTGTGTCCTGCGGGCACCCACAGCCTTAACGATAGAGGGACCACTCCGTGTGTGCCGTGTGTGTATCCTTACTTTTCGAACACGCCGGGGAGCACGACATGCCGTCGTTGTATTTCTGGGGATGTTGTTGTGCAAGAAGTATATGTCCCAGGATGGGATGCAGTACATAATACGGGTGGGCGACGTTTGCTCAGCAGCGTAGAGTGCTCAGTCGATTGTTACGAATGTACTGGAGCGTCGTATCCCACCCCCCACGATCCGCAGGTATGTCGATTGTGCCCTGTGGGGTCTGTATTGGACGCGGGCGGGACATTCTGTAATTGTGATCAAAGCGGATACGCACTCGACAGAATGGAGGTGTGTGAGATGTGCCACGACGGGGCCTATGTCAACAGTGGGCTGTGTGAAATCTGTCCAGAGGGGTCAACTTCTCCAGCCAACATTGCGTCGGATTGCTGCTCTTGTCTGCCAGGGTGGGAGGATACTGTCGACGATTGCAGCACGTGCACGATGTGTGTCAGGGGCAAGTACAGGGCCGTGGGTATGGGGTCCCAGTGCCAAGACTGCCCTGTGGGAAAGTACTCTGCGGATATGGGTGCGAATCTCTGCATCAGTTGTCCCATGTCGCAGACATCCCCCGCCGGGAGTGCCAGCTTTAGTGCGTGTGCGTGTCTGTCGGAGCAGACCCAGGTTGACGGTCTTTGTATCTTGTGTGCGGCGGGGACGTATGATGACAGGGAGGCCCTAATATTGGGCGAGGCCGCATGCATAAACAGCGCCCCTATACATTTCCAGCTGCAATCCGACGTCATAAGCGGCCGACCGAGCTACCGCTCTGTGGACGGGAATATAAAGCTGCTTTACCTGGACAGCATTGCAACCCCGGCGTTAGCTGCGTGGGTCATGCAACAAACATTTGACAGGGAGATTCATAATGAAACACAAGTGGCGAGGATTTCAAGCAACAGTCTCAGTGTCCCTAATAGTGGCGATACGCACACGTGGGAATTAAGATGTAACGCGTACGTGACAGTAACTCCGGATTATATATACACCGCAGCTGACCTGTCATTTTCTCAATGCCGCGACCTTCCAGCCACTACCGTACAGCCATTTGCGCCAGGGGGCGCTTCTTGGAGCGATGGGGCGCTCTCGTGCCACAATTATCAGGGCCAGGATTTGTGTGCGGTCAGTGGCAGCACCCAGCATGGCAACCTGGGATCAGCTAATGTGCATTGTTGCACCTGCGGGGGGGGTGTTATGCGGGGGGATAGGGTGTGTTTGGCGTGTCCCGTCGACACTTTCAAGAATATTACAGGGTGGCAGGGGTGTGAACCCTGTCCGGCGTATTCTGTGTCCCCGGTGCAGAGTACCAGTGCCCAACAATGTCAATGCCAGCCGGGCTATACAGGGGATTCATTGGACTGCCTCGCATGCCAGGAAGGCAAGTACAAGAGCGGGGTGGGGGCAGCTGTGTGTGACTCATGCCCGCAACATATGACGACGCTTTTTGCAGGGGCCATTGGCCTCGCGGATTGCGTGTGTGTAGTGGGCTGGGAGCGCGGGGATGAAGGGTGCGTGGCATGCATTGAAGGCACCTACAGAGGGCTTTCGAATGAGCTATGTGTGCCTTGCCCGCTGAAAGCGTCATCGCCACTGTCCAGCACATCTGCTGCAGACTGTCAGTGTGTTGCGGGATGGACAGGGGACAATGGGGGGACGTGTGTGCAGTGCGATGAACACTGGTTCAAGGTGGGGTTGGGGTCTGGGGCGTGTGAGAGATGTCCGTCCGATTCCAGCTCCCCAGCGGGAAGCACGACCCAGGGGGCCTGCTTGTGTAACATGGGGCATTCACGTCTGGATGTAGTGTGCACCAAGTGCGATGCCGGCAAGTACAAGACTGAAGTCGGGGACGAGGCGTGTAATAGTTGCCCTGCTGCGAAATATTCGGCTGTCGAAGGCGGCATCACAGACGTAGTATGCGAATCGTGTCCGGGAAACTCTGCGGGGCCCATAGCGAGTGACGAAATAGATGACTGTATATGTAATCCCGGGTGGACGGGCGTGGACAGCCTCACCTGCACGGGGTGTTTCGCTGGCAAGTACAAGACTCTGCCGGGTAGTAGCGCGTGCCTGGAATGCCCGGGCAATTTTTTTTCTGCGTTGATCGAGGCGGAGTCAATCGACATCTGCCAAGCCTGTCCAGCAAACAGCAATTCATCTACCTGGAGTGTCTCGGTGACCGCCTGTGTCTGTAGGATGGGATTCCGCGTGACCAACGAGCACGATTGCGTGAGCTGTCCGGGGGGATTTTACAATGAAATTGCAGGGGCTGCGAGCTTCACAGCCTGCTTGGCGGGAACCGCCTCTGAAATCCGCGAAGCCATAGCGCAGTCGACATGCGAGGTGTGTCCTGCTGATTCCTTCGCAGAGTCAGGGGCTGTACAATGCACACCATGCTTCTCAACCTCCGTGTCGCCTGCCGGTAGCGAAGATGTGGGTTCCTGCACGTGCAAAGCTGGCCACACGGGGCCGGACGGCGAAATGTGCACCACGTGTCCGGAAGGCAAGTACAAGTCAGAAACTGGCCCCGGGGCTTGCTTTGACTGCCCCGAAGACACGTATTCCCCATTTAGAGGCACAACAGATCCAAGTTGTGATAGCTGCCCGTCTGCTACAACTGCGCCTGTAGGGAGCAGCTTACAATCTGATTGCGTGTGCAGACCTGGGGCCGCGAGGACGGGTACTGGGCCGTGTCAATATTGTCAAGCTGGTAACTTCAAGGAGGGAGCGGGGGATGGCGTTTGCACTCCCTGTCCCTCGAGCAGCTATGCCACGTGGGCGTCCACTTCGAGTGCGTGCACTGCCTGTCCGTCAAACTCATACTCGCCCGTGCAGAGCACCAGCCGCGCCAATTGCACATGCAACTCCGGATACACAGGGGATGACGGAGAAGTATGTGAGCCTTGTGCTGCTGGAAAGTTCAAGCCAGGTATGGGTCCCGAGATGTGCCAGGACTGTCCAGCCGGAACTTTCTGGACCGAACCAGCGCACATGGGACCGTGCGAGGCATGTGCTGTGGGCAAGTACAGCGCGCTGACCGCTGCCGACAACGCGATGACTTGCTCGGCGTGTGATGCAGGAAAATACTCCTCGATTGCAGGCGCTACGGCAAGCAATCTCTGTCTTTTATGTCCCACGGGAAAGTATTTCGCCGAGACGGGGGCCAGTGCTCTCACAATGTGCCGTGATTGCGTCGCTGGCACATATCTTCCTACTCTCGGCAACGACAACGTGGAGGACTGTATACGTTGTGATGCCGGGAAGTACTCCTCGATTGCAGGAGCTAATGCAAGCAATCTCTGTCTCTTATGTCCCAAGGGCACGTATTTCGCCGAGATGGGGGCCAGTGCTCTTACAATGTGTCATGATTGCGTCGCTGGAACTTTTCTCCCTACTCTGGGCAACGACAACGTAGAGGACTGTATACCTTGTGATGCCGGGAAATATTCAGAGTTGACTGCACGCGTGAGCAATGCAGACTGCACGTTGTGCGGCTCCGGAAAGTTCCAGCCCGCTCCCGGCAGCGCGTCGGAGGAGGATTGCCGGGCGTGTCCTGTTGGCACATATTCTGAGCAGCAAGGGCTTGTACTCGCGACGGAGTGTTCTGTGTGTGTGGCTGGAAAATATTCGGGGGTGGAGGGGGCCGCGACGGCTGATGTCTGCCGTCCTTGTCCATCTGGGACCTCCACCGACGGCTTGACGCAGCGCACGGGGCTCATCGCGTGTTTAAATTGCGACGCAGGCACTTACGCACCGGGCGTGGAAGCAAATGCCGAGTGCGCCTTGTGCCCCGCAGACTCGTTCTCGAATGTGGCCGCGGGCAGCCTCGTTGATAGTTGCCACCCGTGTTCTGTCGGCAAGACCTCCATTGAGGGAGCCATTGTGTGCCTGTCGTGTCCTGCCGGCTCGTTCAAGCCTGTGGGGGAGATAGTGTGCGATCGGTGTCCTGAGTTTCACTACTGCACTGACGGGGTTGCGACCAGGTGCCACGAGCACGCCGAGCTGACCCCACCGGACCGCCGAGACGCGTCATCGCCACGCGACTGCCGTTGTAAGCCAGGGTACTCACACCTTGAGTATGGAACCTCGAACTCCAAGTTCGTCAACGAGTGTTACCCGTGCACGCCCGGCTACTTCAACACTGAGTTCAACAGCACGCAGTGCTCGCCGTGTGCGGGGGGTTATTTTTCAGACGTGGAGGCTTCTTCAGATGCCTCCAACTGCGTCGTGTGTAGCGTGCACGAATTCTCTGCGCCAGGCGAGGCCGAATGCACGGCATGCCCTGAACATTCCAGCGCCCTGAGCGGCAGCGAGAAGCCTGCGGATTGCCTCTGCAACGCCGGGTACTCCGGGCCCGCTGGGGGCCCTTGCTTGGAGTGCATGCAAGGGAAATTCAAGGTCGGGACAGGGGGGGCATGTGTCACTTGTCACTCCGGGTCCACTTCAGCAGTGGGGGGTGCGGACCTGGAAAGCTGTGTGTGTAACTCGGGCCACTCGGGGCAGGTCGCTGGATCGTGTGTGCCGTGTGCCGCTGGCACTTTTAAGCAACACACGGGTTCTGCGGCGTGTGATTATTGCAACGCAGGTTTTTATTCAGGACAAGCTTCTGTCGTGTGCACTATATGCCCTTCCAACACGGTGGCCCCCATAAGTGGAGGTCTCAACGACTGTCTATGCAACGTCGGCTACACGGGGTCGGGGGGATCGTGCACTGCGTGTCTGCCTGGCACATTCAAGGCGGGCATAGGGCCAGCTAGTTGCGTGAACTGTCCCGAGGGAAAGTTTTCCGTGGTGGGGGGCGCATCGAGCGAGTGTTTGCTGTGCCCGTCGAGCTCATCCTCACCTCTACAGAGCACAGCTTCCACCGACTGTAGGTGCATCCCCGGGTATACGGGGGTTGATGGGGGGCAGTGTACCCAGTGTGCTGGTGGTAAGTACAAGGAAGACCCAGGGGCAGACGCGTGCAAGCAATGCCCTGTGGGGACCTATTCCGTGTCTGGGGGCGCCTCGTTAGGGGCGTGCTTGTCGTGCCCGTCGAATTCGTCATCGTTGGCACAGAGCAATCAACTCGCTGACTGTATGTGCAATGCCGGCTACACGGGGGTGAATGGGGAGGCCTGCATGCAGTGTGCTCCGGGAAAGTATAAGTCGGTTGTGGGGTCAGAAGCTTGTCTGGATTGCCCCGGGGGCTATTATGCCGAACGTGGGGCCGCAGTATTAACGGGGTGTCTGTCATGCCCGTGGTACTCCCACTCACCACCAGCGAGTGTAAGCAAGATGTCCTGTGGCTGCAACGCCGGGTACACGGGGGCTGCAGGGGGTGAATGCCAGCAGTGTTCAGAAGGAACTTACAAGCAGAACGCGAACCCCGGGGAGATCTGTTCGGTATGCCCGCTGCTCGCCACACACAGCCAATTGGGCGCGACGAGCCTTGCTGCGTGTTTGTGCCGCCCTGGATACACAGGACCGGACCCCAACGCCTGCGTGGGGTGTGTTGCCGGCACCTACAAGGCGCTTGCAGGGGCGGATGCTTGCATCAACTGTACAGCAAACACCGAGTCACCTCCCGCGGCTACATCTGTTGGCAGCTGTGAGTGTAGCCCCGGCGCCGATGGTGACGGCCTGGGCGAGGCATGCACTCTATGCGGAATAGGAAAATTCAAGGCTTTAAGCGGCGCGGATTCGTGCACCAATTGCACCGCGCACTCCAACACGTACATATCTGGCGCCACGGCAGCGGAGGATTGCTTATGTAATCGCGGGTACATCGGCGAGAGTGTGGGGGGGTGCTATGCGTGCCCTGAAGGCAGCTACAACGATTTGCCTGGACAGGGCGCCTGCATCGTGTGCCCACAGCTCTCGACGTCGGCACCAGCCAGCACGTTTGTGGAGGAATGCATTTGTATCCTTGGGACCTTCAAGTCCATCAGTGTGGGGGGGGTGGTCACATGTATACCATGCTCTCAGAACACCTTCAGTCTCACACACAACGAGGCAGAGTGCACGCCATGCCCGTCAAACTCTGTTTCTGCATCTGGCAGTGCGTTTCAGAGCAATTGCTTGTGTAAGAACGGGCACACCGGGGCGAACGGGGGGCCATGTTCCGCCTGCATCGCCGGCACTTACAAGTCAGTTCCCGGCAGCTCTGACTGCAAGCTGTGCACAGCGGGATCGATGTCCCCTGTGGCCGCTGAGGCGGCGTGGGGATGCGAATGCATCCCCGGTTTCTACAACGTGGATACAGGCGACGGGCGGGAGTGCGTGTCGTGCCCGCTAAATTCGTACAAGGAACTGTCGGGGGACAGCCAGTGTGTCGCGTGTGGAGCCCACTCACAGACCGTGGCAATTTCAGCTGACCACCCGACGTTATGCGTGTGTAACGCTGGGTATAGTCCCTCGGAGGGGGAGAGTAATGTGTGCTCTCCGTGTCCGAGCAACTCCTTCAAAGCTGGTGTGGGGTCTTCCTGTACAGCGTGTCATGACCATTCACAGAGCCCCCCCGGCAACACCAACATGGGGGGGTGTGTGTGCAATGAGGGGTACACGTCAAGTAGGCCGTGGGGGGGGTGCGAGTTGTGCTCAGCTGGAACGTTCAAGAGCCATGCAGCGGATTCCGAGTGCACGCCGTGTCCCGTGGGGTATTACACTAACAGTAGCGAGCAGGGCCTGGTGTCAATTCTGGGCTGTTCGGAGTGCCCCCCGGGCACTGCATCGCAGCAAGGTAGCATGGACGGGGCGAGCAGCTGTCAATCGAGTTGTCCAGCCGGCACGTGGGGACATCCCTTCGAAATACGAGGGGCAGCGACCGAGGCTGGATGCACGCAATGCGCGGGGCTCACTTACCAGAACTTTATTGCACAACAGGCATGCATCGCTTGCCCCCTGAACACAGTAGCTTCATTCAGTCGGGAGTGGTGCCAATGCCGAGCAGGCTTCTTCGGGAGCAGCACTCCCACCGCCAATAGTGACTGCGTCACGTGTCCATTGGGCAAATTCAAACCCCTGCCGGGGGCGCACAATTGCACTGATTGCCCCGCAGGAACATATCTGAATGTTGTTGCGCAAACGGGCGAGGGCGACTGTGTTTCCTGTTCCAGTGGGACATACTCGGCGACGAAGGGGGCTGTCAGCGTGGCGACATGCACGCTGTGTGATGCGGGCACATACTCAGGGCTCCCGCGCGCAGTGACGCGCGACGCCTGTGTGCCTTGCCACGCTGGCACGTACTCGCTCTCTGAAGGAGAGTCGCTCGAATCGGCATGCCTTCCTTGTGAAGTGGGCACGTACTCTGCGGCGACGGGGGCGTGGACGGTGGAGACGTGTGAGCTGTGCCCGCAGCACACCGTTGGACTCTCCGAGGGGGCGAACTCTGTTCTGTTGTGCGTGGACTGTGAGGTTGGGCAATACACTGCGCTTGCAGGAAGCTCGTCGCTTGACGCATGTCTCGAATGTCCGCCGGGCGAATATCTCAGCGCCGACCGCAGCACTTGTGTGTTGTGTGGCCAGCACACCTTCTCGGGGGTATACCGCGCCAATAACATCAGCACGTGCGCTGAGTGCCCCGTGGGGAAGTTTGCGTTCGTTCACGGGGCAGTGCGTGTATCGGTGTGCACCGCGTGCACCGCAGGGGCTTATATGCAGTTACCTGCCGTGGACGCCACGGCGGCCTGTGTGAATTGCCCACCACATTCATTCTCGGTCGCAATCGCCGCATCGTCGCCTTTGGACTGCGTGCCGTGTCCGAATGGCACATTCGTTTTCTCGACTGGGTCTGCGTCGTCGCTCTCGTGCATATCGTGTGGTGCTGGACTGTACTTCGATTTCACCCGGGGAGAGGGCCATCATTGTGTGCGGTGTGCCGCAGGAAAGTACTCTTCGGTGCTAGCAGCACACGGGGGGGGGTCCTGCGTGGAGTGTGGGCCCGGCAAGTTCCAGCCCGAGACCGGAGCTGTGTCCGCGGGGAGCTGTGTCCCGTGCCCTGCCGGGACGTTTTCCTCGCGAAACGCAAACACGCAACCTGCTGACTGCACAGCGTGTGCGGGGGGCAAGTACCTGCCGACAGAAGGAGCAGTACACGCACAGATGTGCATCCCCTGTGCCATCGGCAAGGTATCAAACGCGCTGGCTGCCGCTGACGAGGAGAGCTGTCAGGCGTGCGGCCCGGGGGCTTATGTGGTGGACGCCCAGAACTCGACGCTTAGTGGGTATAGGTGTGCGCAGTGCGGGCCTGGCAAGTACTCGGGCGACGTATTGGGTGTGTCTGAAGCTGTGTGCCAGGCGTGCAGCGCGGGGACATACTCGAGTACAGCGGGTGCAGACAACGCAGGGGCCTGCCTGTCGTGTGCGGCGGGATCTTATCTGGAGCAGGAGGGCGCAATCAACGTTTCTCAGTGCATCCCCTGTGGCTCGGGGAAGTTCTCGGCGGTGGCGGGGGCGAACAGCTCGCTGCTGTGTGTGCTCTGCCCCTCTGGGACTTATTCGGCCGTGGAGACCGCGGTATCGGAGGAGGAATGTTTACCGTGTTCTCCAGGCACATTCAGCACAGTGTCAGGTGCGAGCAGTAACAGTTCCTGTATTATGTGTTCTTCCGGCAAGACGTCTACTACGTCACGTGCCCCCAGCAACAGCACGTGCAAGCCATGCCCTGCCGGCACGTTTTCGGACTTCACGGGGACAGAGTGTGTGTCTTGTGCGGAGGGGACTGTCCTCGGTGTCGGGGCCAACGCGCCGTGTGTGAGCTGCCCAGCGGGTACAGAGGGGGTTCCCTTCAACTTCACGGGATGCGCCCTGTGTGTTGCTGGGAAGTATTCGGCCCCGGCAGGGCAGCGTGTGGGGGGCTCATGTATAGACTGTCCGCGCGGGACCGCCTCAGCCCGCACCGGGCAGTCTTCATCGGAGCAGGGCTGCACGCCATGTGCGAAAGGCACCTATGGTCCGTCCTCTGCGAGACAGGCGTGCGTTACGTGTGCGAGAGGCAAGTACCTCGACGCAGAGGGAGGTCTCGCCAGCGAGGAATGCATAGACTGCCCCATCGACCATTACTCTGATACTGAGGGGGGACCAAACGTGTCGGTATGCGTGCGATGTGATACCGGCACCATTTCTTCTCGTGGTAGTACGTCCGTGGCTGACTGTCTCACTATGTGCGGCCCGGGACGCACGGGGCCCGCGGACAGCTGCATCGACTGCGCGGAGAATACCTTCAAGTCACACCCTGGCCCCCACGCGTGTGGGGCATGTGCAGTCAACTCGGGGAATCTGCAGAGCGGGGGGGTGAGTTGCGCGTGTAACGCCGGGTTTCACAGCAGCGACGATGGGGGTTGTGTCGCCTGCGCCGCCGGCAGCTTTCAGCCCGCACGCGGCATGCCAGCGTGCGAGTTGTGCGTAGAAAACACGTTTTCTCCCTACACGGCAGCTGTCAACAGCAGCTCTTGCTCGGTGTGCCAAGAGATGCACAGTTCGTTTGCTGGCAGCAACAGCAACACGGCATGTCGCAAGCAGTGCCCCCCCGGGAGCACGGGCGCGTTCCATGCATGCACGCTGTGTGACATCAGGTTGTATAAGCCTGGGGTGGGGACAGGGGCGTGTCTGACGTGCGGCGACAATGCCCAGTCTGCCGGGGCGGGGACAGGTTATTGTGTTTGCACAGCAGGGCATGGTATGCGAGGCCCGCCCAATGAGGCACATGTGCAGACCATCGAGGATCTCGATATAATCCACGTGTATGAGGGGACCCCGGTGTTCACCATCCGCTACCCCGCGCATTTTGGATCTCTTTATGTGGCTCCAGCACACGAATATCCCATTTTCTCACAATGGCTCAATTTTGAGGTCGAAGACGACTCTCCCAACCACACGCTGCGTGTGCGCATGGCCCCGAGCTATGAGCTGGGGGGCAGCGGAGGCTGTGCTCAGATTCAGCTCCGAGCGGGGGGGAGCTCTTTGTTGTTGGCGGCTAGCAGCCTGATTGAGCCGCGGGTGCAAGGGGTGCATTACGTGACGCAGCGTGGCAGCGATGGGCGTGGGGCGCCCCCTCTCGACATATCTCAGTTGCCCCCGGAGTGTGAGGTGAGTCAGCAGTGGGTCTCCAACGACGTACTCAACGGCACCGCCTCTGGCTTCGACGTCTTCAAAATCGTTGTGTCTCCCTTTTGCGCAAGCAACTCACGCATCTCGTATGTGTGCACAGACGTGGGCGACGGCACCGTTGCCAGCATCCAGGTGCCAATTGTCGCTTCTGGATTTCCATATTTCACAAAAAATCTTTGGCTCCAACAGCTGCACACCGGGCTTCTGAATGTCATGCCGGCGGCCGACTGGCCTCCCCCCGGGGGAGCATGTGCGGCGTGTCCCCCAGGGTCCTTCAAAGACGCCCCTGGGAACTCAGAGTGTGTATACTGCCCCGCAGGCTCCGCGTCGCCTGGAGCACTGGTGCCATGCACTCCCTGTGCAATCGGGACATATGCCCCGTTCTTGGGGGGTGGGGAATGTCAGACCTGTCCGGCGGGCACGTACGGCACGGGCATTGGCGCGCAGCTGCTGTCGGCCTGCACTCCATGCCCTGCCGGCACGCACTCGCTGGGCGCAGACCGCAGCTTCGCAACATGTGTGCCCTGCGCGCCTGGTTCGTTCTCGGCCGAACTTGCAACTACGCACTCGTGTACAATTTGTCCCCTGGGCACATATAATCCCAACTCTGGGGGTATAGGGCTGGAGAACTGCACGGAATGTTCGCGCGGAACGTATGCAAGCCTCGTGCTGCCGCCTACGGACAGTGGGGTGTGCCAGCTGTGTCCAGCGGGTAAATTTTCGGGGGCGGTGGGGGCTGTCGGAGCGGACACCTGCTCGGACTGCGCGATGGGCTCGTATAACGCGAATGCCGGGGCCAGTGGAGTGGAGTGGTGCATCGCGTGCCCCCCCGGAAGTGCCTCGGGGGCCGTCGCTGCCACCAGCAACGCCACGTGCACACCCTGTGCCGCTGGCACATACTCGTCGCAAGTGGGCAGCAGCACACCATGTGTTCTGTGTCCGCGTGGCACATACACCGAATACACAGCGGGGGCGAGTTTGTCTGACTGCACCAACTGCTCTGCAGGCACCTTCTCCGAGGGTTCTGGCATGTCTAGCCGCAGCACCTGCCAGCCCTGTGCTCAGGGCAAGTATTCCACAAGAGAGGGCGCGGACTCGGACTGCCAACAGTGCCCACATGCCACTTACAACGCTCGCAATGGCTCGCACACCGTGTTTGACTGCCTGCCATGCGGTCCCGGGTCGTATTTCACAGGAGAGCTTGGCTTGGCAACGAGCAATGCCTCGTGCGTGATGTGCCCCGCTGGCAAGTATTCTGGGCTTAGTACGGCTTCCATGACGGACATATGGCAGGACCCATGCACCTGGTGCCCCGCTGAGTCCACTACACCCGTTGCTGGGAGTGCATCGGCCGCAGAATGCGTCGCATGCACGCCGGGGTCATACTTGTTGACAACCAACAGCACGCGCGTGTGTAGGGCGTGTCTACCCGGCACGTTTTTGCAGGCACAGGGGGGCAGCAGCCCGTGCTCGCCGTGCCCGCACGGCACGTATCAGCCCGTCGCGGCAGCACCATCGCGAACGCAGTGTATAGAGTGTCCTGCCGGAACGTTTTCGCACCAAGACGCTAGGACTCGGGGGGACGAGTGTGTGTTGTGCCCGGCAGGCTCATATGGCAACGCAAGCATGATGCGCAGCGCCGACTCGTGTCTGCCATGCCCCGCCGGCACGTTCAACGGTTCAACCGGGGTGTCTGATGTGCGGTCCTGCCGAGCATGTCCCGATGGCACAGGCTCCAGCATGCGAGGGTCGACACAGGTGCAACAGTGCGAGCGGTGTGCTTTGGGCTCGTTTTCTGTGCGCCCCAACGGCAGCAATACTGTTACATGCGAAATGTGCATCGCGGGCAAGTACGGGGGGCGAGACGTGACAGAGGAGTGCCACTCTTGCCCCGGCGGTACCTATGGCCCTGAGGTTGGGGCGTGGGACGTTGCGCAGTGTATACCATGCTCGAGTGGCAAATTCTCGGGGGACATTGGTGCGGACTCGAGCGCGCAGTGCAGTGCGTGCCCAGCCGGGCATTATGGCAACACAACCCCCGGCATGCCTGCAACAGGGGCCCAGGGCTGTGTTCCGTGCTCCGCGGGCACTTTCTCTCCGAAGACGGCCCTGAATACGAGCGACGAGTGTCTGATATGTCCGCGGGGGCGAGTGTGCTCGG
>Ga0105053_10007242_pt1 | contig 14894 bp, 13 predicted proteins | sample BON01_FD_78093 | JGI IMG/M metagenome (GOLD analysis project Ga0105053, IMG submission 78093) | Freshwater microbial communities from Lake Bonney liftoff mats and glacier meltwater in Antarctica - BON-01 | ecosystem: Environmental > Aquatic > Freshwater > Ice > Glacier meltwater | place: Lake...
ATGGCAGATCAACTACACCAGCGACGACTATGTCGACTGGACCTGGCACACCCCGACCGTGCGCCTGATCGTGGGCCGCTGCGGCCTGAAGGCGCCGCAAGGTTACGATTATCCCAACTGGGCCTGGAACGCGATGGGCGGCTTTGCCGCGACCATCGACCCCACGATTTTCTGCGCGGCCAAGACGATCGGGGCGACCATCGTCGACCTCATGACAAGCCCCGATGACCTGCAGCGCGCCCGCGATGAATTCAACGAACGGACCGGCGGCGGCATCGGCGGATCGTCCTGGGTGCCGCCGCTGCTGCCGCCCGATTTCGATCCGCCCATCGGCTTCCACTGGCCCGAGTATGTCGAAACCGTGCGCGGCCGCGAGTGGTACCTGCCCGATACGGCGTGAATGAGACCGTTTTCAATTGAAGGCGGTTTGAGGTTTAATCGAATCGTCGCGACGGGCATGCCGCGACGGCAACGGCGGGAACAACCCGCCGCGGGAGGTCGATGGGGCCATGGGTGAATCCATCACCACGGTCGGACATGGCTGTTTGTCCGGCTCGCCGGGCGGGGCAGGGCAGCTGTCGTGTTGAACCTGCTGTTGCGGCGTCTGGCGCTGGGTGTTCTGACGCTCTGGGCAGTCTCGGTGATCATCTTTGCCGGCACGGAAATCCTGCCGGGCGATGTCGCCACGGCGATCCTGGGGCAATCGGCAACACCGGAAAACACCGCAGCGATCCGCCTGAAGCTGGGTCTCAACCGCCCGCCCCAGGAACGTTACATCGAATGGCTGGGTGATTTCCTGCAGGGCGATCTCGGCATGTCCCTGAGCGGCCAGAAACCGATTGCACCGCAGGTCGGCTTCCGTCTGGGGAACACCCTGATGCTGGCCTTCTTCGCCGCGGTCATCGCCGTGCCGCTGGCGATCACGCTGGGGCTGGTGGCGGCGATCAAGCAGGGCACGGTGTTCGACAGGGCAATCTCGATCCTGACGCTGTGCGCCATTTCGCTGCCCGAATACCTGGTCGGCGGCATCCTGGTGGTCGTGGTTGCGGTCAACCTGCGATGGCTTCCGAGCCTGTCGAACGTCAGCGACGACATGACGTTCTGGCAGGTTCTGTCGATCCTGATCCTGCCTGCGGTCACGCTGACGCTGGTCACCGTGGCGCACATGATGCGCATGACGCGCGCGGCGGTGATCGGGGTCATGAACAGCCCCTATATCGAGATGGCCCAGCTCAAGGGCATCCGCAACTGGCGCGTCGTGGTGCAGCACGCGTTGCCCAACGTGCTCTCGCCGATCATCAATGTCGTGGTCCTGAACCTGGCCTACCTGGTGGTCGGCGTGGTCATCGTCGAGGTCGTCTTTGTCTATCCCGGCATGGGCAAGTTCATGGTTGATGCCGTCTCCAAGCGCGACGTGCCCGTGGTTCAGGCCTGCGGCCTGATCTTCGCGATGATCTACGTCGGGCTGAACATGACGGCCGACATCCTTTCAATCCTGGCCAACCCGCGGCTGCGGCACCCGAAGTGAGGGGGCAGCGATGACCAGCATCGATCAGGACGTGCCGCCGGCGCTGCCCAGGCGCCGGTTCGACTGGCGCTTCTTCGTGGATATGCCACTCGCCTCGAAGATCGGAATGTTCATCATCCTGGTCAATCTGGCGGTCGTGGTTCTGGGTGGCTGGCTGGCGCCCAATGGCGAAACCGAGTTTGTCGGCGGCATCTGGATGCCGCCCAGCGCCGAGCACCTGTTCGGCACCGACCAGATCGGTCGTGATATTCTCTCGCGTATCATCTACGGCGCGCGCACCAGTGTGCTGATTGCGCTTGGTGCTACCCTGCTGTCGTTCTCGATGGGCATCCTGATGGGCTTTTCGGCCGCTGTCATGGGCGGCGCTGTCGATCAGGTCTTCAGCCGCATCGTCGATGCCCTGATGGCCATACCCACGCTGATCCTGGCTCTGGTCGTGATCTCGGTTCTGGGTTCGGAAGTCTATGTCCTGATCCTGGTTATCGCGGTGCTCGACTCCACGCGGGTCTTTCGCCTCTCGCGCGCCATCGCGATGGACGTGACGGTGATGGAGTTCGTCGAGGCCGCACGGCTACGCGGCGAGGGCCTGTGGTGGCTGATGCGCCGGGAAATCCTGCCCAACACTGTGATGCCGCTGATTGCCGAGTTCGGCCTGCGCTTCTGCTTCGCCTTCCTGTTCGTCGCCGCGCTTTCCTTCCTGGGCCTGGGGGTGCAGCCGCCCCATGCCGACTGGGGCGGCATGGTGAAGGAGAACTACAACGGCCTGTCCTACGGCATCATCGCCTCGCTGTTTCCGGCAGGCGCCATCGCCCTGCTCACCATCGGCGTCAACCTGGTGGTCGACTACATCCTGGCGCGCCAGAACCGTTCGGCCGCCGCCTTCGAGGAGCAGGAGCTGTGAGCGACCTTCTTCTGGAGATGCGGAAGCTGCGCGTGGAAGCGCGCGGCGCCGACGGTGCGACCAACCGCATCGTCAACGATGTCGATCTCAAGCTGGAACGGGGTGAAGTGCTGGGGCTGATCGGTGAATCGGGTGCCGGCAAGTCGACCATCGGGCTCGCGGCGATGGCCTTTGCCCGCACGGGCTGCAGGATCACCGGCGGTCAGGTGATCTTCGACGGCACCGACCTGATGACCCAGGATGAAGAAACCCTGCGCGAGATGCGCGGCGTGCGCGCGGCCTATATCGCCCAGAGTGCGGCGGCCTCGTTCAATCCGGCCAAGCGGCTCAACGACCAGGTTTGTGAGGTCGCCATCCGCCACGGCGTGATGAGCGAGCAGGATGCGGTCAAACGCGCCGTGGAGCTTTACGGAAAGCTGCATCTGCCCGACCCCGACAGCATCGGGCGGCGTTATCCCCACCAGGTCTCGGGCGGTCAGCTTCAGCGTGTCATGTCGGCCATGGCGATGACCTGCGGCCCCGATCTCCTGATCCTTGACGAGCCCACCACCGCGCTCGACGTGACAACCCAGATCGAGGTCCTGGCGACCGTGCGCGACCTGATCCGCCAGAACAACAACGCTTCGCTCTACATCACCCACGATCTGGCCGTGGTCGCCCAGATCGCCGACCGCATCATGGTGCTGCGCGACGGTGAAATGGTCGAGGAGGGGCCGACAGACAAGATCCTCAACGATCCCGACGAGGCTTATACGAAGGAGCTGGTTTCGGCGCGCCAAGCAGTCGTCAAGCCGCGCATCCAGGTCGCGTTGCCCGAACATCCCGTCGTTGCCATCAAGAACGTCACGGCCTCCTACGACGGTCGTGTCGATGTTCTCAAAAAGATCGATGTGGTGATCGGCAAGGGCGAGACCGTCGCCATCGTCGGCGAATCCGGCTCGGGCAAGTCGACCCTGGCACGGGTCGTCACCGGCCTGCTGCCGCCGCGCGAGGGCCATGTCGAATTCAACGGCAAGCCGCTCTCGGCGGCGCTCAGACAGCGCAGCAAGGATGACCTGCGGCGCATCCAGATGATCTACCAGATGCCCGATGTCGCCATGAACCCGCGCCAGAGCGTGGCCGAGATCATCGGCCGGCCGCTGACCTTCTACTTCGGGCTGACGGGGCAGAAACGCGACCGGCGTGTCATCGAGCTGCTGGCCCAGATCGACATGGACCCGGTCTTTGCCGAGCGCCTGCCCGGCCAGCTTTCGGGCGGCCAGAAGCAGCGCGTCTGCATTGCCCGCGCTTTGGCCGCCGAACCCGATATCATCATCTGCGACGAGGTGACCTCAGCGCTCGACCAGGTGGTCGCCGCGGGAATCCTGAAGCTGCTCGACCGGCTGCAGAAGGCAACCGACATCGCCTACATGTTCATCACCCACGATCTGGGCATCGTGAAGAACATCGCAGACCGTACGGTGGTGATGTACCAGGGCGACGTTGTCGAGCAGGGCTCCACGGTCGACATCTTCACGCCGCCGCAGAAGGAGGACTACACGAGGAAGCTGATTGCCTCGGTCCCCGAAATGCGTACCGACTGGCTCGACGAGGTGCTGCGCGAGCGCGGCGACCTGTTCGACATCGACGCCAAGGTCCCGGCGTGAGTCTTCAGAAGGCGTGAATCCGCCTTAAGGGCGCAGCAGTTCCATCATCGGCGCGCCTTCGTGGTCGCAGCCGCAGGGCCGGAAACCCAGGCGCGCATAAAGTTCGCCGGCACGTTCGTTTTCGTTGGCGTAGGAGAGGACCAGCCGGCGGCATTCTGGGATGGCGAAGATCTCCGGGATCGCGGCCAGCACGGCAGCCGCCCCCAGCCCCTTGCCCTGCTGTCCCGCGTCGATCATGACGTGATCGAGGATCCAGACGCCCGGTTCCTGCGGCACATGATAATCGTAGTCCAGGTGATAGGGTCCCCAGACTACCAGACCGACGATCGTGGCAGCCAGACAGACTGCGCGTGGTGTGAAACCCGGCAGATAGGCCGATTCCGCCAGCGCCCATTCGTTTGGGAACCTGCTGCCGTTCAGTGACAGAAAATCGGTCTGAGCGGGTGCCACTTCCAGGCGCATGACGCGGACGTAATTGTCGAGATCGACGGCGCACAGCGTGACCTTGGGCAACGTGGTTTCATCCTGGCTTCTGGTCATGAGGCTTCCCTTCGGCCCGCCATTCTAGGCGGGCCGAAGGGCAGGTCCAGCCATGTGGGGTTCAGGGCTCCGGGTTTGCACCGCCCAGAAGTTCCATCAGGGGGTCACCATCCCGGTCGACGCCGAACTGGCGATAGCCGAGAGAGGCGTAGAGCGCACGTGCCATCGTGTTGGTCTCGTGTACGGCCAGCACGGCTCGTCGACAGCCGGGTCGGGCGAGAATGCGTTGCGAGGCCAGTGCGACGAGACGGCGGCCCAAACCGCGACCCTGGAAGGGTGCCGCGATCATGACGTGCTCGAGGATGCCGCTGCCTTCCTCGGGACTGCCCAGATAGTCGTCATCGACGTAGTAGGGCCCCCAGGTGGCAAGGCCGACCGGTTGGTCACCCAGCCAGGCTCCGGCGACCTCCTGGCCCGCCACATAGGCGGCCTCCGCCAGCGCCTTCGCATTGCTGGCGACATAGATTTCCTGCTCCGGCGCCGTTTTCAGGGCGATGATCCGGGCGTAGTTCGTCACGTCGACGGGACGCAGTTCCAGGGTCTGGCTGGTCATGGTTCTGGCACCAGGAAAGGGCTGGCGCCCCGGCACGACCCAGGTTTTCGATCATGCCGCAGACGCCGCACCCTCATCCTGTCACTTCTCCCAATGGGGCACCCAGTCGCCATCGGCGCGCAGGCTGATGTTGCCGGCGTCCTCGACCAGCTTGACGACGGTCAGTTCCGGTGCGTCGCCGCCATAGGCGGCCTTGGCGTCGGCAAAGAGCGATTCGACCTTGTCGGTCAGCGCCACCGGCACGCCGACCTCGCGGGCCAGTTCCGTGGTCAGGCCCAGGTCCTTGATGCACAGGTCGATGCTGAAGGAAGGGTCGTAGTGGCCGGCAAAGATCGAGGGCGCGTCGTGATGAGCAACGAAGCTGTCGCCCACACTTGCCTTGATCGCTTCCCACAGGACCATCAGGTCGACACCCGCCTTGGCGCCCAGCGCCAGGCCTTCGCCCAGGATGCGGGCGTGGGTGAACCAGAGTTGGTTGGTGACCAGCTTGACCGCGTTGCCGTGGCCCAGGTCGCCGCTGGGGATGGCCCGCCCCATGGCGGTGAACAGCGGCAGGCAGCGCTCCTGGGCGGCCTGGTCGCCACCCACGAAGATGGTGAGTTTGCCGTTGCGCGCGCCATCGACGGCACCGGTCACCGGGGCGTCGATCATGGTCGCGCCCCTGGCTGCGACCAGAGCGCCCAGTTCGCGCACGAAACTCGGCCGGTTGGTTGTCATGTCGGCCCAGATCATGCCCTTGGAGAGGCCGGCGATCAGGCCGTTCTCGCCTTCGGCGACCGCCTTGACCTGGGGCGGCCCGGGGACGGAGGTCAGGACGATGTCGACCGCCTCGGCGACCGCGCGCGGGCTGTCGGCCCAGACGGCGCCGGCGGCGATCTGGGGCGCGGCCTTGGCCTTGTCGATTTCGGTGACGGTGAGTTCGTAGCCTGCTTTCAGCAGGTTCAGCGCCATGGGCCCGCCCATGACGCCCAGACCGATAAATCCAACCTTCATGACGCAGCGTTCCCTTCGAATGCCGAGCGGTAATCCAGGTCGTATCCGAAGGCCCGCGGCCCGACGATGGCGAGCCCTTCAGGGCTCGACAGAATGTCGGGGGCCGGCAGGACAACGACCCGGATGCGCTGGCCGTAGCGCAGCGTCTCCGTGCCGACGGCTTCGCCGGACTCGCTGTCCATCAGACAGATGATGTCGGGTACCATCACGCTTGGACAGTTGTCCAGCTTTCCCAGCAGATACTCGTTCTGGAACGCGACCTCGAAGCTTTGCCCGGCGTTGTCGCCCAGCCCCTCCAGGCGCGCCGTGCCGCGCAGGAAACCGGCGGTGGCGCGGCGGTCGACATCGACGATCTTGCCGGAGAACACCAGCCGGCCGCCTTGCGCGGCAAGCACCGCGGCGACCGGATCGTCGTGGCGGGCGCGTGCCTCGTGGACCGTGCGGCCCAGCGCGATGGCGCGTGTGACCGAACCCAGAATGGCGCAATCCTTGACCTCGCGGCCGCTGCGCGGCGCCTTGCAGGTCGGTGCGGTCGAACCCAGCGCGGTGCAGACCGCACGCGACAGGCGTTCCATCCAGGTCCAGCTCGCCGCGCGGGTGATGATGACGGCGTTGTCGCGGATGTCGCCCAGCGCCATCGGGAACATCGGCAGCCCATGGATCGAGAAGCTGGTCATCTGGGCCTCGGGAAAGGCCCGGCCCATGGCGTCGGCATCGACGACCGGAATGCCCATGCCGGCCGCCACCAGGAAGGGCTCCAGGCCATTGCCGCCGCCGATCTCCACCGGCATGACGGCGCGGAATTTCCGGCCCAGGTAGTCCTCCAGCGCCCGCACTGGCTTGACCGACAGCTCCGGGTCGGCGAGCCGCTCCTGGCCGACCAGCGGGGCGCCCATGGTCGAGACGACGGCGACCATGTCGTCGTCGGCCAGTTCGGCGGCGTCCATCAGGTCGATGTCGGCCCCGTCGGCCATCAGGCCGCGCAGGTTGAGGTAACCGTCATAGGGGGAGCCGCCCCCGCCTGCGCCCAGAATCCAGGCGCCGGTGGCCAGCGGTTCGATCTCGTCGGCTTGCAGGCGTCGCATGGTTCTTTCCCTGTCGCTCCGGCGTTGGCCCCTTCTGATAGCTGTTCCGTGACGGTGCGCACAGGCCCAGGCCGCAACGAACCTGTCTCAGGACCGTTTACAGGATCAGACGGCGTCGATTCGACGCCGCGTTGCCATTCGATGGAGGGGAATCATGGCTGATCGTTCCGACAACAAGGGTTTCATCTATTTCGTCCTGGGCGCGCTGGTCGTCGGGGTCGGCGTGCTGGCCTACTTCCTCTGGGCCGAGGAAAACGAGGATCCCGGCATGTCGATCTCGGTGACCGAGGACGGCGTATCGGTCGAGGGCGAAGGCAACTAGCCAGTTTCGGGCGGTCATGGTCTTCTCCCGGTCGGGAGGATCGCCATGACCGCAACGACTGTCATCCGCAACATCGCCTGGCTCGTCGCCTGGGACGGCACGCGCCATGTCTACATGCGCGGGGCCGATCTGGCCTTTGCCGACGGCGCCATCGCCTACATCGGCAAGGGCTACGACGGACCGGCCGATGTCGAGCAGGACGGCAGCGACCTGATGGTCATGCCGGGTCTGGTCAACATCCACACCCACGCGACCAGCGAGGCGATGCGCAAGGGCATCACGGATGAAACCCGCTCGCCCGGTTTCTGGCACAGCTCGCTCTACGAACATCTGCCGATCTTCGAGCCCGCCGATGACGAGGGCCGCATGGCCTGTCTCAAGGTCTCGCTGGGCGAACTGCTGCTTTCGGGTGTGACCACCGTGGTCGATCTCTCCGGACCCTTCGACGGCTGGCTCGACGCCCTGGCCGACAGCGGCATCCGCGCCGTCGCGGCACCCTTCTTCCGCGACGCCCGCTGGTACACCACGGACGGCCACAGCCTCGATTACGACTGGAACCTCAAGGCCGGCAAGGAAGGCTTCGAGCGCGCGCGCCGTATCATCGATCTGGCCGCCCAGCATCCTTCGGGACGTCTTTCGGGCATGCTTTCGCCCTCGCAGGTCGACACCTGCTCGGAAGAACTGCTGCGCGACAGCTTTGCGTGGGCGACCGAGCGCAACCTCCCCTGGACCGTTCATGCCGCCCAGTCGGTCACCGAATTCCTGGAGATGCAGAAGCGTCACGGCAAAACGCCGATCGAGTGGATGGACGCGATCGGCGTGCTCGACGACCGCAGCATCATCGCCCACTGCATCTTCCTCGATCATCACCCCTGGCTGCACTGGACCAGCCGCAAGGACCTCGACCGCATGGCGGCAAGCGGCGCCACGGTCGCCCATTGCCCAACGGTCTTCTCGCGCCGCGGCATCACCCTGCGCACGCTGGGCGGCTACATCGACAAGGGCATCAATGTCGGCATCGGCACCGACACCTATCCCCACAACATGCTCGACGAGATGCGCACCGCCGCCGTCGTCGCCCGGGTCATCGGCGAGAGCGTCGCCGACCTGCACTACAGCGACGTCTTCAATGCCGCCACGATCGCGGGCGCCAAGGCCCTGCGGCGCGACGATCTCGGGCGGCTGGCCGTCGGTGCGCGGGCCGATTTCGTCACCGTAGATCTGGAACACCCGGCGATGAAGCCGGTGCGTGAACCGCTGCGCAGCCTTCTGGTCGTTGCCGCCGAACGCGCCGTGCGCGATGTCTGGGTCGACGGTCATCGCGTCGTCGCCGACGGCACGCTCACCACCATCGATATGGATGCCGAACTCGAACGCTTGCAGATTGCCCAGCAGAAGATGCTCAAGGGCGTGCCCCAACGCGACTGGGCCGGCCGCAGCGCTGCGGAGATCGCGCCCATGGTCTTCGATCCTGTCGACAGCGTGAATTGACAGCAGCGGGCGCAGCCGCGACCGTCTGCCGAACAACATGCCCAACAACATGGAGGTCTGTACCGACATGGTCCGTCTGACCGATCTTGATGAGGATACCGGCGCGTTCCTGCGCGGCTGGGATGCTCCGGAAATCCCGGGTTCGCCCTGGGTCACGCCGCCGCCTGCCGGGGAGCGCCGTGTCGCGCTGATTTCCTCGGCCGGCCTGCGCCTGCCCGAGGATGCGCTGTTTTCGGCCGAGGCGACCGACTACCGCGTCATCCCTGTGGATCGCGCCGATCACGTCGTGATGGATCACGTTTCCACCTCGCATGACCGCACCGGCTTCCAGCAGGACGTCAACACGATCTTCCCGCTGGCCCGCCTCAAGGAAATGGCGGCTGCGGGAGAGATCGGTTCGGTTGCCGATTTCCACTATTCCTTCATGGGCGCCAGCGACCCGCGCCATATGGAATCCCAGGTCCGCGCCCTTGCCGGCATCATGAAGGCCGAAGGCGTCAACACTGTGGTGCTGGCCCCCGTCTGACCCCTTTGCACGTGCGCCGTGAGCGGACTGGCGAAGTATCTGGAAGACGAGGGCCTGGCGACCACCCTGGTGGCGCTGGTGAGGAAGCAGGCCGAACAGGTCGTGCCGCCGCGCGCCCTGTGGGTGCCTTATCCGCTTGGCCGCCCCTTCGGCGTGCCCGGCGATGCGGCGTTCCAGACGCGTGTGCTGCGCGCCGCACTGGCCTTGCTCGACGCGCCGGAAGGCCCGTTGCTGGTCGATCATGACGAGGAAGCGCCGACGGTTTCGATTGCCGCCGATGCCGATGATGAAGGCTGGGTCTGTCCCGTCAGTTTCCCCAAGGCCCCGGCGGCAAGCGAAGGCGCGCTGCTGGATGCCGTGCTTGCCGAGATTGCCGAACTGGCGCCCTGGTATCAGGTCGGCCTCTCGCGCCGTGGCCGCACGACCATGGGCGGCTCGGGCATGAAGCCGGAGGCCATGGCCCGTTTCCTGTCGGCCTGGGCGCAAGGGGCGACGCGGGAAAGCCCGGTCGAGGGCGTGCCGCCCGCCGAACTGATCCGCCAGGCCTCCGAGGACCTCAAGGCATATTACTTCGAGGGCGCAACGGCCCGTCCCGGCCCCGATGCCGGCGACGCACTGACCGCATGGTTCTGGCGCGAGACGGCAGCGGCCGACCTGCTGCGGGAACTCCGACCGGTCTGCTTCGACGATCCCGATCCGGCGATGCACGACGTCGGTGATTTCATGCTGGTGCCCTCGATTTATCGCTAGGGCGCTGGCCGGCCCCTCATCCTCCCACGCCTTTCGGCGCGGGTCCCTCCTTCTCCCCCAAGGGGAGAAGGGCAAGGGTGGCGCCACCCAAACCCCTCTCCCGCTTGCGGGAGAGTGAGGGACCCGGCCCGAAGGGACGGGAGGGTGAGGGTCGGCACCCTCAACGCAGATCGAGTGCTGCCGGTCCTTTCCGAACCACACCGATCACGGCGGCCTGGCTGTCTCCGGCCTTGTGCAGGTCGGCGAGGCAGGCCGTCTCGGATTCGGCGGGCACACCGGCCAGAAGGCCGCCGGCGGTCTGGGGGTCGAAGAGCAGAGGCTCGGCGCGTTCCACGTCGATGACGCCTTCCAGCGCCAGTACATTGCCGGGATGAAGCGTGCTGGCGATGCCTGCGGCGAGCAGGGCGCGGGCCTGCGGGTAGGCGGGAAGCGCCTCGCACATCAGCCGCGCCGAGACCCGCGAAGCAGCGAGCATCTCCATCAGGTGACCGGCCAGGCCGAAGCCGGTGACATCGGTCATGGCGGTGGCGCCGTGTTCGATCAGGATGCGCGCGGCGGGACCGTTGGAGCGGCTCATGCCGGTCAGCGCGGCGTCGATGGCGCTGCCGCGGGCCTGTCCCTGCATGTCGGCGGCAAAGAGCGTTCCTGTGCCCAGCGGCTTGGTCAGGATCAGGCGGTCGCCGGGTTTCAGGCCGGACTTGCGCAGCAGCCTGGCAGGATCGGCCCAGCCCGAAACGGCAAAGCCCAGGCTCAACCGTTCGGCTTCGCTGGTGTGACCGCCGACCAGGGCGCAGCCCTCCTCGGCAAAACAGGCCAGCGCGCCCGAAAGCATCTGCACCAGATCGTCCGCGGCCTGCTCGGGGCGCCCGACCAGCAGGCCGGCCAGCGCCATGGCGGCGGCCGGCTGCGCGCCCATGGCGTGCAGGTCGGAAAGGGCGTGGACCGCCGCGATTCGGCCGAACAGGAAGGGGTCATCGAGGAAGGCAGGGAAGTGATCGACCGTCTGCACCAGCAGCCTGCCCGGCGGCGGCACCAGCACGGCGGCGTCATCGGCGCCTTCCAGGCCGATCAGCACGTCCTCGCGCGGGGCTGGCAGGTCGAGGCGGGCGAGCGCGGCGCGCAGCACCAGCGCGGGCACCTTGGCGCCGCAACCGCCGCAGCGCATGGGCGTTTGGGCCATCGCCGGCATGGCGGGCAGGTCGCGGTACTTTTCCATCCAGCGCCGGTCGATGGCGTCCTTCCAGCGCCACACCCAGTCGCCCTCTAGCGCCAGCGGCCCGCGCGAGGCGATGGCGTGGCGCTCCCCGGTGGTGATCAGGGCCAGGGTCTGGCGTTGCGGCCGAAAGGGCCGTGGCGCGCGGCCCTGTGCCAGGCGGCGCAGGTTGTCGGCCAGGCGCGGGCCCTGGCGCACGGCATAGACGCCGTTTTTGGTCAGCGGCCGCGGGGTGAAGGCCGCGATGTCGCCGGTGGCCAGGACATGGGGGTGGGAAAGCGAACGCAGGCAGGCATCGACCGCGACAAAACCGTTATCGTCCAGGGCGAGCCCGGTCTCGGCGAGCCAGGGTGCGGCACCCGCCGTGGTGACCATGACGCAGGCCTGCGCCGGCAGTTCAAGACCGTCGTCGCAGCGCACCGCATCTTGCGAAATGGCGCTGACGTGATGGCCGATGTGCAGCGCGACCCCGGCCCTCTCGAAGGCGTCGCGCATGCGTGTTCGCACACCCCGGCCGTGGCGCGGCAGCAGCACCGTGCTGTCGGTGACCAGCGCAAACGCCAGCCGTTCGGGATCGCCGCCGGCTGCAATCAGCCTCTGCTGCAGCCGGTGGAACAGCCCCAGGCAGACCTCGACGCCACCCGCACCGCCACCGATGACGACGACGTGGAAGGGACCGCTGCCGGTCAGGGCGCGCTCTTCCACGGCCTGCCAGCGGGCAAGGAAACCATCGACGGGTTTGACGGGGATGGCATGCTCGGCGCCCGCGATGTCGGGGGCGGCGGGTGTCGAGCCGATGTCGAGGCTGGCCAGGTCGAAGCGCATGGCCGGGCGCCCGGCGATGGCGATGCGCCGGGCCTGCGGATCGAGGCCGATCGCGCTGGCGTGGATCAGGCGGGCGCCGGCGCGGGCCGCCAGCGGGCGCAGGTCGACATGGGCCTCGTCATGGTCGTAAAGGCCGGCGAGGTAACCCGGCAGCATGCCCGAATAGGACGTCATGACATCGCGCGCGACCACGGTCAGGCGAGCGCCTTCGACCGGCGCCATGGCGAAGGAGCGCAGCACCTCGACGTGGGCATGGCCGCCGCCGATCAGGACGATGTCGGTGTTGATCTCGCCGGGTGGGTTCATGGCGTACCTGGGGCTTCTCCTGCGACCATGATGCCATGAACACGGCAGGGTCCACGCACGCCGGCACAACAATGCGCGAGCCGGCCATGGCGGAGGGGGGTGGGAGTCGAACCCACCAGGGACGTTGAACGCCCCACACCGGTTTTGAAGACCGGGCGATCCACCGGAACCGATCCCCTTCCATGGCCGTGATGCCTCTGCAGGGCGACGGCATGCAGGTCAATAACCTTCCCCGTCGCCGCTGGCATCACCGTTGTCGTGTTGCGTACTCCGGGTTCTGCCAGACCTCGGCCTCGATCCTGGCCAGGGGTGGTTTGCCAAGAATGGCATCGCTGAGCTTTTCGGCAATCATGATGGTCGGGCTGTTGGTGTTGCCGTTGGTGACGTTCGGCATGATCGAGGCGTCGGCAATGCGCAGTCCGGCAATGCCATGCACACGGCCCTGCTCGTCGACCACCGCGCCATGATCGCTGGCGGTTCCCATGCGCGCCGTCCCCGTCAGGTGCCATTGGCTTGCCGTGCTGGTAGCAAGATGGCGGTCGAGTTCCTGATCCGACCGGGCATCGGCGCCGGGGAAGATTTCCTCGCCGCGCAGCCCTGCGAATGCTGGTTGATCGACCAGTTCGCGGATCAGGCCGATGCCCTTGCGCATCAGCTCGCGGTCTCTGTCGTCCTGCAGGTAGTTGATCAGGATCCGTGGCGGCATAGTCGGGTCGGCGCTGCGCAGGGTGATGCGGCCGCGGCTGTGGGCGCGCATCAGGCCCATGTGAATCTGGAAGGCGTGTTCGGGAATCGCGGCCCAGGTGTCGTCGTCCACCGCAATCGGCGACAGGGTGAACTGCAGGTCGGGATATTCGACGCCCGGCCCCGACCGGACGCAGGCGACCACCTCGAAATGGTTGGAGGCGCAGATCCCCTTCCGGGTCAGAAGCCACTGCACCCCGGCCGCCACGCGCGCCAGGGGCCTGGTTTTCGGCCAGAGGGAGACAGGCTGAAGGCAACGGTATTTCAGCACGAAATCGGGATGATCGCTGAGATTGGCGCCGACGCCGGGGAGATCGGCGGTGACATCGATACCCATGCTCTGCAATTCCTGCTGCGGCCCTATGCCCGACAGCATCAGGATATGCGGGCTCCCCACGGCCCCCGCGCTCAGGACAATCTCGCGACCGGCCGTTGCCGTCACCTTCTGACCCTGGCGGTCCCGATAGACCACGCCGGTGGCGCGCGCGCCCTCGAAGGTTATGCGCTCGACAAGGGCCTGGGTCGCGACCGTCAGGTTGGCGCGGTTGCGTGCGGGATCGAGATAGGCCCGGGCCGTGCTCCATCGCTCGCCCCCGAACGTGGTGCGGTCGAGCAGGCCGAAGCCTTCCTGGCGATAGCCGTTGATGTCGTCGGTGACGGGATAACCCGCCTGCGCCCCCGCCTTCAGGAAGGCCAGCGCCAGCGGGTTGTCGGGTTCGGGGCGGTGAACATGCAGCGGCCCGTCGCCGCCGCGAAATCCATCCACGCCGGCGTCGTAAGATTCCATGCGTTTGAAATAGGGCAGCACATCGCCGTAACTCCAGCCTTCACAGCCCGACTGGCGCCAGCCTTCGAAATCCAGCTCGTGGCCGCGGATGAAGACCATGCCGTTGATCGAGGACGACCCACCCAGGGTCTTGCCCCGGTCATGCTTGAGCTGCCGTCCGCCCAGGCCCGGCTCGGGCTCGCCTTCATAGGCCCAGTTGTGGGTCTTGCTGTTGAGATTGGCGAGCATCGCGGCCGGCATCTTCAGACTCAATGCCTTGTTCTCGGGCCCCGCCTCGATCAGGAGAACCCTGGTGTTGCTGTCGCTGCTCAGCCGGTTGGCGAGCACGCACCCGGCAGAGCCTGCGCCGACGATGATGAAGTCGAAGTTCATGCCTGGAAATCCTCAACCAGCGGTGCCGATCACGTCTTCCCGTGCCGGCAGGAACCCGCTTCTTCCATACTTGTCCCGCGACGGCCAACACAGGATCGATGGCACGGGACGATTGCTCCGATTTGTCACGGTCCCCTGGAGCGTTATAGTGAAAATGCATCGCATTCGACGCGCCCAGGTAGCAGCGGGTGGCATCGAAACTAGGGCCAGGGGTGGCCTGCGGTGCAAGAACAAGGCAGCGATCAATGGGATCGTCTGCTTCAACGATGGGGGAGGCATCCAGCAATGCTGGGAAAATCCATTCTTTCGACC
>Ga0105053_10007253_pt1 | contig 14886 bp, 11 predicted proteins | sample BON01_FD_78093 | JGI IMG/M metagenome (GOLD analysis project Ga0105053, IMG submission 78093) | Freshwater microbial communities from Lake Bonney liftoff mats and glacier meltwater in Antarctica - BON-01 | ecosystem: Environmental > Aquatic > Freshwater > Ice > Glacier meltwater | place: Lake...
AAAGGGTTTCCACTTCCATTGGAGGAAGCCATTGCAGAAATAGATCCCTCCATTGCAAGTTATATGGAGCAATTTGAGGATTTGGAAGTAGCTGAGTACTGTGGTTTGTGGAATAGTAGGGAAGTCGCAGGCTATGGGATAGGAAGTATATACCTGATGAAAGTAGGGGTTGCTATTGCTGGACAGTTTAAAATGAAAAAACTTATGGCATTATGCTCACCAGCAACTGTTAAATTGACAATGAGAGTAGGGATGGAGGTTATAGAAAGTTTGGGACAAAAGGGTACATTTTTTTATCCAAAGGAAGGACTTATCGCAACACTTCTTCAGATCAATGATCTTATAAATATTCCTACGGCAGTCGATTCAGAGCGAGAATTTATTTTTAATTTGAGAAACAACAAGATTATTAAAACACTTGAAAAAGGGCCGAAAGGAGAAATGATGATTAGTTTCGAGGTAAATGTAAATTCAAGTAATTAATGAAGAAATCAGTTATAGTTAGTTTTCTTGTCTTTTTACCTATTTTTTTTCTGGTGATATTCCCTTTATCTCGATACCTAGATGTATTTGGGATTGATGGTAGGGACGTAATTGCCGATTATTATACCGCTACAGGTAGTCCTTTGGAAGTTGAAAATTGGAAGGAAGGGTTCTTTAAAAATGAATTTGAGCTACATCAGGCCTTGATTGATTTGGGAATCCGAGAAGATACGGTCTTCATTGGATTGGATCTAAGCCCTTATTTGGAAGAGAATGATGACCCGAAATTTCTTGAAATTATAAATCCGACATTCAGAAGTGTTGCGCTCTACAGGGTTAATGTTGATGGAGATGTTGTGCATTATGGTAATGATGGGATTCAGTATTCTTTGAAAAATAAATTTGGAAATCCAAACCCTACCTTCAAAATAACAGATTCAAAAGACTGGCTACCCTACGTGATTTTGAAAATTAGTTCTTCAGAACCTGTTAGGTTTAATGCTGTTATTTCATCGGAAGCTAGTTTTTACGCCAGTTTTAATAAGAGAACAATATTTATCAATATCTACATTGGTATAATGCTAGCCTTGTTTTTTTATAATTTGTTCCTGTATTTTTCAGTGTTAGATGTGCTTTACTTATCATATAGTATGTATGTGCTATTTATCGCTCTGGCACAGCTTTCTATTTCCGGACATTCTTACTCCTATTTTCTATACGAAAACCCAAAATTATATGAACTAAGCATTATTGGCTTTACTTCCATGTCGGGGTTACTAGGTCTTTATTTTGTTAAAGTTTTTCTACATACAAAAGAGCGCCTGCCGTTGCTAGATAAGTTTTTAGGACTTGTAATGATTTCCTATTTAGTATCTTTTATTTTGAGATTGATTGGTGCAGTAAGTTTAAGCTATATACTTACTGACTTTAACGGCTTATTAGTAGTCGTATTTGTTTTCTCTACTGCTATTATTTTGGCTCGGAGGAGGATCCGATCAGCTTATTTTTTCCTTAGCGCATGGACATTTTTTTTGGTTGGGATTTTAGTGTTTATCATGCAGAACCAGGGTCTACTGAATCTTGGATTCTATCCTAACCTTCCTATGCTGATAGGTACAGCATTTGAAGCGATCCTCCTATCTTTTGCTTTAGCTGATAAAATCAATATCCTCAAGAAAGAAAAGGAACAAGAACAAACTGAACGTCTAAAAGCACTGGCGAAAAATGAACAGCTTGTTCGTGAGCAAAATACGATGCTTGAGGACAAGGTCAGAATTAGGACTGACGAGCTTGAACATGCGCTACGCAATCTACAGAACACACAAAGTCAGCTTGTCAACCAGGAAAAAATGGCTTCTCTCGGCCAATTAACTGCTGGGATAGCCCATGAGATCAATAATCCGATCAACTTTGTGAGTTCTAATATCATGCCTCTCAAACGAGATATCAAGGATATCATGGAGGTGATAGAGTTTTATAGAAATACTGGAGCAAAGGAATTTTCCCCTGCTTCGCAGAAAGAAGCGAAGCAGTTAGAAGAAGATTTAGAACTTGATTATGTGCTCGAAGAGGTAAATCACCTACTGAAAGGTATGGATGATGGTGCGAGGAGAACAATCGAAATAGTGAAAGGACTTCGGCTTTTTTCTCGCGTAGATGAGCAAGATGTTAAGAAAGTTGATATCCATGATGGGATTAACAGTACACTTATCCTGCTTAATAGCACTATGCCTACGAAAATCCGTATCATACGTGATTTTGGGGAATTGCCTATCGTTGAGTGTTTGGCGGGTAAAATCAATCAGGTGTTTATGAATATCATTAATAATGCTGTTCATGCGCTAGCTGATCACATCGACACCATCGTTGATCCCAACATAAAGATTCGAACCAGATCATTAGGAGAATTTATTACGATTGAAATTATAGATAATGGCCCAGGTATGCCTGAGCATGTGAAGCAGCGAATTTTTGAGCCTTTCTATACTACAAAAGCTGTAGGCAAAGGCACAGGTTTGGGTCTTTCGATAGTTTATTCTATTATTGAAAATCACAAAGGGACACTGGAAGTAATTACGGAAGAAAGCCAGGGGACTACATTTAAAATAACCCTTCCTATATATCAAAGCACGCAACGCTATGAATGATAAAATTCATGTCCTCTATATAGACGATGAAGAGAACAACCTAAAGTCTTTCAGAGCTACTTTGAGAAAGGACTTTAAGATTTTTACAGCCATTGATGCTGATGAAGGGTTGAGAATTGCCAGAGAGGAGGAAGTTCATGTGGTAATTGCTGACCAAAGAATGCCTGGAATGACCGGTACGGAGTTCTTTGAGGAACTGGTGAAATTCAATCCTGATCCTATTCGGATTTTACTTACCGGCTATTCAGATATAGCATCCGTGATAGATGCTATTAACAAGGGCGAGGTATATCGATTTATAGATAAGCCTTGGAACATCGAACAGATTAGAAACTCGATCAATAATGCTGCTGATATATTCTTTATGCGGCGTGAATTGAAGGATAAAAACATAAAGATCCAAAAGCTTCATTCTGAAATGAACCAATTTGTTTACAGCTTATCGCATGAATTAAGAGGTCCACTGATGAGTATTTCAGGAGTGTCCAAGTTGGCCAAAATGGAACTCAAAGATCCGGATGCGATGGAATATTTCGATATGATAGATAGTGCGACGGATAAGTTGGATGACTACATCTATAAAATGTTGGATTTCTATAGATCTACTAAAATTGACAATAAAATATCCGAGATCAATTTTAAAGATGTCGTCTCGCAACAACTTATTGCATATAAGGCAAAGTTCAATATTGATCATATTCAAGTAGATATACATATTAGTCAGGACCACGCTTTTTTCTCTGATGACTCTAAAATCCGCGTAATTCTCAATAACCTTTTCAGCAATTCCGTTCAATTTCAGAAGGCAGATCAAAGTGACCAACGTATAAGTCTGAGCATTGATGTTGCAGAATCTGAAGTCACTATAATCCTAGCAGATAATGGAATAGGGATAGAGGAAAAGCATCATCCAGATGTCTTTAATCTGTTTAGTCGTGCTACCCAAAAGAATGTAGGGACAGGGCTTGGCCTCTATATGGTGAAAGAAGCGGTAGAGCAAATGGGTGGAAAGATTGATTTGGAATCAGTGTTTGGGGAAAGAACAATCTTCAAAGTCACCTTGCCAAGTATGAAATAGTGAGCGGCCTCTGGGCATTTTCGCTGTAAACAGTATCTTTGCATGGGCTTTGTAAAAAGCTTCACTTTTTATTAACTAATTCAAGATATTATGATTAATCCCTGGCATGACGTCAACATCGGGAAAAATGCCCCTGAAATCGTAACAGGTGTAATTGAAATACCCAAGGGTAGCAAAGGAAAGTATGAGCTAGACAAGAAAACCGGTATGCTGATGCTAGACCGTGTGCTTTTCTCAGCGGTGCATTACCCTGCAAATTATGGATTTATTCCACAGACATTCTGTGAGGATCATGATCCATTGGATATTTTGATCATATCTCAAATCGATATTCCATCGATGTGTTTGGTGGAAGCTAAAGTGATCGGTGTGATGAGAATGATCGATGGTGGAGAAGCGGATGATAAGATCATCGCTGTAGCGGCTGGTGACCAGTCTGTGAATTACATCAATGATATTGATGATCTTCCTCCACATTTGATGAAGGAAGTTCATAGATTCTTCGAAGATTATAAGAAACTCGAAAACAAAGAAGTGAAAGTAGAAGACTTCCTTGGCAAAGAGGATGCAATGCGAATCATCAGAGAAAGCGTTGACTTATACGATGCGAATTTCCGAACAAGAAAATAAATTGAAAGCCTGAGATTGATCTCAGGCTTTTTTGCTTTAAATTTTTTAACCAGGGTGGACACCAAGGTTATACAGCGCGCGCGATATGCAAAGAAAGCCTGCGTAGCAATGTAACCGTTCGTGTGACACGAAAAGGGGCGTCATAAATGAGTTGTCTGACACGAACGGTCCCGTCAAATATCTACCCGATGGCGGAAAATCTGCTAATGGACACTGAATACAGCTCGCTGCACCGGATTACTTCTTTCCCTTCACCTGCTTCTTGCTAGCTTTTTTTGCCAAATACGCCACTAGATCGGTATAGGCTTCATGTTCGTGATTAGACACTGAGATAGATTGCTGATCTGTGAAAGCTATCGTCACCTGACGAAATTCTTTTTTATTTGCCTTAACGATTTCCTCTTCCCAAGCCATAATCTGAGCAATGGGATAAGTTTTGGTGTATCCTCTCAAAGGTAATTTGACGATGATCAGATCCCTTCCCACAGTAATAAATCTATACCCTGCAAGCATTTTCACTAGCAACATCAAAATTACTAGCGTGATGATCGAACAGGCAATTAGATAAAACCAGACCCCGAAACTCCCAGTGTACGTAAAATCCCTGAGAATAAATACCAAGCCTGAGATGAGGATGAGCAGCACAAGGCTCAATGAAATGTAAGTAGATACTTTTGGTTTAATGACCAGCATTTGAATTTTGTATTTCTAGTAATTTTTCTCTTGCAAAAGTCTCTAAATCCTCGAAAAAAGCGAAGAATATCACCTGAAATTCTTCTTCTTTATCAAGTAGAGCGAGATGAGCCACCCCCATTTTGGACTCGAAGCTGGTTCTGCGAGACATTCCAACGAACGTTTGCCTGATCCCTTCAATTTCTCCGTATTTCATCAGCCAATTGTCCTTTTCCATCCACTGAAACATGTTTGCGAAGCGTTCAGGAAAAAGCCGACTGTAATTGTTTAATGTGGAAAATGTGTTTTGAGTAAAATCCAGTAGCGGAACATCGGAGTAGTTAGACCAATTTTTCGCTAGGTAATAATCAAAGTAAATGTCGGTGATCACAGTAGAGTAATGCCTGAATTTCGGCCTCAAATAACTTTGCCCAGCGCGTACCAGTGCATGTGTATCTGTGAATTTGTCTATCTCTCTATGAAGCTTGATGCCGTTCTGCACTTCTTGCGGAAAAGTGTTCATCATCTTTCCTTTCACAAAGTCTCCGATAAAATTACCCACAAGCACTTCATCTTGACCAAAAGACAGATATGCGTGCGCTAGGTAGTTCATTGAAATAGTTGGGTTGGGAAAACTCGAGAGGTTTTCATTAGTTTCGGGCTAAAATACGCATTGATGGACAAAGTCACTGAGGAATTAAAGAAAGGTCTAAAACTTTTAAAACTGGAATGGCAGGAAGATCTCGCCCAATACAAACAGAAATTCCTGAATTCCTCTCTCGCAGATAAGAAGAAGGAAGGCATCACCTGGCATCCTGTTCATTTGAATAAAAGCAAAATAGGGATGGGAGAGCGGCTTCTGGTAGAAGTGGAGCGTTCGGATTCCACTTATGCATCTGTATTTAATTCAGGAAAGTCTGTTTCATTCTTCAGTACCCATGAATCCTATAACGGTTCAGGAAATCGTGTGAATGGCGTGATCAATTTTGTAAGGCAAAACACAATGACTGTTACGTTGCAAGCCGACGAACTGCCAGAGTGGATGCATGGTAGCAAGTTAGGTGTGGATTTGCTCTTTGATGAGGCAAGCTATCGGGAAATGGAGTTTGCGCTGAAAAAAGTGATCTCATCTGAAAACAAGCGAGTGGATGAATTGAAAGATATTCTACTGGGTGATAAAGCACCTCAGTTTTATGAAAAGCACACCGCTCCAAAATCCAATCTCAATTTTTCCCAAAACCAAGCCTGTGAACTGATCGCAAATGCGAAAGATGTAGCTGTAGTGCATGGGCCTCCTGGCACGGGAAAGACAACTACGCTGATCGAAGCGATCCAAGATTCGGTGATAGCAGGTGAATCAATATTGGTATGTGCACCAAGCAATGCTGCGGTAGATCTCTTGGTAGAAAAACTGATCGATAGAGGGATAGAAACCTTGCGATTAGGTCATCCAGCTCGTGTGGAGGAGAAGATTCTTAATCAGACCTTGGATGCCAAAACAGCTTTTCATACAAGCTATAGAGATCTGAAAAAGCTTCGCAAAGAAGTCGATCAATACCTGAAACTTGCCAAGCAATACAAACGCAATTTTGGGCATGAAGAGCGTGCACAACGCAAGCAAATGTATGCAGAAGTCTCACGACTTCGAGAAGCATCCAAGTCTTTGGAAGAGTATATTCAGTACGATATTTTCCAAAAAACTAAGGTTTTTGCTAGTACACTTGTCGGCGCATCGTCTTACAATCTGAAAGGGATGGAATTTGATGTAGTATTTATTGATGAAGCAGCACAGGGATTGGAAGCTGCAACTTGGATTCCGATTTTGAAGGCAAAGAAGGTGGTGTTTGCTGGTGATCATTTCCAACTGCCTCCTACGATCAAGTCAAGACAGGCAGCCAAGGAAGGATTGGCAGAAACACTTTTTGAAAAGGTGATCACTCGTAAACCTAAGGCTGCGAAGATGCTAGATCTTCAGTATAGAATGCCAGAGACGATCATGGGATTTTCGAATGGGTGGTTTTATCAAGGCGGGCTAAAAGCGGCGGAGAATACGCTTGCCCATACTTTCGATGGAGAATCCGCCATAGAATGGATCGATACGGCAGGATCTGGCTATACGGAACAGGTGGAAGAGGAGAGCCTCAGCACCTTTAATCCCGAAGAGGCTAGGTTTGCCTGCGCGCATCTCAATCGTCTGGTTATTTCAATTGGGATTACAACGTTCAAGGAGAAAGGATGGACCATCGGATTGATTGCACCTTATGGAGCGCAGGTTCGGCTGATTCGTCGTTTGGTTTTCGATTCGTATGATTTCCCGAATTTGAAGTCACTTTCAGATCTAATGACTATCGATACGGTGGATGGCTTTCAGGGACAAGAACGGGACTTGATGCTGATTTCCCTTACGCGATCCAATGACCGTGGGGAAATAGGATTTCTTTCCGAAGAACGCCGAATGAATGTGGCCTTGACTCGCGCGAAGCGCAAATTGATATTGATCGGAGATAGTAGTACACTCGCTCAAAACCCCTTTTTTGATGGATTGCTGGGATACTTTGAGGAGCATAAGGGATATAGAAGCGTGTGGGATTTTTTGGAGTGATTGGTTTTTATCAATTCTTAGAAATCGAATTCTTCACTTTATAATGATAGCTCAGTGTGCTGAGAATATCGCCGTAAGCATCCGCGGACTTCAGTTGCTCATCGGATACTTTTCTGCCCAGAAGCCTGCAAAGCAATAAGCCATACACGCCATTTAGGCAGATTTGAATTTCATTTCCCAGATCTTGACCATCAGCCAGCATCACTGCATCTAGAATAAACGGCTTTGCCTTTCCATAAGCTTCAAAGTATTTGGGATCGGTTTTGAGCTGATTCCAGTGAATATGCGCTAATTCTGAGACTAAGGAGTTTAATTCTTCTAAATGACCTTTTTCCAGAATATCCTGAGTTTTCATCTGGTCTAAAAGTGTCAGATACCATTTAGTAATTACATTTTTATCGACTTCCGAAACGGGGTATTTCTCGACTACAAAGGTTTTGATTTCATCTGGATTTCCTTGGTAGGATCGAAGCAAATCCTCCATTTGATACATATATATAATATATTCGGCGATATTACTCGACTTCTTGTTTTCGGCTACTGACTGCATTGTACTGGATTTTGAGTATGTAAATGTAGGGAATACTGCGTTATTGCGAGAAGTGAAAAACGAGCGACGACGTAATCTCGTATTATGTGGAAAGATAGCTTAGTACATGCCTTACTCGCAATGACGTAATTCACGATTCTCGTTTCTCCTAGTTATTTATTACTTTTGCGCCAAGAATGGATATGAAAAATATAAGGAATTTCTGTATCATCGCCCACATTGATCATGGGAAGAGTACGTTGGCAGATAGACTACTGCAGGAAACTGATACGATCGCTGACCGTGACATGCAGAATCAGATGTTGGACAATATGGATCTGGAGCGCGAGCGTGGTATCACGATCAAGTCTCATGCGATCCAGATGAAATATACCCATGAGGGAGAGGAATATACCCTCAACCTTATTGACACACCTGGTCACGTGGATTTTTCCTATGAGGTCTCTAGATCAATTGCGGCCTGTGAAGGCGCTTTGCTGATCGTGGATGCATCTCAGGGGATTGAAGCGCAGACCATTTCCAATTTGTATTTGGCCTTAGGTCACGATCTGGAAATTATTCCTGTTCTTAATAAAATTGACCTTCCCGGAGCTGATCCTGAAGCTGTTGCCGATGAGGTGATTGACTTGATTGGGTGCGACAGAGAAGATATTATTTTGGCCTCCGGCAAAACTGGTGTTGGCATAACTGATATTCTGAAAGCTGTGATCAATAGAATTCCAGCGCCAAAAGGTGATCCGGATGCGCCGCTTCAAGCAATGATCTTTGACTCGGTTTACAATTCATTCCGTGGAGTAGAAGTTATTTTTAGAATATTTAACGGTACGTTCAGCAAAGGCGACAAGATCAAATTTGTGAATACCGGAAAAGAATACGAGGCAGATGAAATCGGGATTTTGGGCTTAAACCAAATTCCTCAGCAAACTATGAGCGCTGGTAACGTAGGTTATCTAATCTCTGGCGTTAAAGTCGCCAAGGAAATCAAAGTAGGTGATACCATCACGCATATCAAGAGACCATGTGATAAAGCTATCCAGGATTTTGAAAATGTGAAACCGATGGTTTTTGCAGGAATCTATCCAGTAGAGACTACGGACTACGAGGAACTTCGTTATTCCATGGAAAAACTCCAGTTAAATGATGCATCACTAGTTTGGGAACCTGAAACTTCCATGGCTTTGGGCTTTGGATTCCGTTGTGGATTCTTGGGTATGCTTCACATGGAAATTATTCAGGAGCGTCTAGAACGTGAATTTGACATGACGGTGATCACGACTGTACCATCGGTACAGTTTAAAGCACTGATGACCGACGACACCTATCAGCTCATTAATGCACCTTCCGATATGCCAGAACCAACGCGGATGAAGCATATAGAGGAGCCTTATGTGAGAGCTTCCATCATTACTGCTGCAGAATATGTTGGAGCAGTGATTACGCTTTGCATGGACAAGCGTGGTCAGATCAAAAATCAGATTTACCTGACTTCTGAGCGCGTTGAACTAACGTTCGATATGCCTTTGGCGGAGATTGTCTTTGACTTCTTCGATAAATTGAAAACTATTTCCAGAGGTTATGCCTCCTTGGATTATGAATTGAAAGGATACGAAGTTTCGCACATGGTGAGGCTGGATGTGATGCTAAATGGTGAGCCGGTCGATGCGCTTTCTGCGGTTGTTCACAGAGATAAAGCATACGATTGGGGGAGAAGACTTTGTGAGAAGCTGAAGGAACTCGTGCCTCGTCAGATGTTTGAAATCGCTATCCAGGCTGCTATCGGACAGAAAATTATTGCCAGAGAAACTGTAAAGGCATTGCGTAAAAACGTTTTGGCTAAGTGTTATGGTGGTGATATTTCCCGTAAGCGTAAACTCCTCGATAAGCAGAAAAAAGGTAAGAAACGAATGCGACAAGTGGGTAACGTGGAAGTTCCTCAGGAGGCATTTATGGCGGTGCTGAAGCTGGATTAAAGGATTTGAGAAGCCAGGAACTTCTCTATTCATCATTCAAAAAGTAGTGTTGAATCTTGAGGTCTAGATTTTAAGTAGTACGATTGTGAGAATTTGAGTTACTTCTCTATTCAACAATGGACATTCATCATTCAAAAATTAATTTCGAATGTAGAATGATGAAGTAGCCTCAATGGAACTTTAATCATCGTTGGTTTTATTTCTGAAAAAAGAAGTAATAAAATACACTACTAAAGCTAATTGCTATACAAAAGAAATATGATCTGGAGACACGATTAATCGAATTTGCTGCAGCTATTATTTCTTTTACAGATTCTATGGTAAATACCAAAGCTGGAAATCACATGGGGAATCAGCTTCTTAGAAGTGGAACTTCACCAGCATTGAACTATGGAGAAGCTCAATCGGGAGAATCCACATAAGATTTTATCCATAAGATAAAAGTGATATTGAAGGAATTGAGAGAAAGTAGCGTAGCAATATAGATTGTTGAAAAATCTAAATTTCATCCCTATACCGATGCAATTGCATACCTACAAAATGACTGCGATCAGTTGATTTCCATCTCTGTCAAAAGTGTTGAAACTGCTGAACGAAATAATAATTGAATAATGAATGTTAAACATCGAATGTTAGATATCGATGTTTGATTTACAAAATCAAAAAAAACAATGCCTACTTTAATAGACGGAAAACTCACCTCATCACAAATCAAGTCAGAAATTGCTGTTCGGGTAACCGAAATAAAAGCTGAAGGCGGTAAAATTCCTCACCTCGCAGCTATTCTTGTAGGTAGCGATGGAGCGAGTCAGACTTATGTGAATGCGAAAGTGAAGTCTTGCCATGAGATAGGTTTTGAGTCAACCTTGGTGAGATTGGAAGACAATGTCTCTGAAGCCGAACTTTTAAAAGTTGTAGCTGATATCAATAACAATCCTGAAATCGATGGATTGATCGTACAGCTTCCGCTTCCTAAGCATATCTCTGTAGAGAAAGTAACCGAAATGATCAAGCCGGAGAAAGACGTGGATGGATTCACTCCAACAAACTTTGGTCGTATGGCATTGAACTGGCCGGCATACGTGGCGGCAACGCCTTATGGAATCATAGAATTGCTCAAGAGATATAAAATCGAGACGTCAGGCAAGCATTGCGTAGTCATCGGAAGAAGCCACATCGTCGGAAGTCCTATGAGTATCCTTATGGCTAGAAATGGTTATCCCGGTAATGCTACAGTGACCTTGACACACAGCCGAACCAAGAATTTGGAAGAAATAGCTAAAACTGCTGATATTTTGATCGTTGCTTTGGGCAAACCCCATTTTGTGACTGCAGAAATGGTGAAACCAGGCGCTGTAGTAATTGACGTAGGAATTCACAGAATTGAAGATGCTAGCAAGAAGTCAGGTTTCAGATTGGTGGGAGACGTGAAATTCGACGAAGTGTCGGAAGTTGCTTCTGCGATCACACCTGTGCCGGGTGGAGTAGGGCCGATGACGATAGCTTCTTTGCTTTACAACACGCTTCTGGCTGCTGAAAAGAAAGTTTACGGTTAATTCATAGAAAATAATTGTAAAAGGTTTGCATCGGGTTTGCATGGAATAGACAAGTCTGATACTTTTGCAGACTGTTAACCGCGCACGTGGTGAAACTGGTAGACACGCCAGCTTGAGGGGCTGGTGCTTTAAGTAGTGTGGAAGTTCGAATCTTCTCGTGCGCACAATCAGAGCCTTGATCGTTTATTCGGTTGAGGCTTTTTTTATTTACTAATTGGGATTTACGATTTACGAGATTCCCGATGACCTTTGAGGTTTTTTTGAACCTCGAAGGTCTTGTTTTTTTACCGCAGGGGTCGCTGAGTTTTACGCAGAGGGCTCGGAGTATAAGTTGTACTGCTTCTCCAGAAGCTGGACTTGGTTATTTCCCATCGCCTCGGTTTGTGTCCTCATAATCCGAAATTCATCGCTTCTGATCGCCATTTTTCGAAACCTCGGAGGTCTTGTTTTTTTACCGCAGGGGTCGCTGAGTTTTACGCAGAGGGCTCGGAGTTGAAGTTGTCCTGCTTCTCCAGCAGATGGACTTGGTTATTTCCCATCGCCTCGGTTTGTGTCCTCATAATCCGAAATTCATCGCTTCTGATCGCCATTTTTCGAAACCTCGGAGGTCTTTTTTGTACCACAGGGGTCGCTGAGTTTTACGCAGAGGGCTCGGAGTTGAAGTTGTCCTGCTTCTCCAGAAGCTGGACTTGGATGTTTCTTTTCGCTTTGGTTTGTGCCTGCCTTGCCGGTAGGTCTTCACAAATCGAAATATTTAAATTTCTCGGTTTAAAAATGGTTACATTTTATTTTTTTAAGGTATCTTAGTTTTCAACTATATTCTAAATCTTGCTTTCATGAAGTTTTTCTATTGGGTGGCCTTTCTTGTTTTAGTTTCCTGCACAGAACCGAAATCATTAACAAAAATAGAAATAGAAATCAGTCTTCGACCCATTCTAATCTATGATGACTTGCCAGATCCAATTAATAAAATTGACAGCTTATTCCAGTTTGAGGATTTGATTCCTTTGGCCGTACCTGGTTCTATGTTTTTGTCTATTGTCTCAGAAATTAAGTTGATAGGAGATAATTACTTGGTTTTTGATGAAAAGCAAGCAATGTTATTCAGGTTTGACGAGACAGGGAAATTTGTTAGGACTTATGGTTCCAAAGGTGAAGGGCCTGGTGAGTTTTTAGGGATTTCTGATTTTGATGTTAATGATGGAAAGGTGTATTTAATGTCCAGAGGCAATCAGGCTTTGTTCGTGTATGATGTGGAATCTGGGGAGTTTTTGGAAAAGATCGAAATTGGAATGTTTGGTGATCAGTTGACCTCCCTTGGAAATGGAGAGTTTTTGATTTATTTGAATCACAATTCCGAAATTGATCATTTCAATGTTTTCAGGATTGGTCAAGATGGAAAAGTATTGGACTCTTATTTTAAATATGACCCTAAAAAAGAAAATAGTGGAATTACCGTTTCTGGTTTTCTAACGAAGTCAGATAATGAAGTGTATTTTTCAAAACCATTTCATGATACTATATATGCCTACGATCGAAACGGAAAAGGTTTTAAAGCCAAGTACTACACGGATCTGTTAAGTGATTTCATGTTAAATAATCAACGTGATTTTAATTCATTAGCTTCTGCTGAAACTTTGGTCAAATCAATTCGAGGTGGTGAGTCAATGAATGGGAATTATTACTTAGAAAATGATAGTTATATTGTCTTTAATTTTCTTGATCATTCCACTTTTAAATCTGGAGTTATGGATAAGGTTAATTCTAAATTTGTTGTGTTTGCCTATAGTTCCTTAAATCCATTTTTTAGACTTTTTGATAATCCACAGGTTTTAACTAATGATAATATGCTCTATTTCCCAATATATGGGGAAAAAGTTGTGTCAGACATATACTTTGATCAAGAATATAAATCGCAATTTGAAACTCAATTAAAAGAACAACTAAAGCTAAAAGGGACAGATTTCCTTTATTTTATTTGTAAGAGTCGAATCAAGTAAAATTCAAAATGTTAATTTTCGTGAAATGAGAATTGAATATTGACCAACTCACATTTTTCCACCAACGGCTTCCTCACTCCCCGATATTATTCCTACTTTTTCATCCAAATTGAATTCCTATGAACCGACTACTTAAAGCAGCTTTATTCTGTGCTGCGACTTTTACCATACAATTTTCCTTTGCTCAAGATGCTCAATTTCCATTAGTGAAGGGATTTGGCGGAATCTTCGAAGTGCCTGACGCTACGGAAAGGCCTGATCCTAACCTGGATTATTATATACTAGTAGATATGACTACCGCGGCAACAGACGACGCGAAGGTCAGTCGCTGGGTGGATAATGTCGCTCGCATGATGAATCTTCATGGTCTTGCCGGTGTTCCCAAAGATCGTATGCATGTGAAAGTGGTGGTACATGGCGGAGCAATTACTACTTTGCTGAACAATGAGGCGTATAAGAAGCAGTTCAATACGGAAAACCCAAATGTCCCAGTATATGAAGCGTTAGCCAATGCAGGGCTAGAAGTATTTGTGTGTGGGCAGTCTATGCGGGCTAGAAACTATTCGAAAAGTGATCTGCATCCAAGCATTTCTATTGCGTTATCGGCTTTGACCACAATAACCACTTATGCACCCAAAGGTTATACTGTCCTAAAATTTTAATCCCCACTTGGAATAATTATTGGTTCTTGTGGTAATGTGTTTTTGATGAAGAGAATATCTCCAAGTTCCAATACTGCAGGGAAAGTCGTGACTGGCTTTTTCATAGCCGCTATTTTCCTTATCGGAATGGCAGGGTTGACTTACTATACACAGAATAGGCTCCTTGAAACTATGAAGGAGCTTGCTGAGCCTAATCAGAAACTTAATCTCCTCAATGAGCTTCAGTCTGAGATTGTACAAATCACACAATTAGATCATTCTGGAGTAGATGCCGACTTTAGAGTTCAGGACTCAAGTGTGATTTCTCTCAAGCAAAAGCTGCGGGAATTAGCCTCACTTGCCGAAGATTCCTTAGAATATTCTTACATCCAAAGTGTCCAAACCAATCTTGACACACTTATCATTGGTTATGTAAACCTATATGAGGTGAAGACAAGTTTGGCAAGTCGGAATTTCACTCAAGAAGCGCTTAGCAAAGTTGAACTGGGAATTCGAAGGCGAGCTACAAGTTTGGAATTAAGACCTATAGACAAGAT
>Ga0105053_10007262_pt1 | contig 14870 bp, 18 predicted proteins | sample BON01_FD_78093 | JGI IMG/M metagenome (GOLD analysis project Ga0105053, IMG submission 78093) | Freshwater microbial communities from Lake Bonney liftoff mats and glacier meltwater in Antarctica - BON-01 | ecosystem: Environmental > Aquatic > Freshwater > Ice > Glacier meltwater | place: Lake...
CTTGTGGTCTTGTTGTGTTTTTTCATGTAGTATTGCGAGTGAGTCATTTCTTAGATGTTGCTACAACTACAGATTCTTCATAACATGGTATTTAAAAATAGATTTCTCGGAAATAGTAAAGACCCACGATTGGGGAAATCTGCGTTTGACGGGCTGCAGCGAATACATGTTCGTGCATTTTTGTTCGGTCGGCCTCTTTGATTTGATCCAAAAATGGGTTCGCCACCCAGAAAATGAAAAACAGACCGGAACAACATTCACGAACAACCTGTGCGACAAGCAAGAAAAACGATGGAGGAGGTTGTGGAAAAGGAAGCTGCGGCGACCGCGCTGCATCAGCAAGCCGAACAAGCGGTAACAGACCTGCAGACACAAGTTGCTGGCTTGCAAAAGCATATTGTCATGGCAAAACAAGCACTGCTCAAGAAGAGTGCAGATTTCCAGGAGGAGGTTGTGGAAAAGGAAGCTGCGGCGACCGCGCTGCGTCAGCAAGCCGAACAAGCGGTAATAGACCTGCAGACACAAGTTGCTGGCTTGCAAAAGCACATTGTCATGCTGCTCAAGAAGAGTGCAGAATTCCAGGAGGAGGTTGTGGAAAAGGAAGCTGCGGCGACCGCGCTGCATCAGCAAGCCGAACACCTGCAGACACAAGCTGCTGACTTGCAACAGCATATTGTCATGCTGCTCAAGAAGAGTGCAGAATTGCAGGATGTTGTGTCTGATACAAATAACACAGTGGACTTTGCGATTCAAGCGGTAATAGACATGCAGACACAAGTTGCTGACTTGCAACAGCAGATTGTCATGGCAAAACCAGCACTACTAGAATTTGGTGTTGTGTCTGCAGCGGACTTTGTGATTCACTTTTGTGACACTGCACAGAAACATTGTGAAAAAACGACGTTGTGGTTAAACAACGTACAACATGCACTTGTGTAGTTGCAGTCTTATTTGTGCAAGTGTTTTGCGAGGAATATTGTGATCTGCTCGGTTTTGAATTGTTCAAAATAAATGTGTTTTTTGGTGTTGAACAATCGCTCTCGTCGCCCACAACAAGCCATGTGTTTTGCATATATATTTTTGTGCTTGTGCGAGAAATAGCGCAAATCTATTTTCGAGACACCCTATATAAGCTCATTGTTTCTACTGCACACGCAATCAACATTGATGGCCTCGCTAGTATGTGCTGGCAAGAAGCGCAAGCACTACGAGTGCGAACACAAGCAAGCCGGGAGCATTGATACTCAAACAACAGACATTGATTCGAATGATTATTGGACAGCTTTGTCTGCCGAGGGACAAGAGCATAAGTTTTTTGTATACCTGAAAGTCGTGGATCAATGTAACACGGCCAATGTATTTTTCAAGTATGTCGACTCGACATTGTCTATCAAATCATTAAAGAAGAAAATCTTGATGCATTCAAACAAGGATCTCAAGACTCGGATTAACTTGCGTGTGAAAATTGACAAAAGGAGTCGTGTTGATTTAAGCGAGAAGACTAAACACAACGAGTCGCTTCAAGATGTGATGGCCAAGTTCGACACGGGTGGTTTTGTTGTGGGAAGCAATCAAATGTTCAGTGTTGTTGTGAATTGGTCTGCTCGGGACTAATAAAGTCGTGGGCCCCGGAGGGGCTTGTGGCCCACAACCCCTCCGGGGACCCGGAGGGGGGGCCCCCTTGTGGGGGGGGGGAGGGAGGGGAAAAAGTTTGGAGCAAAAATAAAGTTACCTGGAGTTTTTTATGAGTTCTTTCCTTGGGCAGCTATTTGTCATATTTGGACCAATCAGTCTATATAAACAGCATATCGAGCAAACTACTAACCTATTTCTTAGGAAGTAACAAAAGCAGTATCAATCAATGAAAATTTGGATGGATCGTTTACGCAATATAATATCGACCAAACCACGCGGCGTTTCCGCTACAGAAACAATGGTGATTGATTCGAACAACTATTGGACAGCTGGCAAGGGACAAGAGCATAAGTTTTTTGTATATTTGAAAGTCGTTGATGAATATAACACGGACAATGTATTTTTCAAGTATGTCGACTCGAAGTTGTCTATCAGATCATTAAAGACCAGAATCCTGATGCATTCAAACAGGGATCTCAATAGTAGTATTAACTTGCGTGTGACGATTGACACCCCCTACCTTGTGGACGGGGCTAGTTGTAATTTGCACACGAGCGATGCCATTCTACCCCAAAGTAAACACGAGAAGTCGCTTGAAGATGTGCTGGCCAAGTTCAAATCAACTGCGTTTCTGCTGGGAACCCATCCAACGTCCAAGGTTGTGATTTTCTGGTCTACTCTGCGCCGATGAAGTGATCGAGTATAAACTTGTAACTATTAAACAAAACAATAACATGTGTAGATGAATTGTATATATATTGTCTGAAATCTATAGAAAATATCAGGAAGACGTCGACAAGGAATTGCTAGAACTCTGCTCGCAACTGGAATTTTGCGACCAGCTTCAAAATGACAATACATCACTTTATAGCTGCTTCGGGTCGAGAGTTGAATAGGCTCGATACATTTAGTTACGACCTTGATCGATTCCGGATAACCGACTTGATCAATATCCTCCTTTAGGGGTGTTGTTGATCATAATTCCGATCTCTTCAGAGAAATCAAAACACTCTATCATCTTCATCTGCATGTCGTGTCTGGTGAGTAAAATATCGGTTGACGGATACGTGAGGAAGTAATTCAAAGTTTCAAATGCATCATTTTCTTCTTGGCCTTTAAGCACTAGATTCATATAGATTTTGTAGTCGTGATCGGTTTGGATCCCAATCTGACGGTGAGCTTCTAAATTATTCGTTTCTCGGGAAATTTTTTTGAACAACGGAAAGTATCCTGCTGAAAGTTGATCATGTTTGGCATTTATCTGCCCATGGAAATTCAAATAAACCAGGTCTGTTCGAATATCACGAAATTTCGCACTACAATCAAGCATTGTCTCGAGAACATCTTGTCGACTGATGTTTGTGGAATGGTCCATGTTTATTCGACTGTTATAAAGGTGGTGTATATATAGGAAATACAACCAAGACTGGTATTTTATTATTTCTGGATATTAACCAAAGAAAACACGTGCATTTATGCCCTTGCATCTCATGACGATGTCCCGTGCCGCCTGTGCACTAATATTGTCCCGCATCATGCGGATGGCTGCAAACGTGGACACAATCGACTTTATAATGTGCATTTGCCGCTCGATCCGCGCAACGTCACGTGGCCTGGGCAAATAGATTGCTTCATCCATGTCATTTTCATTGATCTCTTTCCATACATGAACAAATTCTGTGGATTCCGTGATCTTGAGCACCTCGCCTTCGAACAGATGGCTCCAACTCAATTGTGCAAACAACCGTTTCCTTTTCGCATCGTCCCGGCGTATGTCGTTGTTTGAACCATCAAACAGAAAAGCTCCAATGCTGAAGCCACCGTCAAGACTGTCTCTGTCAATCATAGCTTGCTTCAGACTCATACCCTTGACAACCCTATTCAACAACTGTTCTCGCTGCATTTCACACATTTGCTTCCTAAGTGTGGTTGCATTTCTCCAGACTTTTTTCAAATCAAAGTTTCTGTCAATCACCTCCTGCTGCAATTCTCCATCGTCACGGACAGCAAGCATAATTTCTTCGTAGGTGTTTTCGTCATAATCAATGTTACACAAGCAATTGAATTCACTGTCTTCTTCTTCGATATTGTCAGAGGCTTGATTCTCGCCACGTGTGTCTACAAAAATCTGGCCTTGCCTTTGGTGCTCAAAAATGTTGTAGTCAAGTTCGAACATGCTTGATTGACTTTTCGTGTGTTGACTGTAATTGAATTATTGCTCAAAACAATGGAAATGACCTAAAGGTGGGGCATATTAGTTTGGTGATTTAACGTCTAAAATATATTCCTGTAGGTGAAAAAAGAAAACACACAAAAAAAGAGTTATTTTTAAAAATAGTAAAAAAAAATCTATTTATGGTCCGTTTCCTGCGTTTAATGAAGGAGCGTCTTGTTTCCTGCATTCATCCAATTGACACACTGCATAGCATGTCGACCAAACACTCACTCGTCGATGATCTGGTGGAAGTTCTGGAGTGTGTAATTTGTGGAATGAAGGGTAGCAATAAAGCATTGGAGAAATATATCAAGCACGACAAGAGAAACAAGATGATACGATATCTCGCGACTACAAGCTCCAGTTCCGTCAATTCCAAACAGTCTTACAAGAAGAAGGATACCAAAAAACCCGGCGCGCTAGGGTCTGGATACTTGTGTTTCATGCGGTCGAAGAAGACGGCGAGCACGTCTAAGGTAATGAAGAAATCTTGCATGTAATCCTGATTCTTTGCAGTAGGGGTCAACGCAGTAATTTTATTTTTTACTTTCCAGGTTGACGTAAAAGCACTAAACGTTGTATGGAAAAATATGCCCACGATGGAGAAGGAGCAATGGAAACTGGTGCGACAACAAGAAGAGGCAACGCAAGTGGAGAATGTCAAGCAGGTCAAAAAAATGATTCGTCAAGATGTTGAGAGCACTAGTGAGGAAGAGAGCAGTGAGGAGGAAAGCAAGGAGAGCAAGGCGAAAAATAGTAAAAAGAGAAAACTTAGCGATAATGATAGTAGTGAAGATGAGGAGAGTGAGTACGAGAGCAAGAAGCGTGGCAAGAGCCGTAAGAACGAGAGCAAGAAGAAGACATCTTTCAAAAAACGCAATGAGAGCAGCGAAGATGAAAGCAGCGGAGACGAGAGCAGTGATGGGCAAGAGAGTAGCGAAGATGAGAGCAGCGGCGATGATGATGGCAAGAAGAAGTGCACGACCAGCACCGATGAGGATTGTGATTAGATGCGATTTTGTGCGAAATAAAATTTGTAAAAAAAAAGACTCTTGAGATATTACTTGGCTGAGATTCGTTGACAACATCCGGAATTCAAACAAACAATCCAATCCAATGCTCTGTTGCGTTTATTCAATCACGATATGTTTCAATTTTTGACTACTAGATCACGTCAGTTTCCACGCCAATCAGTATTCATTGACAATCACAATCATGATTCAATGACTGTGAAAATGGTTAGTCTCCAAAATGCATGCAGAGGACAGGTATAAGGATGTTTAATCATTCAAAATCAATAATGGTAAACCAGTCTGACATTGTCTGGTTTCGGTGGGAATCTATAAATCTGGTATTCCGAGCACTTTGAAATAATAAATTGCAAAACATCGTCATCGATTTCATTAAACTTGCAACCGCTCCCAAGCCTAGAGTGTAGTCCCATTGCCATTGCGGCAATCATGTCTTTGGAGAAAAAGGTGTGGATATGATGCTTATCGTCGGCATGAATCCGGACCATTTGCAATGGTGAGCACTCATCGATAAGTCTTTCAGAGTGCTTCCACATCGATTTATTTTTACGCTGGAATTCGGCCGTATCTGCTCCTTGGATTAATTTCATGAGTCTCTTTTTGTCCGTGTGGAGAGAGGCTATGGCGAAATCGGCAGATCCGTACGATAGCAAGTGAACAATCGTGATTTTTCCAGTGATTGGAGCTTCTTGTCCGATTCGGTATATTCTGCTCACGCATTGGTCGATGATTGCTGGTGTGTACGAAGACATGCCCCATAGTATCATGCATTCACATCCAGGGACCAGATGCAATCCCGTCGATCCGGCACACATGCTCAAAAACATGACAGCCTTGCTGGATGCCAAAAAAAAGTTCTTGCTGATTTCTCTTTCCTGGTGAGTTTGCTTACCTGTAAACATGAAAATTTCTCCATAGTCGTGTGTCGTGCTTTTCTTCATCATGTGTGCAGCAATCTTGATGGAAGCAACCGAGGCTGATGCCACGATGCAGTTCTTGTGCCCGGCTCCGCGAAGAACACGAACCTGTTTGCACAAGGCAAGCAACGAATCTGATGGGCTCTCTACACTCTTATCGAGATTTTCTTCAGAATCGCCAAACCTTTTAGCACCCAGTCGTGCAAGCAGAGGCGAGACTATAAACTGAGACATCTTGACAACCGCCTGCATTAGAATCAGCTCGTTGTTCGATGTTTTGGCGCCGCCATGGCGATAGTTGCGCATGAGGTGGGCTTCGAGTAGGATTTCTTTATATTCATCAAACTCTTTGTTGTTGAAAAACACGTCAAATTGCACTGGAACATGCTCGAGCGCTGGTAGTTTCATATTCTGGGTCTCCATCGCGTACCGGTCAACAAATTCGTTTCTCCACTTGTCAACCGTGTCTGTGTTCACAGAGGTCGTGGAACTTCCTTTCACGGTCCAAGATTTCATGCTTTGGTAGTCAACTTCGCGATGCACTGATACCGCATTGCCAGCCTTTGCGATTCCTGCAATGTCTGATGGTCGGTTCATGCATGCAGTTCCCGTCATCAGAATACGTTGTGTGCATAGCTTCGACAGTTGCGCATGCGCGCAGCAGACCGTCGATTTCGTGTTTGCACACTTGTGTGCTTCGTCGATACATAGAATATCCCACTGTCTATCGAAAGGAGGAAGAATCTTGCTTTCGTCGTCGTCTTTGAGAATCCAAGCACCGTAATCTCCCGCGTTTCTCGTGTATGATTTTTTAAACATGGAAACAATTGTACCGTGCGAGACCACAACAATGCTCTTCTTATTGACAAGGTCCACTGTCATTCTTTTCGAATCGCTAATGACCAAGACTCGTTCGGACTTGATGCGTAGCCATGTGTAAATAGTCTCCCTCCACTGCTGCAAAGTAATCGCTGGCACGGATATGATCATCTTGATTTTGCTTTCCTCGTCGCGAGCATGGGCAGCATACAGTTGCATAAGCAATGCGCTCTTACCAGTCCCCATGTCATGGTTCATGAGAACAAATTGCCGATGATTCTTCTTCCGTTGAATCCAGTTTTTGACACTTTTAATCTGATGCTCAAGTGGTTTGTTTTTTTCCTTGTTTATTTTGTTATTTGCTCTCATGACTCCCTTGAAATTAAAGGTCCCATTGACTAGTTGCTTTGCATATCGGTTTGCTTTCGACGAAAGCATTCGCCTGCAGGCCATGAGTCGGTGGACATGTTGGAACGGAGCCCCGTGTTTATAGAACAGAGCACAGACTCTAAAAATAGTCATCTGCCAGAAATAGGCTGCCAGACAGTCTATGCAATTAATTAGCACAATACAGACAATTGTGAGTTGATAATAGCCAACCACTAAAAACACAAAGACCGAATATCCCGAGGCAAACACAATAGAAGACCAGTAAGAAGACATACAATACTCAAATATCTAACACGTGTGAAGTGTAGAGATATGACGTACAGGGTATAAAAGAGTCTGATTCAGGTCGTGGTCATAGCATGTCGGCTCCTGTGGGGATGCTGAATGCGGGAAATACGTGTTTCATAAATTCGGTACTACAGTGCCTGGTTCAGCTTCCTGGGATAAAGAGCAGGAAGATGTCAACAGATACGGGCAATCTCCTTGACAACACAATTGCCGAGCTCAGAAGCAAGATCTCGAATGCCGGAGACCAACAATGTGCAATTAACATTTCCGAAATTATATTAGACTTGATGCGCAAAACCTACAATTGTCGTGCTGGACAACAAGGACAAAACGACCCTGAAGAGTTTTTCCAGAAATGTATGGATGCTCGAGGATACACTGAATCTCTTTTCTGCTTCCGAATCAACGAAACGGAAAAGTGCAGCAAATGCGGAGAAAACGTGTCTGACATCCGCACAGTACCGACCAACTATGTGAAGATACTCAAATACAGCGACTCGTGCCGAGCCACCACGATTCGAGAATTGTTCATGGAGAATATCAGGGGCAGCGTAATCGACGGATTGCAAGCCCTTGCGCACAAGACAAGGTGCGGAGAGGTGTGCGCAAGCAACGAAGGAGTCTACACGTTTGAGTACTTTAAAGGAGAGCTTCCTAGTATACTGTGTCTGACGATATCATCCATGGTGAGCTTTTCGAGACAATATAAAATTCAGAAAAAGGAAAAACGATTCTTCAAACCGGAAATCATCATGGAGCTTCCAGAGTTTTCGTCGACGAACAAAATGTGTTTTGTCAATTACAAACTGCATGGCACTGTGGTGCACATTGGACGCGGGTCGTTGCATGGACACTACATAGCATATGTGCTGCAGCAAGAAACAAACATCTGGTACCAAATGGTACGTTTTTGTGTGACCCACTGTGGCGCACAACCCCCCACAACCCTAAAGGTCCCCGGAGGGGTTGTGGGCGGGTCCCCGGGGGGGAGGGCGGGGCTTGTCTACAAACTCCTGATCTGTTTTGTGTTTGTGCAGGATGACGGAGCGAATGCCGTGGCAGTGTCTGCCGAGCATGTGCAGTCAAGAAACACGGACGAGGACATTTACATGCTTTTCTACGTTCGGCACAACAATATTTCAAACTCTATATAAACCAGGGGTGGTATGGTGATTGTTCAAATCATAGATCGAAGAAAGTTGGGAGACTTTGATAATTTTCTTTGCATTCTCCTCTACCCGGTGCCATGGCTTGTCTTCTTTTTTGAGACGTTTATTTTCAGTAGGGTCTTGTGTAAACTGCAGTCTCGATTTTCGTTTTGAGTAAAAGAGTCATTGAAAGAAAGAAGTTTTTGCGTGTAGTGTAAAGTGCTGTTCTTAACATTTTCGAGTGTACGGAGCAGACGATGGAATCCACGGTACGTGTTGTAAATGTCTGCTGTGAATAATTCCACAAAGTAATCGCATGATGATGTCTGGTGCAGAGTGTTTTGACGGACACGGAGCTGATGATGTACATGATTACGCGCGACGAAATTGTCAAGAAGAGTATCGCCGTGTACCGCGATTTGTTCGCCGATTCATCTATAGAACTGGAGGCGTGCGAAAAAATATGCAATAGTCAGGGATATCTTGAGAGGTTTCTGATGGACTCTGTTACTTGCATGCTGGTCACGGGGTTTGTTGTTTTCCGATTCTTCGAGGTGAAGGAAAAGGGTGAAAAAAAACTGGTACCTCTGGTGGTGCCGATTTCAGAGATCCAGTGGGTATTTGAAAAGGACGACATAAACTATGAGTTTGATGTGAGGGTGCCCGAGGTGTTTGTCCAGTCTGCAGGAATCAACAACTCCACGCGTTTTTACGTGCATCGATTTGAAAGCAATCGTGGCATTTCGTCGGCGGAGCTCGGGGTTGTGTTTTCGCTCGTGAGCCCATTCCGATCCTACTTGGACGTTCTGGAGTACAACCGAGTATTGATGGCTGAAAACCTGCGCACAACTGTGTTTATCGAACACAAAGTAGCTACAGACTCTCGCGTCGAAAGCGGCACCGGCAAACACCAAGTTTCTTCTGCTCCACTGATCAACAGAATACTGGAACAAACGAATTTCCGTGCAACCACGCACTCTGAAGTCCCTCCGACCCCAACCGAGGAATTAAGGAAAAGCATCGAGGTATGTGCTTGTATATATATAGTTCTGTTTCTGGTGTGGGCTGAACTCTCTGTTTGAATGGTCACCAGGAACAGATTCAATGTAGCGACAAAATGGAGATTGTGATTCTGCCACCAAACACCTCGCCCAATGTGATTCGCAACTCGCACACTTTGATGGACACCACAATGAACCGTCAGGATTTTCAGAAAAAAGTGCACGAAATCATGTCCATACCAAGCAAGACACAGAACACTGCGAGAAGTTCGGGCGACATGAAATCGAGTCAGCACAATAGACAATCCGAAAACAACAATGTACAGCGTGTGATCGAAATCGCAAGCAAAGTCGCGAAATTTACGAAAGAGGCGGAGAAACTAATCACCATAATATGTGTTTTATGCAACTGCAAAAACGTCGAGAACAAGATTCAGAAATATTACAAAAAAAACATTTTTAAAGGACAAAGGATGAAACGACAGAGACAGACGGTTTCCCTGCTGCAGAATTCGTATGCGATCCCCATTCAACTCCTTGGCCTCAAAGCGCGCGCTGAGCAGTGCACTATCACTACTTCATCCGCCATATCGAGTATGTTCTTCGCAAGCGTTCTCTACGAAGAATCCATGGTTCCCCCGCACAATTTATTGCAATTGGTCATGAAAAGTGTGGACATGAAGCAACTCAACGTAGACAAGACTGACATAGAATCGCAATAAAAGTTCTGCATTGAGTGCGTTTTATCGAATGATCAACAAGTCGGGTTCTGCAGGACAATGCAACAAACGCCCAATGTCATCGCCATAAACACGATCTGTGAACAAACTTCTGCGCGAGACAGGTCGGTCAACTGTGGTGTGCCGGCGCAACAGATAACCACGATTTTCAAGACTGGGGGGAGTATTCTGCAGAAAATCGTATGTGCAGTCTTGAGTGGCCATAGTATGCATGCAAAGCGCTGTTGTATTTATATATACTCAAACACTGTAAAATCGTGAAAATCGTCGGGAAGCATCGAAAATCAGGAAATCATATGTCTACGAGCCGGAAAAATGGTGCTATGAAAAAAAGAGAAGATGCATATACTGTAGTCCGCCCCCTCCGGGGCCGAGTGTTTTCAAACCTATTCAACAAAATGTGGCCTTTCAGTCTGTTTGCTGATCAAGCAACGCCAAGTCACTATCTGCATCAGCAGATTGTGCGCAAAATGACTTATCTGATCAACAGAGGGGCCAAGGTTCGCAAACTCTCGGATAACCATGTGATTTTGGAGGATCTTGACGATTGGAATTGGCAAGACGCTAAAAAAATGAATGAGATCTCAAAGTATCAGTTGTATTTTGACGTGCACTCTAGTTTTACAGCAAATACCGACGATATACACGGTCTTGTAGTGTCGGTTTCGATCCTTCCGAATAGCTTTCTATGGTCGACATTTCAGCGAATGACTTCGGTCCTCACTTGTGTGTGCTTTGTGATGTGGGGACATTGTGTCTTTCTCCAGCAGCCTGAATTGTGAGGAATGCAAACGGCGTTTCTTGTTTCCTATAAAAGGAAGCAATCCTACATTTCTCAAATGCAGTTTACGATTGTGATTGAAAATTGCCTAGAAGTTGACATCATCAAAATGTCATCTGTGGTCAAAAACATCATATACCATACAAATACAACAGACACGCACAGACCTCCGATTTTGACCGGGAAAATTTTCCAAGTTTCAAAGTCTTTGCTCGAAAATATATACAAGGACAACGCAGGTGCAAGTGTCATCTACAGTCTCGACCGCCCGTACAATATTGCTTTCAGCAGTCGCCGCATTCCAAATCTGCACCTTATTCTTGACACAACCTATGAAATAGAGTACGTGTATCTACACAAAGCCAACAATGCCTCTTTCGATGCCTTCAAAGCGCACGAGGACTCGAATGCAGTAAAAAAAAGAAGAATACTCTGATCCATTGTTTTTGCAATAAAAAACGTTGGAAAATCGGTTTATTTTATTCGAAAACATAATACGCTTGTCGTCATTGGTTATTTTACTTTTCGGTTTGCTCGATTTCCAGTCGGATTGTCTTGAGCTTGTCGGTTGCTTGCTTCAGTTCGTTTTCAAGAATACCGATTTCATCGTCCAGGTTTTTGATTGATTTTTTCTGTATTTTGGAATTCTCTCTCTTGACAGCTTTTGATTTCCGTTCCGATTCTATCATTCGGTAAATATTAGTCTCTGCCTTTTCCAGATCAGCATAGGTGTACACGTTGTCTGCATAGCACAGTGTACGGGTTTGGCACAATATTTTCGTGAGCTCCAATTTTTGACTCTCTGTGAACAACAACATTGCACCCAACAGACAGAAATTGCGTAGTATAAGGTAGTGTTTGTTGTTTAGAATGTAGGCAGGCAGAATATTTTCCACCAATACACAACTGTTTGGTTCTTCGCCCGACAGTTTTGGATTTACCTGCAATATCATAGACATTGACTTGATTCGAATCGACACCTGCATTTGCGAGCACTGTTGAACTATGGTGTTCTGTTTTTCCGTGTATTCACGCGCCATCTCGGTTTTTACCAAAAGTATGGTGTCAGACAAAGCCGCATCTTTGGGTAACGTCTTGGACTGCAGAGTCACCTTGTCTATTCTGCCCAGGATGGCAATGACTTTATTGATGGCCAGTAGGGGTGTAGCGAGATTTTCGAAAATAAAGTGACACGTTTTCGTGTACAAAATGTGTTTGGGTGTGTATTTTTTCTGCTCTCTGGCAATCTGGCTTTCGGTCTTGTCATATGCAGCCAGCAGCGTTTTGATGTTGTTGTACGTTGTTGTATGATTGACGCGAAAAAGGGTCTGTATTTCATCCAACACCGCAACAATGTCGGTGAGCTTTCGTGGCCGTTTGCTTCCTGCCATCTACGAATGCATGCACATTACAAAGTGGATTTGTAGAGATTTTTTGTTTTAGTTTCCCATATATTATTTTTTTTCGTGCTATTTTTGGTTTTTTTTCCGTCAAGTTTTTTTTAGGCAAACACCTATAAGTATGGATGCGTGCCAGACTCCCAGCATGCACCATGCAACATGACCTTTCCATTATGAAAGAATGTCTGCAGGATGATCCGTGGTTGTTGAAAAAAATCACTGAAGACTACCATGTCTATTCCGCCAATACCTTGCAGTTCAAGATTGCAATCCAATTGGAAAACATTGAGAAGTTGAAGACGATTGTCTACAACTATCTCGAAAGCAGCATTGACGGACAGTCAGTGCAATCTGTGTTGTCTTGCACTCGCGAATACAGTGGATTTCTTGATAGGAAAGCAGAGTTTAGTATGCGATACAAAGGTCAAATATACAACCCTCACTTCCTCAAAAGCTTGCTCGTTTGCGCACATTTCCAGCTTGCACGAGATCATGTCTTCAAAAACTGGGTCGAATCCGTATATGAGAAGACGAAAAGGCGGATCAACATGCAGGCCGCTGACTTTATTCTGGACCTTCGCTGTGAAAACGATTATCACAAAGTGTTGCTCGATACGGAAGCTTGCGGTGAGTTGCTTCGCGATTTCGATGCCAAGGCACGCATGAATGTGTGTGGAATCGTGCAGTACAGCAGGTGGAGGCATTGGATTTTTCCCGGGATTGTCAACAACTGGTTTCTGACAACTTTTCCCGCATACAACGAAGCACTGGATACGATTGGTGGTCGGAATCGAAAGCAGATGAACACTGACATTATGGTCTGGTACTATGGCAAGGGAGGCGACAATCAGAAATACGAGAATATCACTCAGCTTCTCGAGAAAAGCGACAACATCCAATATATGATTACCCTCATCGACAGGATCGATAATAAATATCCCTGGCATCAACTTTGTGTCCTCACTGAGAAACACGACGAAGGCTATGCAGAGGTTGCAGCGACCGTGCAGAAGATGAAGCTGGATTCGGTCAGGGAAGTCATGCAGTCGTACATACGCAATTTCAATTATGTCAGGCTCAATCTGAGGACGTTCAACGAAATCATTGTGGGATACAATGCTGTGCAATACGATTCGTTATGGCGGAGATACAAGGAGTCGAATGTTTTGACAAGCAACGACTGGCAGTACGTTTGCAACATGTACTGGGTTCTTTCGTGCATAGAAAAGAAAACACGAAGGTTTTTCACGGTCATCAGTCGTCAGGATGAAAAAAATTACAAACGAATCAAGGACATGTTCGATAAACCAGAGATGCGGCACGACAAGCTCCACCAGTGGATGATTGCCGACGAAATCAATATCAAGAATTCCCAAATGTGTGCAAAGTTAATTAGCATTGGTGGTCCCGAGATTCTTGATTTTTTCTTGTCAACTAGCGACGAGCTACTGCAAAAGACGGTCGGCAACTCGACACTGACAATTCAGGACTTGCAGCAAAAAATTTACGGACAAGATTCCGTCAACACGACGACGTGGCAAATGATAAAGTACACGCACATCCCAGACCCAGATTGGTTTTCACACGACGATTTTTGGGAGCCAATTGATGCTTGGGCAGACGCATTGGTTTTATGACTCGTGTTTGTAATAAATTTTATTGTTCAAACAAGTTCCATAGCATCTAACGTTTTGTCATGCAAACTGTGGAAATGTTTCTGATTCAATTCGTATTCGGCGAGTTTATTGAGCAGACTTTCTCTGAATCTGATTCTATTTAGGTAATTGCGAAGCGGTTCTTTGTCAGTTGTGTGTTGATAAATATTGAGGATTGTCTGGATTATATCTTCGAATGTCCAATAGTCCTGGGTATAAAACATTCCTTCTATCAACACATTGACGGTATCGTCAGACCGAAATCCCCACACATACATATTGTTCAAAATCCGGCTACACCACATCAGCCCCATTTTTTTTTGTGTAGCAACTTCTTCCTGTGTCATGGCAGTTTTCATCATGTCCACACAAGTGTTTTGGAATCCATTTTGAAGCAAAGGAATAACAGCTTTCTCGTCTCGTGTCAATTCCGCAACAATGGACGCCATGAGGTTTACAATCTCTATATTATCTACATGTTTCTGACATACAGAGGTTATCGATTCACACATCTTATCAAGCGACACACTTTTGGCCATGAAATCTATGCCTTTACGAATATTGCACTTCAATGCAAGCATACAATAATATACAATTATTTGATTATTTACATATTTACCAACAATTTCAAACAGTAGCTCTCTCTCTCTGTCATTTATGCCTTCAGTGTATCCCTCGGAGAAAATTTTCAACTCAGCACCCAACGCACCTGTAATTTCATGTGACCCTTTATTTCTCCAGAGTGTTTTTACATTCTCAAGAGCAGTTCTATGTTCTGGGTGAAGACTTGCCTTACCCATTTTCTGTGCTTTGCTATCCTACATGCTTATATATGTTTTTGCTTTCTGAA
>Ga0105053_10007264_pt1 | contig 14868 bp, 16 predicted proteins | sample BON01_FD_78093 | JGI IMG/M metagenome (GOLD analysis project Ga0105053, IMG submission 78093) | Freshwater microbial communities from Lake Bonney liftoff mats and glacier meltwater in Antarctica - BON-01 | ecosystem: Environmental > Aquatic > Freshwater > Ice > Glacier meltwater | place: Lake...
CCGCTTTTTCGATGCCTTCATTTCGCCCATGTCCATTACAGTCTACCATGCCCCGTCAAGTGTCGCGATGGCCAACCACGGGAAAAACGCTTTTGATATTGCTTGGAAAACGCTTGGGAAGTTTCAAGCGTTTTGAAAGTGCCCCACGATAGGCAAGCACGTTTCGCGAAGTCTCAAAAAATCAAAACGCTTGAAACGCTTGGTGGATTCCTGCGAGCGGAAAGGTGATTCCTCGCGACGGGGTCAAAGATGCTCGGTCAGTTCCTCAATTGTCACGCTCGCCTGAGAGAGGATGCTTGCCAGCGTCCGCACGTTAACCGCCCCATGATTCGGCACCGTCACGCGGGCAGGGCCTTTCACAAGGCGGATATGGCTCCCTCGCTGCCGGTCAACAACGAACCTCAGCCGCTGCAACGCCCGGACAATCTCCGGGCCGGAAAGGTCACGGGGAAGTTTCACGCAAAGGCAAGGGCCGGGTCTTCCGTGAAGTGAAGCCGCGCACGGGCCGGAACCTCCCCCTCGTCAAAGTGGCAAAGCACGGCATCACGTATCATCGCCTGCAAATGGGTCAAGTCATCGCCCTGCGTGGAAATTCCGCCGCCGCACGGATCATCCCATGATGCCGAAAAGCCCCCGGATTCATCCGCAGTGACAGTGAAAACGATTTCCTTCATGTCCAGAAACGTCGCAGAGATTCCCCGGTCCTGCAAGCCGGAAGGGGAAGCGCGAAGGATTTCCCTAAAAAAGGAGAGAGAGATTTCAACGCCGTCGAAATTTTTAACCCGGCTCCGCCAATCCCTGCCAGCAAAGCGAATCAGCGAAAGCGAGGGATTACTATCCGCACCGTTAAATTGCCCGACAAACGCGCTTGTTCGCTCTCCCGCTCTTCTCATACTCCCCGACCGATCAAAGCACACCAGCAGGCAGGTAGGCAGCACGGCGGGGGCAGACACACGCCGACACGCTCCCGAAAGGAAGCCCCTATTGATAAAATTTTCCCGACACCAAACCAATCTCTATAAACACCCCCCATTCAGATTTTCCACCCACCCCCCCCCTGCATAGGCGGGGCGGATGGCCGCTGTGTCAGGGGATGCGGATAGAAGCCGGGATTTTCTCGCCGGGCAGTAGTGGCCGCGTGATTGTTTTGCCTGTGCGATCTTCATACGCGAACGCTTGGCTTTTGCCTTGGATAATCAGCCGGGGAACCACGAAGTAAGGCGTCGCTCTGGGTAAAGGTTCAATCGAGTCGAGCGGTGGCGGGACAAATGGTGTTGCTGCCGCTTGGGGATTTGGAATTTGGAAGGGCATCCATTTTGCAACGTAAGGGTGCCAAAACTGGACGTTGTTGGTCCATCGATCCCGACGAAGTTGCACGATAGAAGCTTCCCGAGGAGACGGCAAAGATTCGTAACGGAAATACCATGCCGCCACGGCGCATATGGCGAGGCTCAGAATTACTTTGGCCGACAGGTGCATCTCAAAACATTTTACATTTCTCGACTATCCGCGCAATGCCGCCGACAGGGCGAGCTTCACTCGCTGAACCGTGCTGCCGCCCTTGCCAGTAATCTTTGCCGTGTTCCTCACGCTCTGCCCGTCCCGCAACTGGCGAACAATGTCCCCGTGATTCTTCAAGAACTGCGATGCAGTTACCACCGACCCAGCCCGACGCCCCAGCGTCCTGCCATTCTTCTTCGCTTGAGCAAGGCCCGACTTGATCCGCTCGCTCAACGTCTCAACCTCTGCCCGCGCCATTTCCGAAAGAAGAGCAAGCATGATGCCTGCCGCCGGATTCCGCTTGCCGGAAGGAAGTAGAGTTTCGACCCCTTGCGCGTGCCAGTAGAGGGAAACCCCGGATTCCTCCAACGTCTCAACGAACTTGTGCGCGATGCTATTCCGGCGGGCCAGCCGTGAGACTTCATGAACGAGAACCTTCTTGATCTTCCCTTCCGCTGCCAATGCAACCGCCCGTTTCAGCCCCTCGCGCTTATCCTCATCGGCCTTGCCGGAAACTGTCTCCCGGCAAACCTCGATCACGGCATAACCTTTCTGCCGGGCATATTCTTCTAACTCCGTTACCTGCCGCGCCGTCTCCTGCCGCTGTGTGGATACGCGAACAAGGATGGCAACTGGAACCTCCGTGGATTGTGATTTTGTTTTCATCGAAAGGAATCTTCGCATATCGTATTCAATTAAACAAGTGTTTTCTTGAATACACTTGTTTAATGTTTTTGAAACCCTCGCTGATGGGGAAAATCAAGCGCACTTTGAGACAACCTTTTTTTGAATACGCTCGCCGGGCCTATCCTTCCAATCCCGGCAAGCGATCCACCCCGACTCTCAGAGTTTCAATCCCGGTATGGCTGTAACGCTCGGTCATTTGCTCTTCAGTGTGCCCGGCTAACAGCTTCCGATGTTCAAGTGACACCCCGGCGGTCGCAAGAGCAGTGACAAACGAGTGCCTCAAAGCATGAAACGACCTCGCCCGCACCGTCCGCCCAGCCTCGCCGGACTTCTCACGCCGGACGGCAGAATCAACCCCGGCCTTTTTCATTATCCGGCTGAACGCCATGCTCAGGCCCGACCGCCCCGCGCTTGTCTTGCCAGCAAGTAAAGGAAACACGAACGCATCCGGCGAGCCATCCGCGCCGGACATTCCGGCCAATGCCGCTTCAAGCTCGAGGTGCATCGGAACCGCGATCCGCTTTGGCTTTCCTCCTGCCCTCGTCCGGCTGGCCGTCTTGCCCGGGGTGAACTCGATCACCTTGCGCCCCAGGTCAACTGACCGCCATTGAAGATTCACACAATCGCCAAGCCGCATACCGGTAAAGAATGCCAACCGGATCACGCCGGGCCAAGCCCCCTCGCCCGCCGCCTCAATCATCCGCTTGACCTCTGCCGGGGTGAAAACCTCACGTTCAACAGAATCCGCATCCTCTGCCGGAAACTCAAAGCCATCCGCCGGGTTCTGCTTCAGCCCGGCCATTTTCGTTGCCGCCCGCAGAATGGATTTGACCACCTTCACAGTGAGAACACAGGTCATGGTGCTTTTCCCCCTCGCTCGCTCGGCCTTAAAGAATCCCGCAATGTCTGCCGTCCGCACAACCTCAAGATGCTTGTCCGCTCTCGGCCCTAGGTAATCGAGAAACAATTCTGCCACCTGCCGATACCGCACAGCCGTATTGACCGCCTTGCTCAACTCTTTCCCGGCGATCCAATCCGCAAACCAGCTTCGCACCGTATAGAACTGCAACCGCTCGCCCGTTGTCCGCTCGACAATCTCCGCGATCAACTCCCGCGCCCGCACCTCAGTCAAACGCTCCTCTCGGGCTAGTTTCTCACCGGCCAGCAATGAAGCAAGGAACTGCTTGGCTTCCGTCGGATCTGTTTTCTTTGTGGACACCCGGCGACGGGAACCATCCGCAGCCGTATAGTCGGCCATGTAATACCCGCTGCCCGGCCTGATTCGGATTGTGCTTCGCATAACTTCCGAAGTGACTATGCCCTAAAGTGTGCCCCGTCAAGGACGTTTCAGGATGCATCAGCTTGTATAACTTGTTGCTTATGAACAACAGGAAGCCTCCTGACCCCCCCGGTCTGGATGCGTCGGTTCGATTCCGTCCCCCGCCTCTCTCTGTGAAAGGCCAAGAGTGTAACAACTCTTCCGCGTTCACAAGGCTTGAAGGCACCGAGTGGACGAGGACATTTCTACTCTAAATTTCCACCACCGGAGACGCTGGATAGCACCTCCACCGTGACAAATCTATTGTGATGCGATCCGGCACACCCTAGGCCGGTGCTCACGAGGTCAGCGTCGTGGCCCCCCGAAAGAAACTCAGGTTAAGGAACGAACCCGGCCCAATGGGCGTCGGCGCGTTCGGGGCGAGGCACCCACATGATAGCATTGGGGTTTTCTAAATACTGTTGCCAGATGGGCACGCCGGGACGTAAGCCGAGTTGGTGATAGGACTCGGGGCTCTTTTGCCTGAGCGCGGGATGGATTGGGTAGCGCAGGTTTTTATCCCAGGTTAACGCGTCACCGACCAAACGGGGAAACCACGCGAGGCCGCCGTGGGCGCGCACGCCCCGGTAGTCGAAGCCGAAATCGCGCACACACCACGCGCCAAAAGTGAGCGGCTTGCTCGGATCGGCGCTGATGGTGGCGTGGGCCCAACTGGGCGGCACCACGACGACTTCGCCGGGGCCGGCTGTGACGGCGAAGCAGCGGCCAGGATTATCCTCGGCGGTTTCCTGCATGAGGATGACGGCGCGGCCGGACCAGATTTCGTAGAGCTCGGCAGTGGAGCTGCCGCAGCTGGCGCTGACGGCGTGGATGTGTCCCTGTGAGCGCACGGGTTCTTCGCCGAGACGACCGGCGGCGTAGGTGACCACGCCGAAGAGCAAGTTGCGCGCGAGCAAGTCGGCACGGCACTCCCCATTACCGACATCCATCGCGATGGCGTAGACGATCTCGGGGCCGCTGCACTGCGGATCGCGCAGGCTCGGGCGGATGGCGTCGAGCGTGCGCAGTTCGCACGAGGGGCCGAAGACGCCAGCGCCGTAGCGGAAACCGAGCGGTGCGGTGGTGGGCAAGATGTCGAAACCGGGCTGAATGGCGGTGCTCATGGCTGCGTGCGCACGAAGGCTTTGAGGGTGGCGAATTCGCGCGTCGGGTTGTGCTGGGTCGGGCGGATGGTGTAGGCACCGGCGGCAGCCGGAATGATAAACGTCTCGGCATAATGAACGACGAAGGGCGCGAAGGCACCCGTCGGGCTCTCGACCACGGCTTCGTCGCCCTCGATGAGGTTGAGCACGTTGACGCTGCCGTTCGCCTCGCCTCCGGTGTCGTGGTGGACTGTGCCGGTAAACCAGTGGCGGCGCGTCTCAATGAACTCGGCAGGATGCAATCCGGTGCGCTCCTCGCGCCAGCCGGGGCCGGAGGCGATGGGTGTGAACTGGTTGACGAGGTGTTTGCGGGCATAGCTTTCGTCGCGATCCCAGAGCACCACTTTTTCGCCGCGATCAATGTTCAGCGGGCGAGGTTTTCCATCGAGACCGAGGCGGGCCCAGTCCCAAAGTTTGAAGGTGAAGATGTAAGGCGTGGCGCTGATCTCCAGCACCATGGAATTAGTGCCTGAGCAGTGAAGCGTGCCGGCGGGGATGAGGTAGTGATCGTGTTTTTTGGCCGGGAACGTGCCGGTGAAACGCTCGGCGTCGAAGAGCTTCTCGCCGCGTTGGGCGGCGCGCAGTTCGGCAAACATTTCCTCGGGCTGAGTGCCGTCTTTGCAGCCAAGATAAACCACCGCGCCGGGCTGGGCATCGAGCACGTAGTAGCTTTCGTCCTGCGTGTAGGGCAGCCCGAAGTGCTCGCGGGCGTATTCAGTAAGCGGATGCACTTGGTATGACAGATTGCCGCCGCCCATGGTATCCAAGAAGTCGAAGCGAATGGGGAACTCCGGCCCGAAGCGCCCGTAAACCGGTTCGCCGAGCAATTGGCGCGGGTGGCGGAACACGAGGTTGATCGAGGGAATCTCGACGCGTACGCCGCCGGCGAATTCGAGGAGCAGCGAGTTTTCCTCGGGCACGCAGTCGAAGCACCACGCGTAGTTGGGCGGGCCATCGGGGAGCTGGCAGACCTCGCGCATCCACTGACCGCCCCACGGACCCGGATCGAAGAACGGGACGACGCGGAAGGGCCGCGCGGTGGCAGCGGCGAGGCCGGCGAGGTGGGCAGCGCCCGTGATCAAGTGGGGCGCAGTGGCGACGGTGGTATCGAGCAGGAAATCCCACTTGGTCATGGTGGCCTGCTTAAGGCGGTCGGCCACGCGCCAATCGATGAAGAAGCTGCGTTTGTATTGGAGCGAGGCTTTGTCGCCGCGGTTGCGCACGCCGAGGTTGTCCACCGTGGCGCGGCGCTGGCGGAGCTGTCCTTCCCAGCGGGGCATGTCGGCGAACACCAGCAGGTCGGCATGGGGCGCGAGCAGGCTGGCAGCGGGGCCGACGACGAGCACGATTCCAGTGGCACTCTGCGCGGGCAACGCGGCGGTAAAGGCGGCGGCCTTCGCGGAGTCGAGAAAGTCGGTGAGGTTGAGCGTCTGGTTGAGGTATCCAAAAACTGGATCGTCACCGCCGAGGAAGGGAGCAACGAGGGCGTCCACTTCGGCGGGCGTCTTGAAGGCGGTGTTGGTGTCGAGCGTGTGGGCCGGGGTGAGGCGGCGGCTGAGTTCGGCGCGCACTTCCTCCTCGTGCACGCACGGGTAGCATTCGACGGCGATGACGGCGCGGGTGCGGCTGGTGAGCGCGGTTTTCAGCGTGGTGGCGATGGCATCCCAACCGGAGGAGCAGGCGTGAGCGTGCGCTGCGGGCACGGCGACGGCAGGGGTTTTGTCGTAGTTGGCGGCACGGAGGCCGAGGCGTTTGAGGTGGGACATAGTGGGTGAACCTTAGGCCTTCGGGCGGTCGAGTAGAGCGGGCTGGCCGTCGCGTTCGACTACGATTTTGGCAAAGTTTTTCTTGGCGATGGCACCGTAGTCGTGGCCGGCGTTGCTCGGGTATATGCCGAGATAAACGAGGGGCTCGGCGCCGGTGTTCATGGTGCGGTGGGCGGTGTGGCCGGGAACGTAAACGGCGCTGTTGGCTCGCAGGGGAACCATGCGGGTTTCTCCGGTGGCCTCGTCTTCGAGGAGCATCGAGCCTTCGCCTTTGAGGCCGATGTAAATCTCGGCGGCGGGGCGATGGGAGTGGTAGTGGCCTTTAGTGAGGTAGTATTCGTCTCCGATCTTGCCGGGATAGACGATGCCGAGGCCGTAGTGGAGTTGGCCGTCACCATTGGCAGGTTCAACCGAGGAGACCTCGTAGAGGAGCGGGTTGCCCTGGGCGAGCGCCGCCTCGTAGGCGGCGGAGTCGGCGAAACATCCGCGCACGTCAGCGAGGTAACGCTTCACCATCGGGCGGTCGCCGAGGGCGGCGGAGTCGACGGAATAGGAAACAAACAGGTCGTCGGGTGCGATGTGCTGGAGCATGGTAAAAAACGGATGAGGTAATCAGGAGGGAATGATAAGAGGATTGGAGGGTTTGAGGCCGGCGTGACGCAGGACATTGAGCGCGGCACCATGGAGCGGATCATGCGCCGCAGGGCGAAGCCGCGCGGCGGGCCAGGCCCGGCGGATGGCGGCTTCGACGAGAGGCTGATAAGGCGCACCCGAGGTGATGCAGCCGCCGAGGAGAACTACGTCGGGGCCGGATGGGAAATCGAGTGTCCGAGCGGTGGCCGCCACGATCGCAGCAAGCGACTCCGCTCCGTCGGTGAGCACGGCGGCGGCGGTCGAATCGCCTTCGCCGGCGAGGCGCACGACCACGGGCGCGAAGGAGGCGACCGCACCGGGATCCCACGTTCCGACATAGAGGCAGGCGAGTAGTTCGTAGGGCTCGGACAATCCGAAAAAGGCCAGGGCTGCGGTTAGCAGACGGGTGGCTGGGGCGCGTCCGTCGGCGGCACGGCAGGCTGCACGCAGACCCTCGGCGGCCAGGCCGAAACCGGCGCCGAGATCACCGAGCAACCAACCCCAACCGCCGCACATGAACGTGCGCCCGCTGGCATCGCGACCAAGGGCGTTGCAACCGGTGCCGCCGATGAGGACAATGCCGGGCGCACCATCGAGTCCGCCGGAGAGTGCATTGTGAAGATCGTTGGCCACGGTCACTGCCCCTGCGCTTGCTAAACTAGCACCCTCGGCGACGGTGATCATGCGCGCGATATCGGCGGCGGATTTGACCCCGGCAAGACCAAGAAATGCCGCGTCGGCAGGAGCGAAGGGCTTGCCTGCGGCGGACCACGCCGCGCGGGTAGCAGTTAGCAGGTTGGCGATGGCCCGGGCCTCGCCGACGTTGTTGAAATTGGAGGGGCCGGCCGAGCCGACGCCAAGAACACGCCCGCTCCTGTTCAGCAAGATTGCTCGCGTATGGGTGCCGCCGCCGTCGATTCCCAAATAAGTAGGCATGACGGTAGGTTGGCCGCTAAACGGGAATGTAGGGAGAACAATAACACTTTATAACATGATACGGATCATTATAACATCGGGGCATGTTAATCAGCCGCCACCAACGCGTCCTCGGCTTGTTAAATGAACGCGGTTTTCTGGCGGCGGGTGAGGTGGCCGCTTTGTTCGCGGTGACGCCGATGACGGTGTGGCGGGATTTTGCGATGTTGGCCGAGCTGGGCTTGGTGCGGCGGGTGCGCGGCGGCGTGCGGGCAATGGGAATGGGCGTGGGTGAGGCGCCCTTTGAAGAAAAGGAGCGAGCTGAGTTGGCGATCAAGGCGCGAATCGCGGCGCGCGCGGTGCGGGAGTTTGTGTGCGAGGGGGATGTGATCGTGCTGGAGGGCGGCACGACGGTGGCGGCGATGATCCCGTATCTGCCGGAGGCGCGGGTGTCGATATTGAGCAACAGCCTGCCGGTTGCCTTGCAGGTGCGCGCGCTGCGCCCGAATCTGCCGGTGCGTGTGGTGGGCGGCTGGTTGAGCGCGGTGTCGGGCAACCTTATTGGAGCGGAGGCGGTGCGCGAGATCGGGAGTCTGTCGGCCGACATGTGTTTTATTGGCGCGACGGGGTTTGATGCCGAGGTGGGTCCGACCGATCCAAACCCCTTGGAGATCGAGGTAAAGCGGGCATGGGCGAGCATCGCGCGACGGACGGTGATGCTGCTCGATGCAGGGAAGTTTGGCCGACGAGCGGTCGCGGTGACGCTGCACCCCAAACGACTTCATGCGATTGTCAGCGATCAGAAACCGGGCACGGACATAGCAGCTTTACTAAGGGCGCATGGGGTTGAGTTACAGGTAGCAAAATAGTGAGACGGAAAGGAGAGAGAATCTTTGATCGTATCTGAAGAGGAATTCCATCGGTTCTTGTCCCCTAACCCGCATATTTCATACGCGGATTGGTGGTGCGAGGGAGCGACGACTTTTGGCGCGTTTGCAGGCCGGGCAGCGGCTTGCATCCCGATTTTCTTCCGCTTTTGAGAGCGTCGGAGGCGAATGGGGCGGTATTTCGGCCCGGTTCGCCCTATTTTCAACCGGTTCGGGACACGACTCTCCTGCGGCAGGTTGTTTGCCGATTGGCTTGGCTTACGCTGGGCGACCACTGCGCACTCTGGCGGTTACGCCGGATCCAGCGCCATCAACCGCCGCTGGCATTGCGCGAAGAGTGCCTGGATCGGACAAGCGCTGGCCATGCGCACATACACGCGGCGCACGCTCACGTTCACATGACCCGCGATTTCCCCTTCCTGATTCCTCCTCCCATAACTTCTCCGACAGTGCTCCAAAAACCCGCTTTTGCTCTTCTTGCTCATTGGCCCGGATTTCTATTTTTCATCCGGGTGTCATTCTTTGTGACGCAACGACTCGCAACGACTGCTTTATTCCATCCTCCCCGGTGTCATTTAATTTGAGTCAATTCGCGGCTTGAAAATTTCCGCCCTGAGTATTGACACGCTGCCCGGAAAATGTTCTCTTTTTTAGCTCGCGAAGTTCGCAAACTGCGATTCCCAAGTAGCTCAGTGGTAGAGCGGTCGGCTGTTAACCGATTGGTCGTAGGTTCGAGTCCTACCTTGGGAGCCATATTTTGTTGTCGATGCGCAAAAGAAAGTTCGCCTGGAATGTTTGATCGGGGTGCTCGATGTTCGCGATTCGATTTCTCCATCATCGGGGTGCTTACCGTTCCTGTTTTAACTCATTCCCACCAACGGTTTCATTTCCCTGCCCCGTGCTGCGAGCACGGTTTAGCGACCCCGCTGAAACCGCCAATTCAACCGCTTCCCGATTTCTGGACTCCTAGGAATTTCTCTTTTCGAGAGCTCGGACACCCCAAAACAAAGAGCGAACACAAAAGTTATTTCGCTGCTCGTGCGCCATTCTCTCATTCGATGGTGACAATTGCGCCTAGTCGGTCGGATTCTACTTGCAGGTGCGGCGGCGGAGACACAGGCTCGGGAGATGTCTGGAATGTTTAAGCATATCTTCTTCTGGCTCTCGGGGTCTGGAGCGCGAACTCTCGAAGAATGCCCCAACTGGGAGCAGCGAAAATATGTCGCCTTCGGAGCAACTGTGCTCGTTCCCTGTCTCTTTGCTTTCATGGCTGCTTCCTACGCGGTTTCCACTCTGACCAGCGCCACCTGGATCATTTATTCCGTCGCAACGCTCTGGGCCTTCATCATTCTGGCAATCGACCGCGCCCTATTGGCCTCCTACCGGCCTTACATGGCGTGGCATGGCAAGTTCGGTCAATTTGGGCTCCGATTCTGCGTGGCAGTGCTCCTCGGAATCACAATCGCGCATCCGCTAACGTTGATGCTTTTCAAGGATACCATTCATGCCGAAATCGAACGTGACCGTTTGATTGACCTCGAAAAACTCCAGGAATCCGGTGCCGAGCAGCAAGCGGGAATGGAGGTGAGAATTGCCGCAGTTGAAAATGGCCTGGCCGCACAACGCGAGAAACTCGCCCAAACATACCAGGCCACCTTCATTACGGCGCCGGAAGACAACGCTGCCGAGCGTGCGGCCGCCAAATTCGCTGCAGGGAAAGAGGCGCTGGATACGCTCGAAACCCGGGTCACCCTGGCGCAGGGACCCATGAAACAAGGCCTGACGAAGGTCACCTCCCAGTTGGAGGAACTCACCCCTCAGCTTGCAACGCTTCAGGGCGAGCTTGATTATTGGCAAAAGGAATACGAGCGGGAAATTAATGGCCAGCGCAGTGGCTTGATCGGCGTCGGACCAAGAGCCAAGAGCGTGGAAGCCGATCAGTTGGCCTGGCGGCGCTCAGAAACCCTCAGGCTCGCATCTGAGATCGAGCACCTGACCGCGCAACGCCAATTGCTGCAACGCCAGATCGACATGACCGAGGCCGGCTTGACGGCAGAATTTGAGGAACTTCAGCAGAGCGAGCGCTCTCTTGTGCAGCAGCAATTGGTCTCACAACAGGAACTTCGGCGCAAAGTCGAGGAAGAGCAGGCCTCCAATTTTGTGAGTCAACAGGAGGTGGTGCGGGCCGGAATCAACCAACAGATCGAGCTCCGCACCCGGGAACTCGAGCGTTTGCAAAATGATCTCGCCCTCACTGCGGCCACCCATCAGGCCCAACTGGCCGCGATCAGAGAGGCGCCTCGTCAGGATCTCTTGACTCAAACTCTGGCGCTCCACGCCCTGTTTGAACGCGGTGAGGAGGGGGGACACTTCGCCCTTACCGCCTACCTGCTCCTGATCGCCCTCTTCCTTCTTGTCGATACCATTCCATTGATGATGAAATTCTTTAGCAAACCAGGCCCCTACGACACATTAGTCGATTGCGATGAAATGCGCTTTGATAAGAATCACCGGGCTTTCCTCACCAACTACTCCAGATACATCGACCAGGCGACCACCGATGGGCTCGCATCGCTCACCCGCAATCGTCCCTTGGAGGACTCTTTGGTCACAGGAATTGAACGCTCACGGGCAGCCAAGGCATTCATTGAATCATTGGTCGAACTTGAAAATGCGTTTCAAATCCGAATGGAAAGTGAGCGGGCTACATTGTTGGCCGCTGGAGGAAATTCCGAGGCAATCAAACGCCGCTTGGCCGTGCTCGAGGAAATGGCAGAAAACTTCCAGATGGATTTGCGCCGACGCATGGAAGATTTTTTCCGGGTTGGCGAATTAGCACCCCGCCCGTAGGAAGCAGGCTGTGGTTGTGTGCGATGGTGCTGCCAACCCGGCGCGGAGCTCCGTGGCTCGGGCGCCGCTTCACGAGGCAGTGGCAGAGAGCGGTTTTCGGTGAATATCCCCTCGCCTGCCTGATTGCGGAAAATGGATAGCCCCGGCGCGCTTTTCTGTTCGACAGCGGCTGTGACTATCCGCCACGACCAACAACTTGCGCCGCTGAACGCGGGAATCCCAGTTACCTGTTTTTGGATGCGAGCCGAGAATAGAGCCCGGGCGGGCTGGCCCTAGCCTGGACTCTCTCAGATGGGCGCGAATTGCTTTCGGATCCGTTCGCCGACGTAGTCGAGGACTAGAACAATCGCGAGGATGCAGCAAAGGACGGCGCAGAAGCGGTCCCATTGGCCCAGTTCCTGGTACGTGTGTAACCAGATGCCGATGCCGCCTGCACCGACATATCCGATGATCGAGGCGCTCCGGATGTTGTATTCGAGCATCCACAGGGTCTGGCTCCAAATGAAGGGCTTGGCGTGGGGCCAGATACCGAACTGGAATCCTTGAATGAAATCTGCGCCGGACGCACGAAGCGCCTCCGCGACTCCCTTGTCGACAGATTCGAATGCGTCGCTGAAAAACTTCCCGAGGTATCCGACGCTGTAGAGTGAAAGCCCTACGATCCCGGCGAGCGGGTTTGCCCCGCACACTGCGACGGCGAGCAACGCCCAAATAAGCCCGGGAATCGAGCGAATGCAAACAAGGATAAACCGGGCAGCCCGGACCACAGGAGCAGGCGCGATGTTATTAGATGCAGCAATGGCGACCGGGATCGAAATGAGCGTGGCCACAATTGTCGCAAGCACCGCCATCTGGAAGGTTTCGATCAGAGCGTCACCCAGCGGTCGCCAATCCACAAAATTCGGTGGGAAAAACCGCTCGAGAAACGCCAAAAAATTCCCGAAATAATCCAAGTCCCGCCCCGATCCACGCGCCGCAGGCAGCGAAAAGACGACCGCAATCAGAAACAAAACGAGCGTCACAGAAAACGTATTGATTGGCGTGGGCCGGTAATCATGTCCGGGACCGCCGCTGGGAGTGATCGGCTCGCTCACGGGCGATGATGATGATCCACGCGCCACGCTTCTGGACATAGCTTGTCCAGTCTCACGGAAATATCCGCAAATTCGTGAACTAAGTCGGGATCATGGAGCACACAGAAAACCGTGCGCTGGTGTAATTTTGTCTCGGCTCTGAACCGTGTGAGCACAGCGTGCGCAAGCCGTGCATCCAAGCTGGCGACCGGTTCATCAGCGAGCAACACCTCCGGTTCCTGCATCAACGCCCGACAGATCGCAGTGCGTTGTTTTTCTCCACCCGAAATCTTTGCAACTGGAACGCGCGCGTAGGCCTCAAGTTCAAAATCCTTGAGCAGCGTCCGAGCGCGGGATTTATCGGCACGCGAAAAGCCTAAAAGCGTCTTCCACCACGGCGCATGCCCCAGCGCGCCGCAAAGCACATTGGTGAGCACGGATGCATTCTGTGACAACCGGAGGTGTTGGAAAACCAATCCCATCCGCATCTGAAATCCGAGCGGAGCGTGATCACAGTGCTGAAGGCAGCGATAGGTGATTGCGCCGCTCCTGGACGGCATCAACCCGGCGAGGCACGAGAGAAAACTTGTCTTCCCCGCGCCGGAAGGCCCGACAATGCAAACGAACGATCCCCGTGGGATGTCTAGATTCAGCCCGCGCACGAGATCCCGGGTGCCACGATGCACGCGCATGTCACGCAGCGCCACATGCGGGGTTTCCAGGGAATGAGCAACGGCTGACATGGCGAATTCTCAGCGCGGATTACTTCCGTTGACCCAACAAGCTAAGTGCTTTTTCGACCGGGGCGAGGTGCGTATCGGCGTCAACTTCAATGAGGTCCGCAGAGAAAACGGCATTGCTGGTCTCGGTCGCCAATTTTTTCAAGTTCATTAATCCCGTTTTGAGAATTGCTCTATCCTCCGGAGAGACACGCGAAGAAACTGCGATCACATGCGTCGGCACCGGGCCTTGTTCGGTCACCTTTTTCAACAACTTGCGCTGATCTTCGGTGAGGTAATTTCCCTCGTCTAAAACGTAGTAGCTCACCGCTGCGGCTTCCACTTCTCCGCGGAGGACGCGCTCCACCGCCGAGACGTAGCCAGAGCCAAAGACGACATTGCCCTTACCGAAAAATTCCTCTGCGTCTGCTCCGGTTATCAGTCTGCGATCCAGCAGATCCACCATCGGAATCAGGTAACCGGACGTGCTGGTGCGGCTGCTGAAGGCGATGGCCTTTCCCCGCAGGTCCTCCACAGAATTGTAAGGTTTTTCGGCGAGCGACACCCAATAGCTCTTGTAACTTGCAACGCCGTCACGCTCACCGACAAGCAGGACATCCCCTGCCCCCGCGTCGCGGATCGTCACTGTTTCCGTGGCGCTGACGTGCGCCAAGTCGATGGTCCCATTCTTTAGGCCCTCGGTAATCACCGCAGCGGACGTCGGCACGATCACCTCCACCGGCTTGCCAAATTCCCTACCGAGCACCTCGGCTAGTGCTTGACGCTCGGCGAGCATGCGGTCCGGGTCTTTGTCGGGCTTGAGGGCAACGATCACTTTTTCCATCGACACAGCCCGCGCGAATACGGGCCCTGTGCCAAAAGCGCTGGTTGCGAGTACTAACAATAGAACCAAGGAAACACGTCTCATAGTATTGAGAATGCATCTCATTATCTGAACGTTTGTCAAGCCAGCACCTGCGCCCGCCCTGACCCAAGTTTCTTAAGTCAGGCCGCAAGAGATGCAGAGCACAGAAAATCTGGCGCCAAGAACGGATACCACGCTAAGGAAAACGCCTTTTGATAGACTTCAAACCGGAGCTGCTAGAAGCAAAACATTGAGCGATGGGTCATTCCAGCATCTAACACCCCTGCGCGGATCCTAGTCGCGTTAAATTGCTACTTATCGTCCTCTCTCCATCTCGGCGCGGCGCATAGGCATTGCATCCACGATGGCAAAAAGGTCACGGGTGGTCAGAAACGAATCCCGGCGAAGCTTTTCCCCTCCATCCTTACCGATCAGAACAACCGAAAATGCCCGAACCTCAAAAACAGTTTGCACGACAAAGTCCCGCTCCAC
>Ga0105053_10007265_pt1 | contig 14868 bp, 23 predicted proteins | sample BON01_FD_78093 | JGI IMG/M metagenome (GOLD analysis project Ga0105053, IMG submission 78093) | Freshwater microbial communities from Lake Bonney liftoff mats and glacier meltwater in Antarctica - BON-01 | ecosystem: Environmental > Aquatic > Freshwater > Ice > Glacier meltwater | place: Lake...
GAAGCACACTCTCACACATACACACACACACACAACATACACACTCTCTCTCTCCTTCATAAACACAGGGCAAAGACCTGAATTTCATCCTCAAAGGCCTCGCCAAACTCAACTGGTACCCAGGCGATGCCTTCCTAGCCGCCCTCCTCCAACACATGCGACCCCACCTCGTTCAATTCAACGGCTCCGACCTCCAGTTTACATTATCTTCCCTCGTGGGACTGCATTTTCTGCCCTCCGCTGACTTTGTCTCTGCGTTTCAATCACGGTTTTCCTCCTTGTTGCGAACGGGGCATGTCTCCCCGAGGGATTTGAGCATTGTGTTGTGGTCATTCGCTGCATTGGAAATACCAGATTCCAAGTTGTTTTTGATTGAGTGTATGCAGGCGGCCGTGAGGCAGCTGGAGGGGGAGAGGGGACGATGGGAGGGTTTTGAGAAGGGAGGGACGGAGAGGTGGGCATTGACGGCCAGGGTACGGCAGTTGAGACAGGTTTATTTGTATGCGCAGAGCGTGGAGGGGGGGGAGGGAGGGAAGGAAGGAGGGTTGGAGGGCTTGGCGGAGGAGTTTAGGATGATGGGGTTGGTGGGTTTGTTGGAGGAGGGCTTGAGGCATGCGAATGATGAGATGGTCTTGGCCAAGGCGCAGGAGAGCGGGTTTCATAGGGAGGTTGCTGAGGTGTTGCATTCCCTTGGGGCAACAACTAGGAGGAGCGTGGATTGTTTTGTCTTGGATTTGTTGATTGAGCCACGGGGAGAGGGCGGGAGGGAGGGAGGGGTGGAGGAGGGGGGGGAGAGTAAGATTATAACGATGGGAGGGGAGGCGCCGGTGGTGGAGGGAGGGAGGGAGGAGGAGAAGAGCGCAGCGGTAGCAGCAGTAGCAGCAGCAGCATTTGAGGCGCCGCTAGTGATTGCACATTTACCTACGCCCAATGACGACGCAGCAGCAGCAGCAGCAACAGCAACAGCAGCACCAGCAGCAGCAACAGAAATCGAAAACAAACCCCTCGTCCTCCTCCTCCACGGACCCAGTCGCTTCCTCCGAGGCTTAACCGGCGTTGATTCCCCCAAGCTCGAAGCCGGCACAGCGTTCAAGGAAAAAATCCTACAGACACAGACTCCGCAACGATTCACGCGTGTGGCCAGTTTGGATGTGTGGGAGTGGGCGAGGCAGAAGACACAGAAAGCAAAGGTGGAGTTGTTGAGGGCTAAGATTGGGAGGACGTTGCTGGAGAGTTATCTGTCGAAGCAGCCTGCGGTGACGACGGCGTCGGCAGCAGGAGATGGGAATGGTTCAACGGGGGTGGTGGCGTGAGGCAGAGGAAGGGGTTTTGCGATTTTGTGAGCCAGGATTGGAAGGGTGATGCTGTTGGAGAGGTATTTGGCGACACAACCGGCGATGACGCGACGGCGTCAGCAGCAGGAGGGGGGAATGGTTCAACGGGAGTGGTGGCGTGAGGCGGAGGAGGAGGGAGGGAGGGAGGGAGGGAGGGGTGTAATATATAGAGCGGAGAAGGAGGGACGAAGTGAATATGTGTGTGTGCTGGAGAGGATAAGGAATTAGGGGCGTGGCACAACAAAAAAAACGACATGAACTGAAGTGAAATAAATCAACAACTGTGGAGGTAGGCGGAGGGGCAGGAAGACGAGGAAGGGAGGTAAGAAAGTCGCAGGCCTCAAGAACGTGTGTACAAGTTATCAAATTCCACACCCACCACTAACTAACAGCAACAACGACAAGGATAGAGGAAAAAGACAATAGACAGCAGCAGCAGCAGCAGCAGTCATGATAACACCAATAAAGATGAAAATGAGAGAAGCGGGAGATCGGAAAGGAAGAGAGGGCCTTGTGAAATTCTCGCTCTTATCCTTCTCCTATCCTCCTGATTGATTGTCGCCTCCCTTGTGGAGCCACAGCAAAGAAGAAAGAAAACAAGCACAAATTGAAAGCAAACCCTCCTAGTTTTCAATTACTTTGCCCTTCTCTCCCTCTCTCCCCTCCTCCCCTCCCTACCTAAACTTCAAATTAAACGCACAATGCTCCGGATTCACAAACACGCTCACATGGTCCGCCCGTCCCGCATACACCATCACCCCATCGCCCGCCGGTGGCCCCTCCCTCCTCGTCATTGAAAACACACACCCAATATCCGTCGTCACCCTCGCCGCCCCTTCCAACCCCGGCCTAGACCAATGCAAAGCCTGCCTCTCATTCCCCACACTCACAATCTTCTCCTCCCCAAACCCCACAGCATGCACCACACACTCCGTCCTCGCGCAACTCAGCACCGAAAAACTCGGCAAATGAAAAACAGACAAGTATCCAAAAGGCCCTCCCTCCCCCCCTCCTCCTCCTCCTCCTCCTCCCTCCACCCCTCCCCCCGCCACCAGGAAATTCCCTCCTCGATCAACATCTAAAGAAGCCACCCAAGAAGGCGCATGACTCCCACCGCTGCTGCTGCTGCTGATGTGGATACTACTAGTACTACTACTACTGCTCAGCCCCACCCCCGCCGGTGCCCACCCATCCATCATCTTAATCAATTCCCCCCCTCCTCCTCCTCCTTCCCCTTCTCCTCTTCCTTTACCCTTCCTCCCTCCTCCTCCTCCAGTTCTGACATCCCACACCCCCACTTTTCCATCCTCCCCCCCCGAGACCACTAGCCCTGGTGCTGTCGTTTCGTTCCCCAAGCTTTTGACAGTGTGAACATATCCGGTATGTCCTATTAAAAGTGAGGTGCATTGTTGTGTTTCGAGGTCCCAATGACGAACGAGGGCGTCGCCGCACGCACTGAAAATGGACGAAGAGGAGGAGGAGGAGGAGGGAGGGAGGGAGGGTGTGATTTGGTTGGATTCCGTGAGAAAGGGGAAGGCTTTTTGGGAGGGGAGGGCTTTGAGCAGGGAAGAGGGAGGACCGATGTCTATTGTACGGGTGGAAGGAGAGGGGTCATTGTCTGTCTCTTCTCCTCCCTCCTCATCACAGGCGCGGAGCAGCAGCTTTAGAATCGTGGTCCATGGCCAGGTATAGATGCCGTCGTCTCCCGCAAGCACCAACAGAGGGTGGGCGGAGTCTTGGCCTAGGAAGAGGATGTGGTTGATGGCACGATGGGAGACTTGCAAGCTTAGGCAGGGGTAGCCTTTGCGACGTAAGGCGGCGGAGAAGAGGCGGGCTTCATTCAGGTGCAGCTGGCGTTGGAACCCTTTTAAGAGCAAGGTGCAGGAGGAGGGGGAAGCAGCAGCAGGGTTAGAAGCAGAGCTGCAGAAGGAGGACGAGGATAGGGACGAGGAGGGGGCTTTGGGGAAGAGGTAGGAGGAGAGGTCCCAGATGGCGAGGCGGCCTTGGTTGGAAGAGGCGAGGAGGAAGCGATTTCGAGGGCAGTGGGCGGTGTGGAAGATGGTGCTTTCTTGCGCCAGGGCTTCGTCTTGGATTTGGGAGAGGTAAGCGGCCTCATCGAAGAAGCGGGTGTCGCTTGGCATGGTTCTGAATGCCAGGGTGTGTGGGTATGGGTGGGTGGTGTAGGCGTGGCTGGATGAGTTAGAGACGATGGGGCAGCGGGGCATGATGATGGAAGAAGCGGAAGGCTTGTGCTTTGTTGTGTGTCTGGCTGCGAGAGGCCAGCCCGACGGCCTGCGCGTCTTGGCGTCACCTGGCAAGTGGAGGTGTGTGTACGTTTGTGAGGGCTGGCACGTTTTTGCGGGGGTCATTCACAAGCGTGGTGTGGTGAGGTGGGAGGGCATGATGCCGGAGCAAGCCAGCAGCGTGGCGGCTTTTTTGGTTTGCTGCGTCCTCCAACATATAATAGCGTTTCCTCTCAGAAGCCTCACTCACTCCACCCAAGGACATCCTACACAGTATCAACCCTGCCTAACCCTTGGCCCTGCCTCCCCCTCCCTCCCCTCCACCACAACTACAGCGTTGTTCCGCTTGCTTCGCCGCTCGGCCAGCCATGACAGTCACCAACAAGCGAAGACGAAGAAGACGGTGGCTCAGTTGCGGGCTGAGAAGGAGGTGTGGCACCGGCAGCTCCTCCTCGGCGCCCAGCTAGTCTACGACCTGGACGTGAGGTTTAATCGCTATGATTTGGGGGGATACTTCCCAGAGGAGCGTTATTATGACATGAGTGAGTTTTTGAAAGAGGCAAACCGGGCCTCGGAGTTGCTTCAGTCCTATCCCGCTTGAATTGCCTACGTCCGCGTCATTTCCCTCAAAGCTAGGATCCACTCTAATCTAGGACAGCATACCTTGGCACTGGCGGCTTATCGAGAAGCGGACGAGCTCTTGATTGCGGCGGACCGTGAGGGGTCGATGTCGACGGACAGACGACGCACTTGGAAGACTCTTCTTGGCAACATGGGCGATATATACCTAGCGTGTCACCAGCTAGAATCTACCCAGCAGTGTTTCCTCAGACTCTTGGCACGGCCTCGCCAGCCGCCGGGTGACCGCGTGGAGGCCCTCCACGGCATGGACAGATATTACAGAAGGCGCAAGGAATGGGACAGCATGACCGAGTACTGCGAGCAAGCCCTCGCGCTATTGCCCGACGTCGAGGAGGGTCGACTACGCTTTCGTTCAAGAGAGAAGCTGTTGATCTTGGTCGCCGACGCCGCGGAGGGGCAGGGAGACATGAGGCGGGCCCACGAATACGACGAGAAGGCGACGAAGGTTTGGTCTGAGACGGGCAAGACGTACCACTTCTTGGAGCTCACGGCCTGTCACCGTCGGGATGCTGTCGGGAATCAGCTTTGCGGAAATGGATGCCCTAGAGCCTCTGCTGGCCGCACTCAAGGTCCTGGCGGCAGCGTTGGTAGATACGGGAAATCTGGATGATATTTTTGACAGAGAACGGGTTCGGGCGGACGTGCAGGAGACGGAGGCCATCTTATCTGGGTACTGGGAGGGCGTCTTGGAAGATTCTCGGTGGGACCTTGCGGAGCAACGAGCCTCAGCGGCGGCTGCGGCTGCGAATGGTAGAGGAGCAGTGGTGGCGGGGGCGGGGGAAGAAGATGCGGCAGCGGCAGTGAAGAAGAGCAAGGCTGCGAAATGGAAGCAGCAGAAGCGCAAGGCCCAATAGCAGAAGAAGGCCGCTGAGATGGCGGAAGCAACAGCAGCGGCAGCAGCGGCAGCAGCGGCAGCAGCGACGGCGCGCGGACAAGAAGTCACGCAAGGGCAGGAAGGGGATAGGGAGCAGGCGCTACTAGGGGGAGCATGGAGGGCAAGTGCAGCAGAAGGAGGTGGAAAAAGAGAAAGAGGGTGGGGGGGAAGAGGGCGGACTTCAGCAAGTAGTAATGGTCACGGCCGCTGCCTTTTCGGTCATGACCTTCAGCGGGACGGATGGACAAAAGGACCAAGAGGGGGAGGAGGAGGAGTGCTCGGTGTATCTTAATGTCATTGAGAGCGACGACGTCGACAGCCTCGCCGGTCCTCCTTTGGTGTGCGGGCATTGTTATTATGCGTTCTGCCTGCATTTCTGGGTGGAGAGGTGTAGGAGCAAGTGCATCGAGGCGACTTGCCCTTACTGCCGGTCGCCGTTGCCGGATGGGGAGTGCTTGAGATGGTCCTTTTGTTGTTTAAAGTCAATGTTTATAATTTTTGATTTGTTGGATTACGTGGTGAAATGAGACTTTGGTTTGTTTTCTTCGATTCTCTGACTGTTTGCCTCGCAAATTCAACTTCTTCTCGCTTCTTTTACAAATGTCGCAATGGGTGGGGAGGTTACGATATGTCACACAATAATTCCCAGTATTATTGCCAAATGTCCTGCCAAAACCACACTACTCCCGCTACAGCCGAGCAACTCAAGAGTTTGTAGCTCTGAAGCAGGCCCCATGATGAGAATGAATTAGACCGCAAAGAAAGGCGTGCGCGTTGTCAAGACTCGGCACGTATGGAAGCGTCGAAATGGCGACCTTCAACTTCCCACCATCATCATGCATGAGCATCTTGCTTGCTTGGGTTTGCCCTTTATCGCACACATTGCCATTCCCACGCCCCACACCACACACAACAGGCTCAATTATTCCGCTGGGAAGCCTCCGGGTGCTGCAGCTCAGGAGCCTTCGGGAAGCGCGTCGACCTGCCTGGCGTCCCTCCATCAAATCTCGATTCTTGCCACTCGGCAGCAGCCATGAGCAGTCACCAAGAAGCAAAGACGTAGAAGAGAACCGTGGCACAAGTGCGGGCGGAGAAGATGCAGCTTGCCAAGGACGTGGCCAGGATTATCGATCGTTATGATAACGAGGCATCCTCGCTCGCGGAAAGACTGGGTTAAATTGAGAGAGTGTTGCGAGGAAGCTCTTGCGCTTCTCCCTCATGTTGAAGACGGTCGCTTGAGTGATCAAACCGAAAAAACATTACTGATTATGCTCGCGGACGCCGCCGAAGGACAAGGGGACATGAGGCGGGCCCACGAATACGACGAGAAGGCGAAGAAGGGTTGGCTTCAAACCGGCAGGACACACCACTTTCCGGAGCTCGTGGCTTCTCACCGTCGAGACGCGCTCGAGTTGCTTAAGGCAGGACGGGCATATGAAGCGGCTTGTACCCTTAAATATGTGCCGGACCTCTATGTGAACTATTTGAAGAGGGGGATCAACTTTACGGATATAGAAACCCTCGAATCTCTGCTGGCCGCACTTGAGGTCCTGGCGGCAGCGTTGGGTAGATACGGGAGATCCGAACAATAAGTTTAACGGAGAGCAGATTCGAACGGAGGCTATTTTGGCAGGCTACTGGGGGGGCGTCTTGGAGAAGACTTCGTGGGAGCTGGCGGAGCAACGGCGGGCAGCGGGACGGGGCACGGGGGCGGCAGTAAAGAAAAGCAAGGCTGCGAAGCGGAAGCAGCAAAAGCGCAAGGCCCATCAACAGAAGAAAGCGGCGGCAGCGGCAGCAGCGGCAATGCGGGGACAAGAAGTCACGCAAGGGCAGGAAGGGAATGGGGAGCAGACGCTACAGGAGCAGGGAGAGCATGGAGGACAAGCGCAGCAGAAGGAGGAGGAGGAGGAGGAGGAGGAGAAAGAGGATTGGGAGGAGGAGGACCGCATTCAGCAAGTAGTGACAGCCACGGCCGCTGCCTTGTCGACCGTGGCCATCAGCGGGCTAAATGAAGGGGAGGACCAGGAGGAGGAGGAGGAAGAGGAGGAGGAGTGCTCGGTGTGTTTGAATGTCATTGAGAGCGACGACGCCGGGAACCCCGCCGGCCCTCCTTTGGCTTGCGGGCATCGCTACCACGCCTTTTGCCTGCATTTCTGGGTGGAGAAGTGTAGGAGCAAGTGCATTGAGGCTACCTGCCCTTACTGCCGGTCGCCATTGCCGGGGATGGAGGGTATTTGAGATGTATATTTGCACAAAACTGAAGATATGCTATTCTTCCGGTATTCCGGCAACAGTGTGCTGTATACTTTTTTACTATACCCGCTTGCATCCTCGACCTTTTCTCGGTTCTTTATTTAAAATTTTCAGCACACGCCCCACCGTCCCTACACCCCACCCCACAGCCAGCCTAGCTGAATGTCATTCCGGCTGGGCGCCCTCCGGGTGCTGCGGCTCAAAGTGCTGCCAGTGGAAAGCTTGCTGCAGCGCATCAGTCCAAGGTGAGATATCTTTTTGCCCCTCACTCTCCTTTCTACACTCTCAAGCCCCTCAACGTCTGCGCACACCTAACCCCAACATTAGAGGCACGCCTTCGTCTTCCACCACACTGGTGCCCCTCAAAGACCGCGTGTTGGCTTCGTTCGAGAAGCTCGAAGGGACGCAGCTCAAGGGGCGTTCCGTTTATTTGGTCCGAAGGTCACTTGTCGAAGACATATTGAACGCCGCAGCCGATGCCAGCAGAGACGACCACCATCACCACAGCGACAAGACCAATAAATCTGTGCTTTCCGAAGGAGGAAAGAGCGACAAAACCAGGAGCAGTCTTTCTGCATCGTCCTCCCTGCCACAGCCTCAAGATCAGCTCGCCCTTCTTCACACCTCCGGCTTCTCCATCACCCTTGCGGACCTCCTAGCCATCAAACAAGACAACCCTGACAATGACATCAGCACACGCCCTCCCCCTTCCACCGTCACCTTGTCTCAGACTTTGACAGGCCTGGCTGTCGTCGACTCTCCCACCCCTGACCTCCCCACCCACGCGCTCGAAGCGTTTGACACCGTCCAAATTGGAGACGTCGCTCGCCTTCGTGCCTTGCTCTCCTCCTCCTCTTCCTCCTTTTCCTCATTTACAACGCACAACGATGCCGATTACAACAGCAGCATTTCCGTTGAGCTAGTCCACGCTCGTCATCCAAACCACGGCGGGACCCTCCTCCACGTCGCTGCCGGCTCGGCAGCGCTAGCAGCAGCAGCAGCAGGAGAAACCTCACCAGAAGAAGATATTTGCTCCCTCCTCCTCGATGCCGGCGCGGACATCAACGCCTTGAGCTACAACGGTGCTACGCCCCTTCATTGGGCTGCTGGCTCCGGCCGTGCTGACCTCGCTGCTCTCCTCCTCCGTCGAGGAGCAGACGCGCACGTGAGTAGTTACACATGGGGAAAGCAGGTGTTTGGGAAAGATGCTGGTCAGACGCCTAGTCATTGGGCAGCGGTAAGTGGACATACGGATGTGTTAAAGGTGTTGAGTGAATGGGCGCCCTTGTCGCTAGGGGACAAGGATGAGAGGGGGAGGACGCCGACGGCCTTGGCGGCGAGGGAGGGGAAGTGGGAGTGTGAGATGGTTTTGGAAGGGGTGGGGAGGGAGGAGTATGTGTGTGTGGAGGTGTTGCAGGAGGGGCAGGCGGTGCGGGTGATGAGGGAGGAGGGAGGAGGAGGAGGAGGAGGAGGAGGAGGGGAGGAGGAGGAGATGGGGGGCGAGGAAGAGGAAGGCGGAAGAAGGTAGTGAACTGAGAGGAATAGGGAAAGAGAGAAGCAATATAAGTACATTTGTGCAAATTTTTATAATTATATTTTGAGTTGTTCCTTGATTTTAAGTCAATGATAGTCCGTCGTGCTCAGTTTTCTTTCTTCCTTCGTTTTTCTTTCCATGGCTTCTCCTCTTCTGTACCGCCAGTCATCAAAATTGCTTACTCCAGCGTCTCGTCAGAGGGTGCTCTTGTTTCTTCTCTCTCTATCTTTCTATCTAAATTACATTCATTTTCAGTCCACCATATGTATTGCTTTCCTCCCTCCCTCCCTCCACTCCCTCCCTCCCTCCCTCAGCCTTTCACTGCCAAGACCACATCCATGCCCACCACAAAATGGTACACACACAACCAATGCAACAAACTGCCGAGCATCACACACAAATGCCAGACCATGTGATAAATCGGTTTAATCTCCCCAAGAATAAAGAAAATCACCCCAAAAATATACGCCAACCCCCCCCCCACCAACAGGTACAGCGCTGTTTCCGGCAAATACACGACAAGGTCACTCCAGATCGCAAATGCCGCACATCCCATCACGAGAAAGATAATCACTTCTACCAGATTCGTCGCTTGATTTGACACACCCACCCCTGAAGAGGCAATGGAGACACAAACACCACCACCAGCCGTGACCCATTCCAGGAGCAAGAGGAGGTTTGCCCGGGGGGAGTGGTGGAGGGCGATCATCATGAAGGGAGAATAGGAGCCAGCAATGAGCAAGTAGATACCTACGTGGTCCATGACTTGTAACACGTCTTTGGCGTGGGGTAACATAAACATGGAGTGATAGAGCGAGGAGGAGATATATAAGATCATGAGGGAGAGGGAGAAGAGCAGGCAGGACCACCAATGGTAGGGGGTGGTGCCTGGGGCAGAAGCAGCAGACATAAGCAGCAACGTGCCGACGACGGAGGCGATGAAGCCGAGGCCGTGTGTGAGACTGTTGAGGATTTCCTCGAAGACGTAGTTGCCTGGAATGGAGGGAGGAAGGGAGGAAGGGCGGGTAAGTGGGTTGTATAGTTACACGCACACTTCTTCTTCTCCCTCCCTCCTTTCCTCCCTCCCTCCTTTACGTACCTTCTACATTCATCTCCACCTTCCTAGCCTTGGCGCAGCACTGCAGTCTACTAATGCAGTTGAAGCCCAGCGCGTTCCTCGAGATGTCTACAAAAGGAAGGGAGGACAGGAGGGAGGAAGGAAGGGAAGAGTCAGACAAACAAACAAATGGATAATTATCACATTTCCGCCCCGTCCCGCCCATCAACCCAGCATACCAACTGACCTAGGTATTTCAACGACTTATTCCTCTCCAGCATCGCCTCCAAAAAGAAGGCCCCCTTGGCCGAGAAGCAATTCCTCGCCACATTCAACGTGGTGACCGCCGCGTTCTTCTTCATCCCTTCACACACCTCCGCCAAGCCCGAGTCATCAATCCCCATATTACTGATATCCAGCGTCTCAATACAATCATTATTCGCGAGGACTTGATGCAGGATGCGAGCGTTACTATCACCATTACCAGCCGTGGCCTTCACGTTGGTCACGCCCGTGCCACTCAGGTGGAGACGACGGATGAACTTATTGTTGTCCAAAATGCCAGCGAGGGGGAGAAGAGAACCTTCGCAGAAGCTCTTGGTGGGTTGCATGACTGACCAGCGGGTGCGGAGGGTGATGACGACGGAAGGGTCGATGGCCATGTGGTAGTGAAGGCAGTTTTGGATGTAGTGGGTGGTGTCCTCGTCGCCCTGTGGGTTTGAAGGGTGGAGGAGGGGAGGGGGGGGAAGGGGGGAAGTGAGACGTGAATGCAGCAAATTCAGGGAGGAGAAAGACGAGATAGAGATTTTCGTGGTGTACAATCAGCCAAGTGCAGCAGCGCCCCAACCAGTGGGGAAGCTAGGAGGAGGGAGGAGGCTGGGGAGGGGGACATACTCGCAAAAAAGGCAAGGACCACACGATCTGGCCTACCCTCCGGTGATCCGCCGCCTACAAATGCTCACCTCGGCATCCCCGTGGCTGCTGTGGTTGCAAGGAATGGGCACCAGGGCGGAGGACGTGGGCGAGGATGCCCCCACGGCAGGGGAGGAAGAAGCAGCGCCGGCTCCGGCGCCGTTCGTTGCGGGTTCGGGAGAAAGATGGGCGCTGGTGGCCGCCGCCGCGTCCCCCATCGTCTCTAGCGTGTTCCTGTTTTAGTGGTGTGGTTGTACGGAATAAGGACGGTGTGGTGTGGTTTGGACAAGTGCTGCAGTCGAACTCAGTGGGGATGATGCCTGCAACATGGCTCTCGCCCGAGTCGTCGCGGAAACGAGTGTACAAGTGGCCCATTATGGAATAGGGCAACACGGTGGCCTTGAGCAGCCCAAGACAAGGGTGAGCCGCCCTTATGAGCGAACTTGGTGGAAACGTATTGAATCTTGGGAAACAAAATTCAAAACAAACGCGGTACAAATAGCCATTCTGTAACCTCCCACCCCCTCTCCAGCCTCTCCCTCACTATGATTATATCCCCCATAGAAAGTGCTCATTCGTCTTTTTATTCTATATATGAGAAGGTATAATAGAGCTACTACGCCTAATACTTATAATTTTGCCCGCAGATTCTCACATCTCTACAAATTTTGCTGCTCCACCTTCAAGACAGAGCGCAAAGACCCTTACCCTGTCACACTACTCCTTGCACCGAAACCGCTGGCGCAACGGCTCCTCCACCCACCGATGCAAACCTTCCGCAATTGCCAACGACACAGGCACCACCACAAAAACGCCCCATGCCGGCATGAGCTGATAAGTCTGAAAGTCAGTCATGCAGGCGTCGAGATCCTCCCCAGCAGCAGCCTCCGTGCAATCGAAAGGATGTGGCTTGGCCTTGCGCAACACCAAGAAGACAAAGTGAAGAATGGCAGGCATATTGACCATATATACATTCATGCTCAGCTTGCCCAGCCAAGCAGCAAAGGGTGTGCGGAGCGCCTTGGAAGCCAAGCTCATCCCTCCATCCTGCGTCAACGCCACGATGATATTCAGCTGGGTCATCGCCACGATGGATTGCATCCACGGCGCGCCTCTCACGCCAGACGGGCTTCCGAGGCCAATCCGCAACAATGTGTCAAGAGCACCGACTACCAAGGTAAATGTGAGCAAGCCCAAGCTCTGCCGCGTGGCTAGGCGTGACCACTGGGCGGTGCTTGTGGGGGTGGCGGGGCGCCGGCAGCAACTTGTGGTGGTGGTGGTGGTAGTGGTGCTCGTCGTGGTGGTACCGATAGGGGAAGACGGGAGGACGGGCCACATTCCTAAGAAGCAGGGAGCCCACGGCATGGTGTCTTGGTTGTGCTGCTGCTGCTGCTGCTGCTGATCTCCGTCCACCATCCCGCTGCTACTTGAAGGCAGAGGCAGGGGATGACGAAGCACCAGCAACCCTGCATACACCCCCATCATGAAGACAGGAAGGCGCGAGAAGGGATAAAAGGTCGCTGTGAGGTTTGGCTGTGAGGATTTGCGGGGAAGGAAAGGAGTATGGCTTGAAGGCATATATTTTAGTTTATTCGACCACTACAATTACTGCCTTCTTGTCGTCGGCCTTGTCCATGGTACATGTATGGGCTGGAGTGGGTGGGAGGGTGGGAAGGGGAGGGCGTGTGGGGAGGGTGCTTGCCGCACGGGTGATCCAGCAAGCGTCACACAAAATGTGCCAGCAGGCATTGCCAACGAAACGACGACGACTCTATCCCCCTGGCTTCTACACAGCAACGCCCAACAAATGCGCAGTGCAGCAGGGTCTCCACGTTCCCACATTCAAACTTTTGGCGAGGAGGCCTAAACTCCGGCGGCTTGACCATATGCATATGTCTCAATGTTGACAACCCCGCAAGACTGCGACTTCGTGCGTCCTGCAATCATTTGTTTTTCTTTGCATTTTATGTGGTTTCGTCTCCCCGCCTGGCTTTCTCTGACTTTCCCCACGCTCTCACAAACACACCCACAGAATCAGCAAGAACAAGCAGCGGCGTCATCTCGCGCCTGCTGCTTCTCGGACCACGACGACGTCCTCGTCTTACGCACCTCGTGTGCTGCTCCTTCTCGTCCTCGTTGCTTGGAGCAGCAGCCATTGTGCCTCGGCCTTCTTCCTGAAGCTAACGCCTCCCACTAGTCTCCTCGCAGAGGTACGAACAAGAGATCACAGCGGGCGTCTCGCGTCGTGTGCAGCACATGGGGCGGCGTTTGTGTCTGTTGAAGAACAACGGCAGCGCTCCTCCTCCATGCCATATGTGTATTGGATTTGAAAGATGCTCACGCCTACACACACGCTACCCACCTCCCTTCACAGACACCCCAAGCCACCACCCTTCCTACGGCCCGCAGCACCACCACCATGACGGTCACGGCCGCCGACATCACGACCGCGGGCAAGAAGAGCGAAGCCGAGGCGAGCACCATCTCCGACAAGTACAAGGGCGTGCTCTACTTGGCCACGGACAACGGCGCGGACAAAGGGATTGAGCCGAATGGCTTCACCTCGCTGCAAGGGCTGCCGGCGCGCCACGTTCCTGTCGATGTCAAGGTAAGGAGCAGGGAGGAGATAGAAAAGGGAGAGTCGGGGTCGTGATGACGGCCGTATGTCCCACCTCTTTTGCGGGTTTCCTGCCTGAATCCAGCCGTCGCAAGGATGATGTGCACCGTGAGGCCTGCTGGGCTCGAGGAAGCGGCCAGACGAGTACCTGGTTGATGCTGCTCTAGTTCGTGGGGATGGTGGGAGGAGTCCAGAGAAAGAGGAAAGACGCGCATCCTCCTACTTTTCCCCGCGCCTCGGGTTTCACACTCGGCCTGCCCTTCTCGTGACCATCCCACACTAGGGGAAGCAAGTTCACACACAAACTCATCTCCCCTCCCCCTCCTCCCCCTCATTACCCTTAGAACGGCCTCTCCCTCCAACTGGCCGCCGACGCCCTCAAAGCCTTGGACGGGCTCCCTGCCCCGGCTCTCGTCATGTGCAGCACCGGCGGACGTGCTTCCGCAGTCAAATGCCTGAAAAAAGCGACCGAGGAGGGGTGGACCCGTGATCAAGCCCTGGCCTACGCCCAAGAGGAGAAGCTGCCTTTTGTCAACAACCCGAATCTGCGAGATTGGGTGCTTGCCACGGTTGCCGCCAAGCAGTACAAGAACGAACTTCCCTTGCTTTCCCGTCCGTTGTTTGAAGAGACTTCTTGGACGTATACCTACCTCTTAGCGTGCCCTGTGACAAAGGAAGCGCTTTTGATCGACCCTGTCGATTTGACAGTGGAGAGGGACCTGCAAGTGGTGAATGAAATGGGGTTAAAACTCGTAGGGGCGCTCAATACGCATTGCCACGCGGATCACGTGACGGGGAGTGGGTTATTGGCGCAGAAGGTCCCAGGGTGTAAGTCGATGATTGCGGCCGTGTCAGGTGCGAAGGCATGTGTGTTTTTGTCGCCTGGGGATAGGGTTAAGTTTGGTACCCGATATGTAGAAGCGCGGGCGACGCCAGGGCATACGAATGGATGCATGACTTTTGTGACTGATGATATGAAGATGGCGTTTACGGGAGACGCGTTGTTGATCCGTGGGTGTGGCCGCACGGATTTCCAACAGGGTAATCCGGAGACGATGTTTGAGAGCATATGGACGCAGATCTTTTCGCTGCCGCATGAGACGCTGGTTTATCCTGGGCATGATTACAAGGGGAGGTTGGTCTCGACGATTGGGGAGGAGAAGAGATTTAATGTCCGGTTGGCTGAGAAGACGAAGGAGGAGTTTGTGGCGATTATGCGTAATTTGAAGTTGGCGTACCCGAAGAAGATTGATGTGGCCTTGCCGGCGAATTTGGTGGATGGGGTGCACGGGAGTTGAGGGAGGGGTGGGAGGAAGGGAGGGATAGGAGGAGAGAATGATAGTATGGTCTGAGCGAGAGCATGAAGCCAGAGGCTGGGCGAGGAGATGAAGAATGAAGAAAA
>Ga0105053_10007273_pt1 | contig 14851 bp, 10 predicted proteins | sample BON01_FD_78093 | JGI IMG/M metagenome (GOLD analysis project Ga0105053, IMG submission 78093) | Freshwater microbial communities from Lake Bonney liftoff mats and glacier meltwater in Antarctica - BON-01 | ecosystem: Environmental > Aquatic > Freshwater > Ice > Glacier meltwater | place: Lake...
CCTCTTGGACAATAGATTTACATTACCCCGATCCAAAAAATTCAAAGCTTTTCCCCGGCGGAGCCTTTAAATCAATAGCGAAACATATCAAGATTTATCCATATCCTATTCCGTATAGGTGTTTGTATTCAAAAAACATCAAAAACCTAATGATGGCAGGAAGAGATATAAGTGTTTCCCATGTGGCTTTAGGAACTACGCGGCTCATGAGAACCTGTGGTATGATGGGTGAAGTGCTTGGTATGGCAGCTTCTATCTGTAAAGAAGAAAAAACTAATCCAAGAGGATTGTATCAAAATCACTTCCCAAAGCTTGAAATATTAATGCAGAAAGGCGTAGGTGACGCAAGTTTGCCCGCTGTTCAAGACTACAACCTAGGTGGTACTCTGATGGAGCTTGATAAATGAAAACCGTAGGTTTACTAATCGCTTTAACAGTTGGTTTCTCTTCACTTTTAGTGGGAGAAAATGAAGGGAAATTTAAAGTATTAATGCAAAATGGTGGTGAATTTCAGGTTGACGAAGAATTAGACATTAACGGATTTTTAACGGCTTATCGCTCCAATATCATGGTACCGGTATGCGAAAAAGGAGTATGTTATAATGTAAATATAATTTTTCACTGGAATATCATAGGAGAATTTGAAAAGTATGAGACCATGGATGGCTTTCCACTTACAAAGCTCGATCACGTTCTATTTGAACCTACAGACTATAAAAAACTTCAAAACATTCTAAGAAGCCAGGACCTCAGGTTTACAGGAATGACTGCAAGTGAATTGGTGAAAAATGAAAAATTAGATGGGTTGTCTGGTGCTACGTTGGAAGCAATAAAAAGCGAAGTAATTGAAGGAGCATTATTTACTTGCCATACATTATGGCAAGTTGCCAATGGTGCAGTAGTGGATTCGATTCATGCATCAACATCTCAACAACTTGACAACACATTGATACAAAGAATTGCAGCTTTATGCTCGAATAAAGCTTATTATTTTATTATCAATAACTTATCTTCCTCTCAATTTAGAGAAAACCTTACTACTATTGCAGGAATGATAAAAGATGGAAAGGGCTACTTTCCTAAACATGCATTTGAAAAGATCCCTAAAGAGTTATTTAACGATGAAGCGTTTCAGAAATTTATCATTAATGAGTATTCTAACTTTTCCTATTATACTCAATTAGCTGTTTTAAAAAAACTAACTGGTGCCGCTCTAAGTCTTAGCACTCAAAATATGCTTTTAGGTCAGATTGATAATCTTTCTAATTCGCAAAATATTATGCTATTGAATCTGTTAATAGCTTCAGGTGAAAAAGAAATTCTTTTGAAACTGACAAAGCTAGTAGCTAGTAAAATAGTAAAATTAAGCCCAGTGCAGAAACAAGAATTGAGTTCAAAAACCACTATACTAAACCCTTAATTATTCCTTCCTAATATATAGTGTCTGCAAAAAAACTATTTACCATATTGAACTTTATATCAATATATCACTTTGAATCTTTTTAGTTTCCAATTGGCATTATAAGACAAAATGCTTATATACAGCACTTAATAGAGATAGATTTTAGATTTCAATCAAAAATATTAAATATTCAAGAAAAAGATTCGTGCAGCAAATGTCATTAAATTTTACTGTCGTCCGACTAAAAAACGCGGATAATAAAGGAATCTTAGAAAAATTCAATAGCGGAAATTTAACTCTCCGATATTTGTATGACTTTTGAGTTGAAAAACCGAAAGTACTAACAAAAATAACTTGAATTTTGGCATTCCTATTCTTGTTCAAATAGGAAAAATAATACCTCAAGAGATTTTGAATTGAGCAATCCTTGAAACTAATTCTGACTATTATTACAAAAATTTTACGACTCAAAAATAACTATTCTGTCTTCTATATAGGGTTATCATGCAATTCTTTCAATGTGTTGTGTAAAAACCTACAGTTTTTGGAAAATAAACTAACAAGTATAGATATGGAGGAGATTCCAGCTCGGAGCATATTAGCCGATGCGAATTCCAACAGAAATTCGGGAGTATTTTAGCTGATATACAAGTACTTATGTGAGCATTTTTCTTCGTTTCTCCAGAATGAATCCTATTGCTTGATTGCAGATATTGACGGCCACAAGCGAGTAGAAATACTAGGTTCTTCTACTATTCCACTTTTCGACAATATATTCAAAGGAACGGGAAGAAACAGGATTAACGGAGTAAAAAAAAGAAGATTAAAAATACATACCAAGCTGCTATTAACACCTAATATGGTTCATATTACCGAATCAGCTTATAATGACAAAAAGTTCCTCAGACAGCTTAATTTTCAGCCCAATACCATTTATGTATTCGATAAAGGATATGTAAATTACAAAAGGTGGCATGAGATTAATGAAAAGGAAGCGTAACTCTAGGTTTGCTAATCACAGATAGCCTAAAAGCCTCTTTCAAATTTATTAACGACTTAGAAATTTCTTTCAAAACTGTTCATACCACTTGTGAACATTGCTCTATTTCCGATTGTGAACATAGAGTGGCAGCTCCAAAATATATTGATAAAAGAGCCAAAGAGAAAGGTTTGGCAGAAGAATTAGGTAGGCTCTAAATTAAACTGACGACAAAGACATCCCTTTCCTATTCATCTCTTTTACTGCATCTTCAATGCCTTTCGGTGTCATAGGGTACATGTCTATTACCTTTCTAATAATCTGAAGCGACATGGTGTGTGGCCAATATTTGATGGGTTCCGGGTTTATCCAGGCTATTTTCTTGAACTTTTTCTTTAGAGCTTCGTACGAATTTACACTTTGCTGATTTATCTCGTAAGTACCCATCGTAGCATCTCCAATAATAAAAATACGGTAATTAGGGTCTTTATTTAACAACGTTCTTATTTTGATAGGCTTTGATCTATTTACATCAGAATAAACCTCTCCATATATAGTATTATGGAAATAATAAGTTTCTAAATCATGTGCAAAACGGGTTTTCATTTTCTTAAAAAGCTCCCGCACTACCTTTACGTAAGAAAGCATAGAATACCCACCATTATCTATCAGAAGAATTACTTGAAGCTTTTCTTGAGTTACTTTCTTGATTTCTGGCAAGAATAAACCTCCTCGCTGTATACCAAGTTTTATGGTATTTTTTATGTCGATTTCGTCGTGAGCAGATTCTTCAATAATGCCTTTCAAAGAAGCCAAAGCAGCATCAATGTTGTTATCGTTAACCATTTTGTTGACATCTACAGGATAGTAATTTTTGTCGTTCAAAACAGCCCTCGCCATTTTTCCACCACCTGTACCTCCTACTCTAATTCCTCCACGTGCAGCTCCACCATGCCCATAGGGAGAAATTCCACCTGTGCCTATCCAATGATTTCCGCCAGAATGCTGCGTTTTTTGATTTTCCTGAATAATTTTCATTCTTTCCAATAGCCTTTCCAATGAAATATCGGAATAGTCCGCCATTTTATCTAGATTTCTTTCTTCCGCCTCTCCCCCATTTTCGGATGACTCATCTTGTTGGTAAGGATTATCTTTATTCCATAACTCCTTTCCGTCTATAACTTCTTTTATATCATACGTAGTTAAATGAATTTCATCTAAAAAGGTATTAACCAGTGGTACTAAATCATTTTCGTCAATATCTCTATTTTCTTCCAAATGCTTTTGCTTCCACTTTTTGAAGGTATTAGAACGGATAATGGCATCATTCAAACGTTCACCATGTTGAATATCAATTTCCAAAAAGTAATCATAAAAAGCTTTTGTGTAAGGGCCAATTAAGCTTTGCTCTTTTACAATGATCGCTTTCAGTACATTATAAATATCTCCTAAGGTTTTTATTAAACCCTTCTCCATAGATTTTTGAAGTAGCAGCAATGCTCTAACATCGGTAGCGATACGATGACTTCTGAAATGATTTGGGAGTGATTCGAACATGGTTAATTATACGATCCCTGATGTTTTAGTTCCGAAGTTCCCGACAATGCACGCTCTATTTTCTCCATATCGGCTTGGGTTTTGATTAATACGCCCAATCCTTCCAATTTCTTGATTTTTTCTATGGAATCTTCGCTGGCGAAAGTTTGAACATATTTAAGCCAATTAAGTAGTTCCCTAGTTGTTGGAGCTCTTTCTAATCCTAAGTTTCTTAATTGATAAAAAGCATCTAAAGCTACTTCTACTACTCTATCATTAATTTTTGGATAGTGTTTCAATACAATTTCCTTCATCATAGTAGCTTCTGGAAACGTTATATAATGATAAATACATCTTCCTTTAAAAGCCGTTGGCAACTCTTGTTCTCTATTTGAAGTGATAACAATAGCCGGCATATCTTCTTCAGAAATTTCAATCACTTCTCCAGACTCTGGCATAATAAATTTCCTATGGCTCAATGCATACAGTAAATCATTTGGAAACTCTCTAGGTGCCTTGTCAATCTCGTCTATCAATAAAACGGAATTAGGACTGCTATAAGCCTGTGCTGCAGGCCCTTTAACCACATAATCTTCTAATTTTTCTGAGTTTCTATCGCCAGTAGATAGCTTACCCTTTAGTCCTTTTTCCTCTCGCTGGGCATTTAATATTTCAACTTGAGAATCTCTTAGGTATTTTACGTGGTCAAATCTGGCCACGAAAGAATCTACATTGCTTTTGGAACCAGTTGGATATACAAAAAGTGGCAATCCAGAGGAAGCCGCATATTGCAAAGGCAGCTCTGTTTTTCCTGTACCTGGCTCACCTTCAATCAATAATGGCATACCTAATACTCTAGCCATGTGAAACGCTTGTGCCAAACTGGCATCACAAATATATTTGTCCGAGCCTTTCCAAAATTCCGTTAAAGCCATTTTTAATTTGTTGATTTTGACGCAAGTTAAGAATTTTTGCTTTTCCAAAGCCGTTTTACAAAACGAACGTTTGATTCTTTTTGATTCGATTTGAGACTATAGCTAATAGCCGCATTCGCCCAAATCACTTCAATGTTCCATTTTTATGGGCTTTTCTTATTAAACCTTCCTGCACTACAGATGCCACCAATTTACCTTCTTGCGTAAAAATATTACCTCTTGTGAAACCACGAGTATTAGAAGCACTTGGGCTATCCAGTGCGTATAATAGCCATTCATCTATTCTAAAATCACGATGAAACCACATGGCATGATCTAAGCTCGCCATGAATAAACCAGTAGGCAGTAGCCCTTTCACATGTGGCAATGTGGCCGTGGTAAGCAAATTATAATCAGACACATAAGTAAGAAGTATTTGATGCAAAGCCAGCCCGCCTTCTACTTTTTCGTTTGCCTTAAACCAAATTTGTTTAAATGGAGGTTTAGTACTTCTATCAAATACACTCATTTTCTGTACCGGTCTAAACTCAAAAGGTCTAGTTTTTATGGTTTGAAGAACATTCTGAGGCACCAAAAGCTTGTATTTATTCACTAAATCTTCATCAGATTTCAATCCCTCAGGCCCTAACACATTCGGCATATCTATTTGATGCTCAAAGCCCTCTTGCTTTATTTGAAAAGAAATGGATGTAATAAAAATTGGCTTTCCATTTTGTTTAGCCACAACCCGTCTCGTAGTAAAACTTCCTCCATCACGCACATTGTCTACCTCATAATGAATAGGAACTGCAATATCACCAGCTAAAATAAAATAGGCGTGTAATGAGTGAACAAACCTATCAGCAGGCACATTTTTGTAAGCCGCACTCAGCGATTGAGCCAAAACTTGACCTCCAAAAACACGATTCCAAGGAGCTTGATAATTTTGACCAATGTAAATATTGGTTTCAAAATCCTCTAATTCTATTAGCTCTATTAACTCTGCTATATTCTTCATTGATGAATTTATTTACTGTTCGCCAAAATTACTCGTTTTATTTAAAACGAAATTAGGATAAGCTCATTGACCTATATTTTTACTCACTATATTTATTATGTCGTATGTAAGTTACTGTAAACTTTGTGCCATTACTTTTTTTAGATAAATTCAATTCTAATTTGACCCTAAATACCCAAAATGAAAAAAAAACTAGTTATTTTATTTATCGTCATTACAAATACATGTTTAGCCCAAGGAAACCTCGAACTCCGCCAAAGCGACTATTTCACCATAGAACAAGCCAAAGAGGAACATGCTGAATTAGCTAAATTGTATTCCACCAAAAAGGAATGGAGCGAAAGAGCTATACTTATCAGACAGGGCATTTTGGATGGAGCTGAAATAAATGAACTAATTCGAAATAAACCAGTAATAGCCACTATTCATTCCAAGAAAACCTTTGATGGCTATACGGTAGAGAATGTTTTCTTTGAGGCTTTTGAGGGTGTTTATGTTTCTGGAAACCTTTATAGACCTACTTCTATAAAAGGCAAAGTGCCAGGCATTCTTTGTCCCCATGGGCATGGAACTGACCCGCGTTTTATGGAATATACGCAGCAAAGATGTGCTACTTTGGCCAGAATGGGTGCAGTGGTTTTTGCCTATGATATGGTGGGGCAAGGCAACATGAAACAAGCCGATCATAAAATACGAAATGTCCTAAAAGCTCAATTGATAATAGGTACACGTTCGCTCGATTTTATATCTCAATTACCCGAAGTGGATAAGAAAAAGCTCGCTATGACCGGCGAATCTGGTGGTGGAACACAAACATTTTTGCTATCTGCTTTGGATGACAGGATTTCGGTTTCTGTGCCTGTCGTAATGGTTTCTTCTTACTTTTTTGGTGGCTGCCAATGTGAGAGTGGCATGCCCATTCATGTGAGAGAACATCATAAAACCACCAACGTAGAAATAACGGCCTGTTTTGCTCCTAAACCGCTCCTGCTTATTTCTGACGGTGGCGACTGGACACAATACAATCCTGAAGTGGAAGTACCCCATATAAAAAGAATATATAGTTTCTTTGATGCCGAGCAAAATATACAAAATGTTCATTTACCTAACGAAAAACACGATTATGGGCCTTCAAAAAGACAAGCTGCTTATGTGTTTTTGGCGAGGCATTTAGGTTTAGAAATTGACAAAATAATGGTTGTTGGTCAAGTAGACGAATCAAAAAATACGATTTGCACAGAAGAGCAATTAAGCGTTTTCAATGAAGCCAATCCCAGACCGAAAAATGCCGCTATGGGTAATGAAAACTTGATGGCGACTATTGACAAGTATTAATAGTATTGTAGCTTTAAACCTAATTCAACCTTGAAACAAAAATGAACAAAAATATTGCCTTCGTCTTTCTTGCCCTTTTTGCTTTTTCTTGCCAAACTGAAAAAGATAAAACAACCACTACCTCAGAGGCTATTCCTCCTGAATTGGAAATAGCGGCTGTAGCAGAAGCGGTTAATACTTTAAAGGAAAGACTTATAGAACCCACAGAAGAAAACTTAAAAGCCATTAGTCATCCAGATTTAACCTATGGACATTCTACCGGCACCATAGAAGACCAGGCAGCTTTTGCGGAAGCTCTTTTGAGTGGAAATAATGATTATAGATCATATGACATCTCGGAACAAGTTATCAAACTAGAAGGCAATACAGCCTGGGTACGCCACATTATGGATGCCGAAGTGGTAATTCCAACAGAAACCTTAAACGTACATTTAAATGTACTCACTGTTTGGGTAAAAAAAGATGGGAAATGGATCTTATTTGCTCGTCAGGCCGTTAAAGTTTAAACGTTTTAGTGTTCAAAAAACCAATCAATGAAATCAATGAAAAATATATTTATACTTGGACTAATCCTTATTTACAGTTCCGCATTTGCACAAAAACCAAACATTGAAGAAAGTGTAGAAGAACTGCGAAAATTAATGATAACACCTACAAAAGAGGGTTTGTCTTCCATTGCTCATTACAAGCTTTCCTATGGGCATTCGCTGGGTAAAATTGAAAATAAAGAACAATTTATGGATGCCTTGGTTTCTAAAAAAACGGGCTTTACAGACATAAAACTAAGTAATCAGACCATTGAAACGATTGGTAAAACGGCTATTGTTCGTCATGATTTTAATGCCAATACACTGGACAATGGAGAAATAGGTCAGATAAAACTACATATATTAACCGTTTGGCTTAAACAAAAGAAAGGCTGGGTGCTTTTTGCTAGGCAGGCTATTCGTTAAGATGTAAATAATTCTTGCGTAACCGCTACAGAGGGTTTTCAATAACAATTATTTCATCTTTGCCACTGTAAACAGGAGTCAAGGAATCTGTGGTTATCCACCAAGAACGACTCTTGTTTAATTTCATTTTGCCAATTTCAAAAAGGCCTTATGTTTTGATTTCTTCTGCTTTAGCCACTTTGTTTTTATTAAAAGCAGAGCCAAAAAGCTCATAGTTTACCTTTACAAAATAGAAATGCCATTTTTCACTTTCCTAATTCACAGCTATTCGAAAGGCCGCTTTACCTCTGAAAGTAGTATCAACTGCAGCTTTTTCAAATCGACTTCAAATAATTTAATGGCCATATTGAAGCAGCATTTTCTTATGCCCTTCTAGCATCGCTCTTTCTAGACTTTCGGCATTACAAAATATTGGTTTCTTTTTACTTGACACTAAGCTTAATGCTAATTTATATAAACTAAAAACAGGTTCTGAAGCCGCCAAAATAACATTTTCTAGTGTGCCCATTAAATACGACAATTCATCGCCAATGATTAAACCGCTTAGATAAAAGTAGTTTTCCTCGTTTGTCAGTTTGTTAGAAATGGAATTGACTCGTACCGAAAAAAGGTTTTCGCTTAGCTTTCCTTTTAAGCCTAATTGAACACCAGTTAAGAAACTTGATTCTGTTTTATCATTGATGGAGTCTTTTGTGATAGAAGCTGAAAGAATACTTTGTTCCGCCAACAATTGAAAAAGCTCGCCAGTCATAAATGTTTTAAAATCCCTAAACACTCCATTCCCAAATTGAATATGTTTGCTATGCGTACCAGGCAAAATCAAGTAGCCAGATTCCGCTTCTTTCACTAAATCTGCCAAACCAACGGCCTGAATTTCTTCTCCACGCATAATGCTGGATTCACTTCTTATTCCCGAAATCAAGATTACATCTAGCCCGGAATTCGTTTTAAACTCTTTAGAAAAAAGTCCTTCGCCAGTAATTTTTATGGGCATTGTTGCATATTGCAAATCCATCATTCCGATGGAAGAGGAGGCCATTCCAGAGATTATTACTGAATGTTTCCTATGATTTTCTGGCAGTTCATTAATTTTGGAACCCAAATAATCTGCAAAAAAGGTGAGTCTGTCTTTTTGACCTAAATTTTGGTTTAACTTTTTTATACCTTCTCTGGCTTTTACTTCTTTTATTACATTAAGTGATAATGTTTCCACTAACCTTAATCTGAAATTACTAGTTCCCCAATCGCAGCTAATAAAGTATTCTGATGTTTTCAATATAGGATTATTTGTAATTCTTGAAATTCAAGCCTATTTCAATTCTAAAGATTCCACCTTCTGTTTTGCCTCTCTAATTTTTTCATAGGTAGCTATCATTTCTTTCAGTTTTTCAGGCTCTTTATCTGCTAAATTATGCTTTTGACCAATATCTGTCTTTAAATTGTAAAGTTGATATTCTAAACTGTTTCCTAACTCAATATTGACAAATTTATTAATTGCTGGGCCTTTAAAAGGTGGAATCATTGCCCAGTCCCCTTTTCTAAAAGCCGTTCTAGAAGTGGCTTCAACTACCATTTCTTCTCTTCCTTTTTCGCTTTTTCCCATTAATACATCCAATAAATTCTGGCTATCTATTGTACCGGCCTTACTTTTTACTAAACTAGCCAAAGAAGCTAACAGGTCTATTTGTGAAATCATGGCATCCGATACACCTGGCATAATTTTACCCTTCCAATAGGAAATAAATGGCAATCGTGTACCTGCTTCAAAAAGGCTGTATTTCCCTCCTCTTAATGAGCCTTTAGGATTGTGCTTTCCTACTTTTTCTTCGGCATCGTCATAGTAGCCATCATTTAAAACGGGGCCATTATCACTTGAAAAAATAATTAATGTATTTTCTAAAAGACCTTCCTTTTCTAAGGTTTTCATAAACTCGCCAATACACCAATCTGCCTCTACTATCACGTCACCTCTAGGCCCCATGCCAGATGAACCCACAAAACGAGGGTGCGGTGTACGCGGCACATGTGGCTGCTGGAGAGCGTAATAAAGAAAAAAGGGCTCCTCTTTATGTTCAGTAACGTAACTTTGAGCTTTCTTTAAAAATTCGTCAGCCATGTCTTCATCAATCCATTTGGCCGTTTTACCACCTTTCATAAAACCAATCCTAGGAATACCATTCACAATACTATTATTATGCCCATGATGCCATTTTATTTTAGTCAATTCTGGATTTTCTAAACCAGTGGGCTCACCATCAAAATTGGTGTCATAATTAACCTCGATAGGGTCGTTTGGATCAAGATTTACTACCGAACCATTTTCGATATAAACCGTAGGCACCCGATCTTGAGTAGCAGCCATAATATAACTGTAGTCAAAACCCACCTCGTTTGGCCCTGGGCTAACCTTTTCATTCCAATTCACATTTCCTGTACCTAAACCTAAATGCCATTTACCTACAATTCCTGTATGATAACCCTGCTCTTGCAGCATTTTTGGAATGGTAATTTGAGCAGTATCAATAATTAGAGAAGCTGTTCCCGGTAGAATTTTAGCATCTGCATTTCGCCATGGATAAAGGCCTGTTAATAAGGCATATCTACTGGGAGTACAAGTTGAAGAGCTAGCATATCCTTGCGTAAAACGCATACCACCATTGGCTAGATTATCCATATTGGGTGTTTTTAACTCTGTGGCTCCGTAAGCCCCTAACTCTCCATAACCTAGATCATCGGCATAAATAATTATTATGTTTGGCGGGGAATCTTGTTTAGCAACTTTACCCGTACAGGAAATTAAAAAACTTGAAATTAGCAAGAAGAAGAGTTTTTTATACATGCTTTTATTTAGTTTTTGATTGTAAAAATGAAACTAAGTCAATCACTTCCTTATCTGTTAAATTTTTGATTAAGCCAGGAGGCATCATAGAGTTTGGCGTTTCTTCTCTCGACTGAATTTCCGATTTATTTACGATAACACGGTCTTGACCTACTACTTTAATTATCAATTGCCTATCGGTATCAGAAACTACATTTCCCATTAAAGTTCTGCCATCTCTAGTGGTTACAACTACCATTTTATATTCGTCTTGAATGACCGCATTTGGTTCTAAAATATTGGTCAACAAATAGCTCAAATTCGTTCTATTGGAGCCTGTAATGTCGGGGCCAATATTTCCGCCTTCACCATACATTTGATGACACATACCACAAGTTCTACTGAATATTTCTTTTCCTTTTTGGATACTGCCAGTGGCCAATGCTTTTGGACTCAACAAAGCATTGTATTTAGCATAATCTTCGTCTATATTTTCGGAAATGTCATCAATAGGCCCCCAAATTTCTACAAATCCATTACCCATAACTCGCCTTAATTGACGAGCCACAAAAGCGGGAACATCTGATTTCGGTATTTCTTTTTTCTTAATGGCATTCACCAATATATCTGCATATTTTCTTCTAGAAGCTAAGGTCATTATGGCTTCGGTTTTCTGTTTAGTATCAAAACTTTTATATTTTGAATACAGCATTCCACCTAAATTATCATCATTCGAAAATTGGGCAATGGCTCTGATGGCCTCTAAGCTTAAGTCTTTATCGTTTACTAATTTTGGCAATTCGGTTCTTAAGCCTATCCATTGTTTACTGGCTAAGTTATTTAAGGCCGATTTTCTATCGTTTAAGTTGCTTGCCGAATTCATCAAAACTTTCATCAATTGATTACTGGCTTCCAAGTCGCCAAAAAGTTGAGCTATTTCAGTTGAAACGGCTGCCGTAATCTTATTTGATTTCAACTTTGCATACGCCGAATTCCAATTGGCTGGAGCCTTAACATCTGTTCTATTTTCCAGTTCGGCCTGTAAGCCATTTAATAATTTTAATTGATTCTGTGACGTATGTTGAGCTAAATTTATTAAATCTTCTAAGGCATCTGCATCTACAGATCTTCTGGCAATGTATTCCGCTAGAATTGGCATATTGCTACTCTCAGCCAACTTTAGACCTTTTTTTAAGTCTTTTGCTATAGCTGGCTCCATACCAAACCAAATCATTTTAGCCATATTATGGTCTTGGCTGTCTTCTGCATGTGCCATTAAATTGCCCCCAATTTCCCATCTTTTTTCTACTGGCATCCTTTGCAAAGCCGCAGCCAAATAAAGTCTTACTATGGCAGAATTATCTGTTTTTGCCATAGTAGCAAATTGACCCAATATAGCGTCTACCACATTTTTATTCTCACTAAGCAGCTGTATTGCCCAAGATCTCACATACTCGTCCGTATCTTTTAAGGCTTTCACCAATTCCACTTCTGACAATGACTGGGTGACATGCAATGCCCACATGGCACGTAATCGTATATCGGGATTAGCATTGGCAAATAAATCATTCAAAAAACCTTTTGCTTTAACATCTATTTTACCCTTAGAGGCTCTGTATTGCAGAATAACTCTAGCTCTTCTAGCATGCCAATCACTTTTACTTGTTTGTAGTTTAGCCAGTTCTAAATCTGATTTTGTATTCAAATCATCATATCGGCCGGGCCAATTTTCTGCCAAAGATTCTTTTGGCGTAATTCTGAAAATTCGTCCTGTTTCTTTGTGAACCACATCTTCACCACAGATATCTGCGTCATGCCAATCTAACACATATAAGCCTCCTTCTGGGCCAACTTCCATACTAAAACCAATCCATTGAGCATTATTGGCCATCATAAAATCTTCGCCATGACTGGCCACAAAACCTGAGCCGCTCCTTTTTAATACGTCAGAAAGCACAGCGTGCTCATGAATATTGGCCATAAAAAGTCGACCTCTTTGTTCTTCAGGAAACGCATCCGATTGATAAATTCTGGCACCTCCATGAGCCGAACGGTGCCTGTGGTCAACAATGGTTTTTATATCATCATATATATAAGGACTAAAATGCTGCCCACCTTGCCTATGGTAAATTCCACCAGGAATCACATGAAACATGTGCGGAATCACACAGGCACTTATGAATAATTGGCCTTTGGCATCATAATCTATGCCCCATGGATTACTAAATCCATGAGCCACAGCTTCAAATTCCTTTTTAGTAGGATGAAAACGCCAAACACCTCCATTAATATCTACACCATCCTTTTCTAATAGAACATCTGGAAAAACATCTCTGTGGGAATAAAGTTTGCCTTTACCCACTGGCTTTCTAATTTTTGATGGCGTAGCATAACCTTCTAAACCATATAGCCAGCCATCTGGCCCCCAATGCAAGCTATTGATAGTTTCGTGACGGTCTCTAATGCCCCATCCTGTTAATAAAACCTCCACATTAACCATGTCGCCTTTGTCGTCATTATTGGCATCTGGAATGAAAAGCAAATTTGGCGGAGCACCCACATAAACACCACCAAAACCAACTGCCAAAGCAGATGGGAAGGGAATTCCTTCGGCAAATACTTTTCTTTTATCAGCTGTTCCGTCGCCATCAGTATCTTCTAATATGATTATTCTACTATCGCCCGAAGCAGAAAAACCTGTGGCTCTAGTCTCATAATCTCTATTTTCTGCCACCCAAAGACGGCCTTTATCATCCCAACAAAAAGCCATGGGTTGGGTAATCAAAGGCTCCGCCGCCCAGGCATTTACCTTATAGCCCTCTTTTATAGTCATGGCTGCCACGGCTTCTTCTGCTGTCAGAAATTTTGCATTTCGCCCTTCTTTTCTGGCAATCGTCCATAATCCAGCTGTAGCATAAAGATTATCATCGCCAATGTACGCCTGCCATTTTTCTGTGAGTTCTAGGTCGTTTAATAGACCCGTATAAACTAATAATCTATGCTTAATGGTCTCCGTTTCACCTTTCAATATCTTCCAGTCGCCCATTCTAGCACGAACTGGGCCAATACCTAATTGGTTATCTACTCGCCAAGTTTGAGGGAAACCTGCATTTTCAGGATGATCAAAAATAGCAACATGAGCTAAATCTTCTCTGCCTTCTACCTGCATACCCGCATCTACCCAAAGAGCTCTCTGACCTTCCGCTCGTTCATTTATTTGTCTTGCAAAGTTTACAACTTCCCCCTTAATACCTTTTTCCCATGGCATTCTTAAAAAGAGACCACCATATTCATATTCGCCAATGGTAATTTCTTCTATAGCTTTCCCTTTCCATTCTAAGTCGATGGCATATTCGCCGTTAATTTGTGCCATCGTCCAAGTTTGAGTTTCTTCAAGTATAGGTTTACCATCGGCCCCTAACATGTGATAAACTGTTTGCCATTTCACGCTTCCGCCAATGGGGTCAATCACCGAAAAACTAAGGCGTTTCCAGTAACCTTCTCCTGGATTATGAAAGAAATCTCTCCCTAGCTGAGCTTTTTGCTCCACTGTTTTATCTTTTCTATAAAACCAAGCCTTTACGCTGTCTTGTGTAGTGGCTTGCCCGTTTACTCTAGTGAAGCCCCAGTAAACGCCTGTTTGATGTTTGTGATGTTCTGGGCTGTATTGTGTTACTAAGCCATTACCATCTGGTGCAGCAATAGGATGAAGAAATGGCCTGAAATCAGGTTTTGCGTTTTGAATTAAAATGGGCTCTTTAAATCCTTCTCTATAAACTGAAATAGTACCATTTTTTTGGTCAATAACTGTTTTAAGAACATTCTTTTGAGGCGTTGATTTTAGACAACTAAGGGTCAAAAACGAAATAGCTGTTGACCAAAATATAATTTTAAGG
>Ga0105053_10007274_pt1 | contig 14851 bp, 14 predicted proteins | sample BON01_FD_78093 | JGI IMG/M metagenome (GOLD analysis project Ga0105053, IMG submission 78093) | Freshwater microbial communities from Lake Bonney liftoff mats and glacier meltwater in Antarctica - BON-01 | ecosystem: Environmental > Aquatic > Freshwater > Ice > Glacier meltwater | place: Lake...
AAAGGATCTAATCTCGATCGAATTAGTAGAATCAAGTCAGCAACTGTAATACAGGTAGAGTCAGTAAAATCAGCGAAAAAATTTAGCTCAAAAGCTTCAGATAGATCGAAGTAAATCTTTGCAGTTTCTAGAGAGCAGAGTAAATGCTTCGAGCCGGAGAGTCGCTGACGACGCTCTGCAAGTCGATCGATAAAGTTATGAAATTTAAAGTCTAGATGGATCGCATCTGGATCGATCTCCAAATTTCTGGCCAGACTGACCCTAACGATCTGAAATATATCGAGGGTGCTACGTTGCATTATTTATTCAAACTGGGTAATTGGTTGACAGTTAGACATCGGGTGGGCACATCTGGAAAGCTATATTTCGGACGATTCCGCTCGGGCAAATATTTATATCGTCTTGGTTATTACTGTTATAGATGCAGACGATCGCCAGAGGCATTGGTATAATAGCTCAACCTGTTGAGCTTACTACGAAGTCTACAGTGTAACAATTAGCCATTTGACTGATGCCTTGGACACCTTTACATAGTCAACTTCACCAGTGCCTGATCGATCGTCAGTTGCTACCGCTTGGCGCAAATATCTTGGTAGCAGTATCTGGAGGTCAAGATTCATTGTGTCTGGGACAATTGCTCCGCGATCTACAGTCACGCTGGCAGTGGCAGTTAGCTGTGGCTCATTGCGATCATGGTTGGACGCAGGATATTGGGATTGCCGATCGAGTAGCACAAGTTACCGCCCGATGGATGTTACCATTTCATTGTGAAACTACCGCCAATTTACCCGAAACCGAAGCGGCAGCCAGGGAGTGGCGATATCAATCCTTAATTAGAATCGCTCAAACTACTGGTAGTACTTATCTAGTTACCGCTCATACCCAAACCGACAGGGCGGAAACCCTACTCTATAATTTAGTTCGGGGTGCAGGTGCTGACGGACTATGCGCGATGTCTTGGCAGCGACAATTGACACCAGAGATTAGTTTAGTCCGGCCATTATTGGAAGTTAATCGTGCCCAGACAGGTGAATTTTGCCGAGATTATCAGTTACCTGTTTGGGAAGATGCTTATAATCAGAATCTAAAATACGCTCGCAATCGATTGCGCCTGGAGATTATTCCCCAACTAGCAGCGGATTTCAATCCCCAAGTCGAAAGCCATTTAGCCCGCACAGCCGAACTATTACGCGCCGATGTTGAGTATTTAGAGTCGCTAGCACGAAACTGGTATCAGCAAGCATTGGATGAACAAGGTGTCAAACTCGATCGAGTTATCCTCAAATCTATTTCGCTCTCGCTTCAGCGACGAGTCATCCGCCAATTCCTCACCCAAGCATTGGGTAAGATGCCAACATTTAGTCAGATCGAAGATACGATTGTGCTGATTAATGCACCTAACCGTACTCGTACTTCTACCTTCAGTCATGGACTAGCTGCTGAAGTCTCTGGTAAATGGATCGTTGTGAGACAATAAATGCTGCCAACTGCTTGCACTGTTGGCGGAGCCTCTCGATCGAGAAGAGAAGTGTCAACTATTTAACGATATTGTCGCTAGTATTTAGCGATCTTTAACCTATATCAAGTATAAAAATATATAGTACTACTAATATTTATAACTAATCAAATTATATTAATATTGAGCTATGAAAGTTTTATAGGTAGCAAGTTTCGCTACTTTAATAATTTATTTACATAGCAATAAGTTGCGAATAACAAGATCGGATAATTAACGGATTTGTTAGAATGTGACTGTCAGTACAAATATTTATTTATTATACCCACACATAAATTTAGCAGCTCAGAGTCGAGCTAGCTAATCAATAGAATATGTTAGCTAATATCTATCTTTACTGACTGCCATCAACTTAGTTAATCGCAAGCTAATTTAATCATGAGAATTAAAAATAATTGAAAATCTATCGATCGATGGTTGGTAGATAAAATCCCGTTCATCTTCGCAGTGTCAGTAGTCTCGACACTGCATCCAGCCGGACGCTCGACAAGTCAAATCCCCAACCGCCACACTACAATCTGCTAGAGATTATTACAACTGAGCGATGCGGCGTTATCGAGATCGCGATCGAGTGGGTGCAATCGCCGATCTCGATCGCACGATTCAGTTGCCGCCTAATTTTGTCGATGCTTATAATAATCTATGAGGATTAAACTTGAAGATGTTGAAGTAAAGTCTGACGCATAATGTCGATCGGAGCTGCTTGTTGCAACCACAACTCAAAAGCGATCGCACCTTGTTGGACGAGCATTTCTACGCCATCGATCGCCATCATCCCCTGAGCTGTTGCTAATTGTAAAAACTTAGTGGGGCGCGGCGTATAAATCAGATCGTAAGCGATCGCACCCACTCCAATTTCCTGCATCATTTGGGCACTAATTGGACTATCCTCAACATCTGGATACATCCCAATCGGGGTACTATTGACGAGTAACAAATTAGCTTGACTAATAAAAGTTGCTAACTCATCCCACAAATGAGTTTGAATAGTCACAGATTTAGGTGAATCATCACCATCTACTGTCAGCCGAATATCCTGCCAACTAGACCTAAACTCAGCTAATTTCGCAGCATCTCTACCAAATACATGGATGTTACCACAGCCGAGCTGATGACACCCCGCCACCACCGCACGAGCAGCACCACCATTACCCAAAATCGCGACAGTTGTTTGTGCCCAGTCCCGCTTCATTGCCACTAGAGGGCTGATAAATCCGGCAACATCTGTATTTGTCCCTTGCCAGCCTGTGGGGGTATTCCAGATGGTATTTACCGCCCCTACAGCCTTGGCTAGGGGGGTAATCTCAGTTAGCAGCGGTACGATCGTTTGTTTGTGCGGGATTGTCACGCTACATCCGACTACGCCGATAGCGGAAAAACCGTCTAGTGCAGTTGCTAGATGAGCTAGTGTGACTGAAAATGGCACGTATCGATAGTCTAAACCCAAGTACTCGATCGCGGCATTGTGCATGACTGGAGAAAGTGAGTGAGCAATCGGATTGCCGATGACACCTAGCAGTTTTGTGGTACCAGTAATTTGGGACATTGAATTAGGGGATAGAGGATCGAAGATCGGGACTAGAGATCGGAGGGATTAAATCCTCATTTATTGTCCCAGACTGTTTGAAATTAACTCAAGGCGATTTGTAAAGTCTCTAGTGTGGTGGTGGGTTTACCGACAAGAGTAAGTAAAATAGGCATAAGGACTCGTGAATATTTTCAGGATTACTCACAACCATGATGCAAGTAGATATTGGAATCGACGCAGATACCCGTAAGGAGATCGCAGATGGATTATCTCGACTGTTGGCAGATACTTATACTTTGTATTTAAAAACTCACTACTTCCACTGGAATGTTACAGGCCCGATGTTTCAAACTCTTCATCTGATGTTTGAAACTCAGTATACCGAATTAGCTCTGGCGGTGGATCTGATTGCCGAGCGAATTCGAGCACTGGGCTTTCCAGCACCTGGAAGCTACAGCGAGTTTGCTAGATTGAGTTCGATTCCCGAAGCCACTAGCGTACCTAAAGCTACCGAGATGATTAAACTCCTGGTTGAAGGACAAGAAGCTGTGTGTCGGACGGCTCGCTCGATCTATGCTAGTACCGAAAAAGCCAGCGACGAACCAACTGCCGATTTACTTACCCAACGCTTGCAATTACATGAAAAAACTGCCTGGATGCTGCGGAGTTTATTAGACCAATAATTGTAAATGAGTAGGGGAAATTCATGAATTACCCTTACTCATCTACTCACGATTAGTGATGATTTAATACTGGCAACTGTCAACTGTTTAACATGGGTAACGATCGACAACTAGATCGGACATTAAAATTACAAGAACTAATGCAGAAAGTAGGCATTAGCAGCTTGAGACAATTATATCGATCGACTGAAACTTCAGCTCATACTATTCGGAAATTACGATCGGGTAAAATCGAATTCATGCGCTGGCAGACATTAGTCAAGATTAGTAGCGTTTTCAACATCACTATTGATGAGCTAATCGAAACATTTAGCGATCTAGCGATCGCTACATCCGCTCGTCAAGAACTAAAAGTACTACAACAGGAGTATCAACATCTCCAGCAACAATTACAACAGCAGCATCAAACCCTTCAGGCTGAATTTCAGTACCAGAGTTTACAGACATTAGAATCTTTCCTCACTTACTTTCCGACGGCTAAGTATGCAGCTATGAATAATCCCAGTTTCCCAGCTACTAAACTATTTCCCCTAGTTCAATCGATCGATCGATTAATTAACCAATGGGGCGTAACCGTAATTGGTGAGGTTGGATCTCAAGTCAACTATAATCCGCGCTGGCACCAATTAATCGAAGGCACCGCCAGCCCTGATGAACTAGTTACCCTTAGATACGTGGGATATCGACGAGATGACACGCTAATATTTCGAGCCAAAGTAAGTAACTAAATTTGGATTTTGGGATGATTTTGGTGCAGTGTGGGCGATGGGTAATGCCCACCCTACAACTACAACTAGCTGGGTGTTTTTTGTAAATCTGGTCGTTCTTCAGGTAAAATTGCACCTTCGATCGGACAAACTTGAATACAAATTCCACAATCAATACAGGTGGAAAAATCAATCCAATACCAATCGGTACCTAGTGTGTTTTTTCCTGGGCCATCATGGATACAAGCGACGGGACAAGCAGCTACGCAGTCAGCAATACCTTCACAAACATCGGTAACGATCGAGTGGGACACAATTTTTTCTCTACTAATGTTTAACAGTAATTAATCGTAACGCAAATAACTTAGAAATATATCTAAGTCATGATTTTTGGTACTTTGAAAAAATCTGTTTCGCGATCTGGTGCTACTGCGTAGATGCCAGCTAAATTTTGATATGATGACAGCGAGTCACGGCGAGTGATATTACTCATATCTATAGCTCTAGTTGTTGGTTCGATCCCTGTAGTATCGAGTTCGCTCAATTGTTCAAAGTAATCAATAATACTACTCATCTGTCCAGCATATTGTTCTTCTTCAGCGGGAGTCAATTCCAATCGAGCCAGAAGAGCTACTTTGTGTACTTGTTCGCGGTTAAGCATTGGAGAGGGATGAAGGGACTTGGGAACTTGGAGACTTGGGGACTTACTAAATTCTATTCACCATTTACTTGAGCCTAAAACCTAGAAAAAACCTAAAACCTAAAGCCTAAAGCCTAGAAATAGATATCAAGTTGAGAGCGTCCGGTGGTTTTGAGCCAGTTTTGGGCTTCAATATAGTTATTCGGGGCAATTTTGATTGCTTGAATCCAGTACTCAGCAGCTTTACCCAGTAGAGCTTCACTGGCAGTCATATCGCCTTCATCTGCGGCTTTTTCACCTTGATAATGATAGATCACAGCGATGTTATTGAAGGCTTGGCAGAGGCGGGAATTTAGCTCTACAGATTGGGCATAAAAGCTTAATGCTCGATCGTGTTCGCCATTACTCGCATGGATCAAGCCCATGTTGTACAAGATATAACTGCGATCGTAGTCATTTTCTTCCAGTCGTAAAGCTTCTTCATAGTTATCGAGAGCCTCAGCATATTCGCCATCGGCTTGGGCGGACATCCCATCGCGATAGTAGACGAAGGCTTCTTTGGCGCGCTTATTGGTGGGCATGATCTTGAGCAGGATATCAGCCATCACGGTAAAGCTTTTATCGATGAAGTTGTCGTTCTTCTGGGTTCTTGGCATCGTAATTTAGTTAAATTAGTAGACAGTTAAGGTGCTTATACTGATTACAATCTATTTTACTGTTCTATCAAACTAAACCAAGTAGAGATGTATAAATATTTATAACATCAAAATATCCTGAAACCTTTGTGGTGGATAGTGCCCACTCTCGATCTAGCTTTGTGAGTCTAGACAACGTGGCGATCTCTAGTCAAACTATGGAAATCGATCGAGAGTCGGGTAGGCTTCGTGCCCCAACACCAGCAACGGCACGATCTCCTATCCAAACTAACTACGTTCGATTAGTTTTTCTTCAACCAGCTAAACATCGCCCGTAAATCTTTCCCAACTGATTCGATTTGGTGCTCCGCTTCCCGACGGCGAATCGCCGTAAACCCTGGGTTCCCAGATTGTTTTTCGAGAATGAATTCACGGGCAAATTGTCCGGTTTGAATCTCAGTGAGCACTTTCTTCATTTCGGCTTTAGTCTCTGCGGTGACGATGCGGGGACCGCGAGTATAGTCGCCATATTCAGCAGTATTTGAGATACTGTCGCGCATAGTTGCCAAACCACCTTCGACGACGAGATCGACGATCAGTTTGACTTCATGGAGACACTCAAAATAGGCGAGTTCGGGCTGATAACCTGCTTCGACGAGGGTTTCAAATCCGGCTTTAATTAGGGCACTCAAACCGCCACAGAGGACTGCTTGTTCGCCAAATAAATCGGTTTCGGTTTCTTCCCGAAAAGTGGTTTCGAGGATACCTGCACGGGTACCGCCAACACCCTTAGCATAAGCCATCGCCCGATCGCGTGCCTGACCCGAGGCATCTTGGTATACGGCAAATAATGCGGGTACGCCTTGTCCTTTTTCATATTCGCGGCGGACTTGATGTCCGGGGCCTTTGGGTGCGACCATGATCACATCGACATCGGCGGGGGGGATGACTTGCCCGAAGTGAATGTTGAATCCGTGCGCGAAGGCGAGGGTATCACCCGCACTCAGATTTGGTTTAATCTCGCTCTCATAGATGCCCCGTTGCACTTCATCGGGTAGTAAAATCATAATCAAGTCGGCTACTGCTGCTGCGTCGGCGACTGTCTTGACTGTCAAGCCTGCGGCTTCTGCTTTGGCGGTGGATTTACTACCTTCATACAAACCAATAATTACATTTACGCCGCTATCTTTGAGGTTGAGAGCGTGAGCGTGACCTTGGGAACCGTAACCGATAATTGCTACAGTTTTGCCGTTTAATAAGTCTAAATTAGCATCGGCATCATAATACATCTGCGCCACGATCGATCTCTCCTTAACCTGATACTTTACTGCGATCGCCTACTTTTGCATTGCGATTCTCTTTGACAGATACTACGCCAACGAGGGTATAAACTCATTGTGCATTACTATAGGCAGAATATCTTACCACACTCAGGTGCAGAGATCGCCAAGATTTCGGGAGATTGTTCGCCCCCAGTTCCTGCCAGCTCTTCACAGACTAAATCTACGGCGATAGTTAGCCACTGACTCTACCAAGCCAATCGCGATAAAATTAGTAATTAATGCCGATCGACCATAACTGAGCCAAGGTAAGGGAATTCCAGTTACAGGGGCAATCCCGATCGTCATACTGATATTGACAATTACCTGAAAACTAATCATCGAGAGGATGCCAATCGCTAGTAGCGAACCAAAGTTATTGGGAGCTTGGCGGGCAACTCTCATCAACCGCCAACAGAGGAGCAAGTAAGTCAGTAGCAAACAGATTGAGCCGACAAATCCCAACTCTTCGCCAATTGAGGAAAAGATAAAATCTGTATGTTGTTCGGGGATAAAGTTTAGTTGCGTTTGAGTACCCTGATTGAGTCCCTGTCCCCAGAATTCCCCCGCACCGATCGCAATTCGCGATTGGATCAGGTGATAACCAGCTCCGAGGGGATATTTTTCGGGATCGAGGAAGACGACTATACGGGCTTTTTGATAGTCTTTGAGAATATGCCAGAATACCTGTCCGAGTAATCCTGCGGCAACATTAATACCGATCGCCAGTACCGAACTCACCCACCGCCAAGGTAGCGTCAACCACCCAATTATGCCCATCAACACCGCCCAAACGACCCAAATCGGCAAACTCAGGCTATAGAGAATTGCAGCGACTAGCGGCGATACTAGCAGCACTAACCAGCCTGGGTTAGCATTTGCCCAATACAACATCCCCAAGGCAATCGCCCCAAATACTAATGATGTCCCCAGATCTGGTTGAATAAATACCAGTAGCCAGGGTAGGACGGCAATTGCCAAGGCACTGACGAATGTCGGCAGAGTATTTGCGGGACGACGGTGTAAAATTGCTGCCAAAGTAATAATCAGTCCTACCTTGGCAAATTCTGAGGGCTGGACATTGAACCCCGCAATATTAATCCATCGCTGCGCGCCTTTGGCACTACTTCCCAAAACATCCACGGCAATCAACAGCCCATTAGTCAGACCATAGGTCACCCAGTGCCAGCGCAACAGATGATTGTAAGATGTCCGCGCAATTCCTAACACGATCGCCAACCCAATACCGCCAAATAGCCAGTGTTGCCACCAATCAGTAACTGGCTGATTCAATTCGGTACTGCGGATCATCACTCCCCCAAAGAAGGTCAAACCCAGAGCCATAAATAGTAGCAGCCAGTCCATCTGTTGCCAATGAATAAATAGACCTTGCCAAGATGAACGATTGGAGGATTTGTACATGGGGGACGGGGGACGGGGGACGGGGGGACGGGGGGACGGGACGAGCTGTAATTTCCCTAAAGCCTAAAGCGTAGCTTAAAGCCTAAAGCCTAAAGCCTATCCCAAAGCGGCGATCGAGACTTTGCCAGCGATCGATTTAGCAATACTAACTAGAGCTTTTGCTGCAGCGGATTCCGGCTCGGCAAGTACGATCGGGATGCCGTTATCGCCGCTGGTGCGAACGGGAATTTCTAGGGGAATACGACCGAGTAAGGGTACTCCGACTTCGGCGGCAAATTTTTCGCCACCATCGGAACCGAAAATATCATACTGCCGATCGGGTAAGTCTGGGGGAATAAAATAACTCATATTTTCAACAACGCCCAGTACTGTGGTAAATTTCTCAAACATTCGCAATCCTTTCCGCGCGTCAGCCAGAGCGACAGTTTGCGGTGTGGTGACGATGACAGCTCCAGCCATCGGTACGGCTTGAGCGAGGGTAAGTTGCGCGTCACCAGTTCCAGGTGGTAGATCGACGATGAGATAATCCAGATCACCCCAAGCAACTTGATACAGAAATTGGCGAATAATCCCATTTAGCATCGGTCCGCGCCAGATTACGGGCTGATCGCGATCGATCAAAAAAGCCATCGATATGACTTTGACCCCATGATTAAATGCAGGTTCGAGGCTACCATCTGCTGTCGGTACCAACCGAATATCGCTCAAGCCAAACATTAGTGGTGCATTGGGGCCATAGATATCTGCATCTAACAGCCCGACTTTCGTACCCAATTGGGCGAGGGCGACAGCCACATTTGCCGCGACAGTACTTTTACCAACCCCACCTTTACCACTGGAGATAGCGATAATATTTTTGATACTATCGATGCCTATGCGGTCGGGTAAGCCCTTTTGTTGAGGGATTTCGGCAGTTACTTCGACTTGTACGTCCGTCACGCCTGGGAGCGTTTTTACTACCTGTTTGCACTCATCGACAATAAATTCGCGCAACGGACAAGCGGGCGTGGTCAATACCACCGTAAATTTTACGACCCCACCATCCACCTGAATATTCCGAATCATATTCAGTTCGACCAGACTCTTGTGCAGCTCTGGATCTTGAACTGGTTTGAGGACTTCTAATACAGCACTCCGATCTAACATCAGTATTTATATATTTTAGATTATGGATTTAGTCTATCGCCTAAATTACATCATCGGCATCTTCACTGGGAATAGTCTACTCCACAAAGCTCGATCGCGAAACGTACCGAAAGTTGTCGGTTGGGTAGAGTGAAGCGAAACCCAACATCACCAAAATCGATCGCGTTCAGGGGCGGGGATACCATCAAACCAGATCGAACACAATAAATAATTCGGGAAAGGTATACAGATGGCTCATTGTATCGATCGATCCTCAAACACTGGGATTGTTGGGTTTCGTGCCTCAACCCAACCGACCGAAGGAACTCCCTCATTTGTATATTTCCCGTAACAACGATCGACTGTCGATCGCCTGGATATGCTACTTTGCTAGATAGTCGCCAACGGCTGCTTTGACAAATATTTTTAATTTCACCTCATTCACCTTGCGGATATGACAGCTTTTTCCACCGACAGTCAGATAAATGATGCTTTCCTGCCCCCTGCTGATGCCAAGAGTCAGATGATTCAGTTCATGCGGGAATTTCAAGATACTGTTTGTCAGGGCTTAGAAGCTGTTGATGGCGGTGGTAAGTTCCAAGAAGAAAGCTGGGAACGTCCTGAAGGTGGCGGCGGTCGATCGCGGGTGATGAAAGAAGGTAATGTCTTCGAGCAAGGTGGGGTCAATTTTTCAGAAGTTTGGGGCGACCATTTGCCGCCCTCGATTTTAAGCCAGCGTCCTGATGCTGCTGGACATAAGTGGTTTGCCACGGGTACCTCGATGGTGTTGCATCCGCGCAATCCGTATATTCCGACGGTTCATCTTAACTATCGTTATTTTGAAGCTGGCCCAGTGTGGTGGTTTGGTGGTGGTTTGGATCTGACTCCATATTATCCTTTCGCTGAAGATGCCAGTCATCTCCACAACACGCTTAAATCAGCCTGTGACAAACACAGTCCCGAACTATATCCCACGTTTAAATTATGGTGCGACGAATATTTTTATCTCAAGCATCGCAATGAAACTCGTGGTGTCGGGGGGATCTTCTTTGATTATCAAGATGGACAGGGAGCATTGTATCGCGGCCCCGACCCCAAAGGGCCAGCCGCTGAATATAGTGACTCGGTAGGCATTCCCACACCCCGCACCTGGGCGGAATTATTCGCGATCTCTCAAGACTGTGCTCATAGCTTTTTACCTGCATATATACCGATCGTCGAGCGGAGACGTGATACTGAGTATGGAGAACATCAGCGCAATTTCCAGTTATATCGGCGCGGACGCTATGTTGAGTTTAATCTAGTGTACGATCGCGGCACGATCTTCGGGCTACAGACTAATGGACGGACTGAATCTATCCTCATGTCGTTACCGCCCCTAGTCCGGTGGGAATACGGTTATCAACCCGAACCAAATTCCCCCGAAGCCGAACTCTATAATGTCTTCCTCAAACCTCAAGACTGGGCTAACTGGAAAGGATCGGGTTGACGATCGATCGAAAGCGTTAGAAAGCTTGCTTCAGAGAGTCTACAATCGACCTCCTGCGAAAGTCTCATATCGATCGATAGAATCGATACTGGTCAGCATGTTCGGCCAATCTTTTGTTATTGCTTAATCTTGCTCGATTTTGTTGCTGCTAAAGGATGTCAAAAATACTTCCGCAGGATGTCTAATGCTTTCGATCTCGCTACGGCGATGCGCCAGCTTCTCATATGCAAAATCCAAATTTTAAGGTAAATTAATAGATAGCGAACCGTGGCAAAGTTATTCACCAGCCAAGATTATTCCCTATGATTACCCAGCCAGTTAGATCGGATCTGCTCTCAGCTACTAACGAACCAGCAAATCTGACTAACTGCGATCGCGAACCGATTCATATTCCTGGCTACATTCAACCGCATGGAGTTCTCTTCGTCCTCAAAGAGCCAGACTTAACGATCGTCCGAGTTAGTGCCAATACTGCAAGCTGGCTGGGGAGAGCACCAGCAGATTTGCTAGGTCAACCGATCGGCGAGATCCTCAACGCTGCCGAAATCCACGCCATCCACCGCTGTCTGGCCGGAGATTTTGAACACGTCAATCCTTTACGCGTAAGGCTGGATACTCCCAGTGGCAAGATCGACGCATATAGCATCGTCCATCGCAGCGGTGACGAGATCGTCTTGGAGATCGAGCTGGGATATGCCGAACCAATCGGTGAAAATACCACCTATTTTGACTTCTATCGTCAGGTTAAAGCGCCGATCGCCGCGCTACAGGGTGATGTCAGCTTTGACGAGCTGTGTACCCAGCTCGTCGAGAGCGTGCGGCAACTGACAGGATTCGATCGAGTGATGCTGTATCGCTTCGAGCCATCAGGCGATGGGAATGTGATTGCCGAAGCCCGAGATCCCGACCTCGAACCATATTTAGGGCTGCATTACCCAGCATCGGATATTCCCCAACAAGCGCGGCATCTGTATACGATCAATCGCCTCCGCTTAGTGCCGGATGCGACTTATACCCCTGTCCCATTGCTCCCCCAGCTCGATCCGCTGACTCAGACACCCCTAGATCTCAGCCATTCGGTGTTACGGAATATCTCGCCCCTGCATACCGAGTATATGCAAAATATGGGCGTGCGGGCATCGATGTCGATTTCATTGGTACGCGATCGCCAGCTGTGGGGCTTGATTGCTTGCCATCACCGCACACCGAAACTGCTCTCGTATTTTCTGCGGACGGTATGTGAATTTATTGGGCAGATGGCGGCATTCGAGCTAACTGCCAAAGCCGATTTGCAAGATCGCGATTATCAGATCGAGATCGATACGCTCAAGACCGCATTTTTTAAGTCGATTTCCCAACAAACCGACGTATTGACCGCTCTAACTCAATCACCGACCGACTTATTAAACCTCGTCGGTGCCACTGGAGCCGCGATCGCGATTAAAGGTGAGCTGACTCTGTTAGGGGAGACACCTAGCCCCGATCGACTCACAACCTTGCTCGACGCGATCGCTCCCCAGCTCGAAGCCGAAGGTGTCTTCCACACTATCTGTCTAGCTGAAGATCATCCAGCGGCGACAACCTATAGCGATAGTGCCAGTGGATTGCTGGCGGTGCAAGTCTCCAAAGCCCAGCACTTCTATATCCTCTGGTTCCGCCCAGAGGTCTATCAGACAATGAGTTGGGGCGGCAAACCTATCAAGTCCGCTGTTGTGCAAGAAAATGGTGAATTGCGGCTCTCGCCCCGCAAATCTTTTAGTACATGGCAGGAAACCGTGTGGCAGACATCATTGCCCTGGAAAACCAGCGAATACACTGCCGCCCTCGAATTGAAAAGTGCGATTATTAATGTCGCATTGCGACACGCTGCCGAACTAGACCACTTGAATGTGGAATTGGAACGCAGCAATATCGATTTAGACTCGTTTGCCTACGTCGCCTCGCACGACCTCAAGGAGCCGCTCCGAGGGATTCATAACTATTCGAGTTTCCTGATGGAAGACTATGGTGAGATCTTGGATAGCGATGGCGTCTCCAAACTCCAGACATTGATCCGACTAACGCGGCGGATGGAGCACCTGATCGATTCATTACTACATTATTCGCGGCTGGGACGCTCGGAGATCGATTTGCATCAGATCGATCTCAATCTATTAGTCCCAGAAGTCATCGAGTTATTTACAATCACCTCCGGCAATACCCTCGAAATCACCGTCCACCCACTGCCGAGTATTTGGGGCGATCGCACGCAGATGAGCGAGTTATTGACCAATTTGGTCAGTAATGCGATCAAATATAACCATCAACCGATCGTCAAAATTGAGATCGGTGTGCTCGCCCCCGAGATCGCCCGCCAAAAGTATCGCGATCGGCTGCATCACGATCTCGACGATCTCGCTCATCTGATCTATGTCCGCGACAATGGCATCGGTATCGAGCCGATGCACCTCGAAGATGTGTTCCGCATCTTCAAACGCTTACACGTCCGCGATGAATATGGTGGCGGTACGGGTGCGGGTCTGACGATCGCTCAAAAAATCGTCGATCGTCATGGTGGGAAAATTTGGATCGAGTCAGAAGTCGATCGCGGTAGTACCTTTTATTTTACGCTCCACCAAAAATCCAGCCAGTAGGATCGACCGATCGAGTCCGTAGCTAGACTAGCTGGTAACTTATCCCCAACCTCTAGCTAATTGTCTAGCACCACAATCCTCGTAGACTATCAGCAATGAATTCGCCATCTTTCGCATTAAACTCTACCCGATCGAGCGTTCAGCCGTTACCACCGCTGATCCTCACGATCGAAGATAGCGATGAAGATTATGAAGTACTGCGGCGGTCGTTTCGCCAGTCAGCGATTGCGACCCGCCTGCATCGCTGTCAGACTGGCAAGCAAGCCCTAGAGTACCTAGATCGATACGTTCGCTCGAATCAAACAGATCCCGCTGACATCCCAGCCCTGATCCTCCTAGACCTCAATCTGCCAGGCATCGATGGGCGGCGAGTGTTGGAGACAGTCAAGCAAGATCCAGTGTGGCGATATATTCCGACGCTCGTATTGACTACTTCCAGTTTTGCCAAAGATGTTGAAGAATGTTATCGATTGGGCGCGAATAGTTATATTCTCAAAGCGATCGATCTCCAACGGTTTAAGGAGTCGATTGCCATCGCGATCGACTTTTGGCTCGATGTCGCCGAATTACCCCAAATGGCTGATGTCATTCGATCGAATATCAATTCTAAGAAAAATTAAGTCCGAAGTAATTTGTCAATATTAAAATAAATGATTTTGGCGGATCGAGCTAGATCGCTAATTTTACATAATCGCTAATCGAAGTTGTCTTAAATAGTAACTTATATAGATTCGTTAACTACCAAATATCTATATGCTAGTAAAAGATCGATTTAGAATTTTAATCGTGGATGATTCTCTAGAAGATCGCGAAACCTATCGCCGTTATCTTCAAAGAGATCGGTCGCGCGATTATGATATTCAGGTTGCTTGTTATGCAAGAGAGGGTCTCCAGTTGTGCGAAATAACTTGGCCGGATGCGATCTTACTGGACTTTTTACTACCCGATTTCAATGGTATCCAGTTTGTCGAGGCGCTTCAAGCACAAGCTAACGATCTCGATCTACCGGCGATTCTAGTTCTCACCGGACAAGGTAGCGAAGAAATTGCCGTCACACTAATGAAACAAGGCGTACAAGATTACGCGCTCAAACATAAGCTGACCGAGAGCAGTTTGCAGTTACTCGTCTACCGGATGTTAGAAGGCACTAAATC
>Ga0105053_10007279_pt1 | contig 14841 bp, 7 predicted proteins | sample BON01_FD_78093 | JGI IMG/M metagenome (GOLD analysis project Ga0105053, IMG submission 78093) | Freshwater microbial communities from Lake Bonney liftoff mats and glacier meltwater in Antarctica - BON-01 | ecosystem: Environmental > Aquatic > Freshwater > Ice > Glacier meltwater | place: Lake...
AAAATAAAGTCCTTCTCCCCCGTGGGGGAGAAGGTGGCCGACAGGCCGGATGAGGGGGCTTCCCCTGCGACTCAACTACTCAAATCAAAAATCAAAAATCTCAAATCAGCCGCTCCCTCACCCTAGGCCTCTCCCCCAAAAGGGGCGAGGGGACAAAATAAAGTCCTTCTCCCCCGCGGGGGAGAAGGTGGCCGACAGGCCGGATGAGGGGGCTTTCCCCTGTGATTCAACCGAAAACTGAACACCGAAAACTGAACACTGAAAACCCTCTGCCTCCGCAGGTTCCCCCATGAAACGCCAATCCAAAACATCGGCCCCACGCCTGCACCGCCCCGGTTTCTCGCTGATCGAGCTGCTCGTCGTTATCGTCATCATCGGGATCCTGATGGCGTTGATTCTGCCAGCGATTGCGAACGTCAGATACAGGGCGAGAGTGGCTCAGGTGACAGCGGAAATGAATCAGCTTGAGCAGGCTCTTGCTACATTCCAGAATCGATTTGGTACCTACCCACCAAGTGCCATCACATTGTGGGGCACAGAAGCCAACTGGAATCTGAACCCAACACATAAATCAATCATTCGCAGCATTTGGCCGGACTTTGATTTTTCAACCGCCGGACGGGGCGACACCACAATACATCCGTGGACTACTGTAGACAAGGAGCTTACGGGAGATGAATGTCTGGTCTTCTTCCTCGGCGGGATGCCGGACTTCTCTGGAGGTGGGTCGATACCAGCACTACGTGGTTTTTCAAAGAATGCACGATGGCCTCTCGCAGTTGCTGGGGAGAATCGTGACGGTCCGTTTTTCACTGAGTTTAAGGGAGAACGGTTGGTTGACGTCGACTCCACCCCGGACGGCGTGCCTAGCTATTTGGATTCGCTCCCCGGACAGAATCTTCCAATGTGGTATTCAGTAGCAACGAACGGTCGCTATGCCAACGGAGACTTGGCCTACTACCAGACGGATGGAAAGACTCCATGGAAGAAAGAGTCTTTCCAGATCATCTCCCCGGGTCTGGATGGTGCGTTTGGCAATATTGTCAAGACTGCTGCGTTCAAGGCCAGTTATGGCGAGTCCACCAACTTCTCCACGCGTCTGGAAGAGCGGGATAACATCACGAATTTCTCTGGCGGTCTGCTCGAACAGTAGTTTTCTTAGCTGTTCACAAGGATCATGGCGATGCTCACAACCAACTCCAATCATCTGCAACAACGGCGAGGCTTTACGCTGATCGAGTTGTTAATGGTCATCGCGATCATTGGCATCATGTTGACGATGTCACTGGTGGTGATGTTCGGCATCACAGATCAGGCCAGTGAAGAGGCGACGAATTCAACGATTCAGAAAGCGAATCGTCTCCTTGAATTGCGCATCGATGGTTTCAATCGCGCGTTCCCTGGAATCAGTGCCAATTGGGAGGCAGCGTTCATTAGCCATGTCGCCCGAGAAGTTGCATCTCGCCAAGGAGTTCCACAAGCTCGCGCGGAGGCTTTATTAAATCGATTTGCGGAAGGCTCCCCTGTCTGGGAGATTCTTGCAAAGAAGGCTGCCTATCGGTTTGAGTTTCCTCAGCGAATCGAGGAGATATTAGCGGGTGCCCCATTTGGTAATGACACTAATAGCAACACGATCCCCGACACACTTGAAGTTAAGTTACTTCGTCCGACAGCCGAGCGACAGCTGAGAGATGGATATGACAGCGTGCCACCGAATGCGTCACCGACTCCGACCGAGATCAACAGCCGCATGACTTCTCTTTGGGCAATTCATAATCTTAATCGCACCACGGAAAGTTCAGAGCTGCTGTATTTCTTTCTGTTCCATTCGGGCAACTTCGGTTCTGCCGAAATCAGCCGCGACGAATTCACTGAAAAAGAAATCGCTGATACAGATGGGGACGGCCTCCCTGAGTTTGTTGATGCCTGGGGGCAGCCGCTTCGATTCTATCGCTGGCCGACACGCTTGATTGATCCGTCACTTCCCCTCGGGACATTTTCTCCAAACTTTGCAACCGAGAATGATTCAACTGATCTGAAGACTGTTCTTTCCGTGGATCGAGCACGTGTTGACGTGGGTGTACGAGAAGTGGATCTTCTTGAACGAAATGTAGCCGATCTGCTGATTAAAGGTTTGCCAAGAAAGTTGGAGTTCACAAACGCGTACATTACCGCAGCGTGTCTAAGCAAGATCGATCGTCCCGGAATTACTGATGTGGACGTCATTATTCCTCCGGATCCGTTGTTGCGTGATCCTGATGACCCTGCAGGGCTGTTGTATTCCTTGCTGGAGAGTGGCATTCCAGCTGGCGACTTTGCAATCGATCTTTCGTGGGAGTTTAATGAACAGAACTATCACACTCCTGATACGTTTCACGCTCCTCTCATCATCTCAGCTGGGCTGGATGGGGTGCTTGGCTTATATGAACCGTTTGATGTTGGCACTGTGACTGTGATAAGGCGTGGAAACCTCGCTCAGTACGACGTTGATCCCGATGCAGACGGGACACCATTTTATGCTCACCCCACGGTGGCACAACAGCAAGCCGAGTTAAACCAGATTCTGGATATTCTGTCAGACAGTCTGACGAACCGTAACCGACGATCAGGAGGACGACGATGAGAAATGTGTCATCCATTGATCGTGGACGTATGCTACGCGTGAATTCGGTGCGTCTCGGCTTTACGCTCATCGAACTGATGGTTGTGATTACCATCATGCTGTTACTGTTTGGCATGACAGTCTACGGCATCAATTTCACTCGGGACGCGGACAAAGTTCGCGGAGCGGCCGCACAGGTTCAGTCGTTTCTATCGGGTGCTCGTGATCGAGCGATCTATGCTAAGGAGGCTCGAGGTGTTCGATTTTTTGTCGATCCAGGCAATCCCCGTTCTGTCAGTGCAATGGCCTATATTCAGCCGGGACAGAAGTGGTCGTATGGAACCGTGGATCTTGAACGACTGGATATCAATCCACAGAATAACGTGCCAGACGCGCCGGGTGTAATAGTAGTGCGAGGCGAACGACTCGGTTGGTGGCAGCTCAAACGGCGGGGATTGCTGACGGATGGTTCCAGGATCCGGCTGCCGCGGGACACTGGCAACTGGTACGAAGTAGATACGTCGCTGATTAATATCACGGCCCCACCAACTGGTCAGGATTTCTTGTTGCTCCGCATTCCCTATTCAGACGCTGGCGGGGATGCAAATGCCGTTGTTGCTCATCGAGGGTTGACGTACGAGCTGGAGTTGCCGTCTCAGTTGTTGGCTCAGGAACCATCGCTGCTGCCGGAAGGTGCCGTGATTGATTTGGATGGATCAAAGATTCCAAACGTGTGGCGGCCAGGGCTCGCGGATGAGGCTGGGCAGTTTTCGCCGTATATGGATATTTTCTTTTCGCCCCGCGGAAACATCATTGGAAATGCCGCGAGTACAGGGTTGATTCATTTCTATATCTGCGACGCTGAAGACTCGCTCAATCTCAAAACGCAGTACCTGACCGCGATCGCCAATGACGATCCGGGTTGGAGTAACGGATCGGGGCCTAACGATGAACCAAACACAGGTTCGCCATTGGATACGTTCGAAAGACTACTCCGCAGTCAGCCGTTCGTCCCGGCGGACGAAATTTCTGCTCCATGGCTGGTAGGCACAAGCGCGGCTGAACCGTATCTAGTCAAAGATCGAAAGCTTGTCACCATTTTTTCCCAGACGGGAGCAATTACGGTTGGAAACGTCGATGTCACCGACAGTAACGTCGACGGGTTCACGGATTCACCATTTGCCTTTGCTCAGTCCGGAAAGGGAGGAAAGTGATGCAAGTGTTGAACTCAATTCCAGCTTTGTCTGCCATCGCATATCGCCGGGGCGTGACCTTGATTGAAGTGCTGATGTCATTGATGATCATGGCCATTGGTGTGACGTCGGTGATGACCCTCTTTCCCATCGCAGCATTGCGTTCTGCTCAGGCGACGCGGCTGACAAATTCCGCACTGCTGAAGTACAACGTCGAGGCATTGTTGGATGCTCGTCCGGAGCTGATATTTAACCCAGATGGAGATAGCGGACCGAATGCTCTCACAGAGCATTATCGTGGTGCAGACCGCCATTACATTGTAGATCCGCTCGGGTTCTACTCGGCATTCGAGTATGCCGGTGGTGGAGCGACAGGCTTAGGATTCGCCTCAACATTTGGAAATGATGGAAGTTCATCTTCGGGTATCCCCCGGTTCGATGGTGGAGTCTACGCTAAAAATTCCACGGTTGATCCAAATACGAATGACGGTCTCCGAGCGTTGCGCCTTGCCGGCGGGAAAGAAAGTCAACTCGGTGACACTTGGGATACGCAATTTGACTTCTTCATTGAAGATGCAACAACTGATTTGGTTCTTGATGGTAATGGCGAGATCGTAGGCATTCGCCTTCCACTGGATGTCGTGCCTGATGCAAACGCCGTAGCTCTGGTTCAGACGTCCTTAACAGAGATCCCGGCAACGGTTCCACCGATCGCAGATCCAGAGATTCATCGGATCACCGTCTTCTCTGCAGACGGCCAGTTAAGTCAGACCTACCCTCTGCTCTACGTCGACCCCGCGACGCGGCAGGCGACGTGGTCGGAACTTACGTTACCGACACCAACTGATGTGAATCGTGACGGATATATCGAAAACCGCCCGATCCCGCGAGAATTCCAAGGCACTATTGGCCGGGTCCTGATTCAATCCAAGCGTGCTGCGGATTTTACATGGATGTTGTCGGTGCGGCGTGCGGCAGATGGGCAGGCAAGAAACGTGGATGTCGTGGTGCGTTTTGGGGAGCGACTAAAGCTTGAAGATGAGTACCTATATCCATACTTACCGGTGATCATTCCTGTGCCTCCTGTGCCTGGCCCAGCGGTCACTGGTCGAAACTTTGCCGGAACGTCGGTTGCTATTTGTAGTCTGGATGGTCGAGAGCCCGCCTTAAAACGCGGCGGGTACATGTTCGATGTCGCCAATGCTCTCTGGTATCGAATCCGGGAGTTTCAGATCGACGAAGGGGCTGGGATTTTTTCCGTGATGCTGGAGAAGCCTGCCAGTAAAGCCTTCACAGGCGGTGCGATTTTTCTGCCTGGAATCATCGACGTTTATTCGATGGGCTCGCGAAATCTGCCATAACCAGTCCACAGCCTGCGGTGCCATGTTTAGGTGAATTATGAATCGTTCTTCTGCATTCCATGAGACCCACAGAGAATCCCGAGCGGCCTTTACGCTCGTGGAAATGCTCGTCTCTGTGACGCTCGTCCTGCTGATGATGACGATGTTCGCTCAGATTTTTTCTGTGGCTACATCGAGCGTCAGCAAGCAGCGAGTGATCTCGGAAAATGATCAGAAGGCTCGTTCGATTTCGACCGTGATCCGCGCCGATGTGGCAAAGCGGACATTCACGTATCCGTTTGCGTTTTATCCTGGTGAAGATTCTGCGACGTCTCCCACACAGTTTGGCAGTCGTGCAGGCTACATCTATTTGAACACCAATGATCCCTCAAGTTTTTCGGATGATATCCTGCAATTCACGGTGGATTCACGACTGATCACGCAGAACCAGGATGCCACCGAATACTACGGGAAAGCTGCATCGCTGGTAGACACGCTGTCGACGGATCCAGCAACACGAGCCAGCCTTTCTGCGAACCCAAATCAGCCAGACGTGGACGGGGGCAGTTTATCGCCAGACTATTCCGCCAGTTCGCCTGCCGCTCAGATTGCTTATTTCATTAGAAATGGAAATCTGTATCGACGCGTTGTGCTGATCCGGAACCCTATTGATATTTCCGGGCGAGATCTGGATAGCCAGCCAACCAGTCGGCAGAGGCGCGATTTCTTCGCAGCCGATGCCACCAATCGAATGTTTGAGGTTTTTGGCCCAAATCCGTACCCGTCAAATCCCGGAAATGGTCCTCCAGTTAATAACGCCTTCTACAACGACTTTGAACTGTTCTTCGATTTTTCAGCCATGTCCGACCCCGCAACGCTTACCGGTCCCGCCAAATTCCTTGGAGTTAAAGCGTTAAGTAATGAGCTGACATCCGCTGGTGCCGCAAATGAAGCGTTTGGTAATCCGCGATTTCGATATGGCTTTCATCAGCAGACTGGTCAATCGCGTGAATATACACGGCGCGGTGACCCAACCATTATGGCGGATCTGGCAAGCCGCGGATTCTTCGGGCGATACACGCGTGCTGAGACATCAACGCCCGCTTTCAACTGGCCACAGCGTCCCAGCACTGTGGAATTGCTGTCGACTCAGCAATGGACGAACGCTGATTCAGCGACCGTGCTGGGCAATGGAAATCCATTCGACGTGAACAATTGCCCGGTGACTTTGAATCTGGAAACAGGGCTTGTAGAGCAATTTAACGGCAAGGATGACGTTACAGAAACAACGATTGAGGGACGTGGTGGGCCGCGTCAGATGGAAGACCTGCTGCTGGCGAACGTGCAGGAGATGCGCCTGGAAGTTTGGGACAACCGGGCGTCGCGGTTTGTCGTTCCTGGATACGGCTCTGTGACAGATCCCGACGGCTTTGTGGGCGATTATCACATTCGCCGGAATTTGCAGCATGACGCAACTGGCGCAAGATTTCTATACGGTCCATTATCGCCATACTTACCGGCCGCCACATTGCGAGAGTCCGATCGTCAGCCGCACATCTTTGATACGTGGCACCCTAACCTGGATGTAGACTTTGCTGGGGATGGCCCGGGCGTTGTCGGTTTGCATGAGGTTCTTCCGCCTTACATGGCTTACAGATTTTATCCGCCGCGACGAAATGCGGCGGATGTGACGCAGCGTGGTCCGTCTTCGGCTTTGATGCCGAATGACGTGCCTGCGAATCAAGGTTATTGGCGGCCAAGTACACCGTATACAGCCGGGCAGATTGTGTTTACTCAGTGGAAGGACGACGTGCCACTGGGCGGTAACAATGACGATCAATTCACCTTTAACGAGATTGATGAGCCCAGGTTTTTGATCGCTTATCGCTGCATCGCTGATGGGACGTCATCGGCTGTGTCCACCAGTTCACCGTCTGCTTCAGCCGCTGGTCAAAGAATCTCAGATGGCACAACGCTCTGGGAATCCTTCGATAATCGAGTTCCATTGACGACCATCCGGATGACATTGCGTTACATCAATGAAACCACTGGTGATCCGCGGCAACTGACGCTTGTGTTGCCCGTTGGTCCTTGATCTGTGTTGAGTTCAGAAACAGTCAATCCTTTCATCATCATCGGCCAGTGCGGGCTTGTATTGCTGCCGTTGAAGAGATTCCGGTGCGGTTCTCGTGTGCGGAATCCGTCAGTTGTCAGACAATCAAGTTCAGGGAGCCCACTCATGAAATCCTTTTCTTCACTCCCGATCGACGTTTTGCAAACTCGCCGCAAAGGTTCGACTCTTATTATCGTGATTGCCTTGCTGGGTTTACTGTCCTTTATCGGGATGGTGTTCTTTACGTTCGCGTCCCAGGAACGTGCGGCATCTGAGTATTTCTCCGAGGCGGCAAAGGCACAAATCCCAAGCGACGAGAACATCTTTGACTGGGGTCTTCGTCATGTTCTGATTGGTCCGTCGGGTCAGGAACGGAACAGCATTTTGTACAGCCCGACACAACGTCATTCGATGGTGAAGGGAGTTTTCGGTTCAGACATTCATCCGCATACCGGGGCTGGGGTGGAAGTCAGATATGACACAAATAATATTCCCTTCGCTGCGACCAATCTATTGGCGCCTTTGCCCCATGACGGCAACTCCAATATCGACGACGTCGAGAACCAGTTGAACATGGTGGATTCACCACGCGCCTGGGGATTGCAATCGGTGCTGCAGGATGCGAACAACGAACTTGCTCGTCTGTTCCGCTACCGTGGTTATGAAAACATAATGCCCGAGCCGGATGTGGACTACACGTCGCCTGACATCAACACGATGTTTATTGCGTACCGCGGATGGGCGATTCGCGATAATCGTGAAGATCTTAATGGTAACGGTGTCCTCGACACGGCAGACGGCGACGTCGATCGAAATGGCAACGGAGCCGCTGATGTCGTCTCTCCCGCATTCGAAATGGTGCCTGTGACGATACCGTCGTTCTTTCGTCCTCAGTACATGAAGAGAACAGGTGGTCCTAATCGTTTTGGAAACTATGTGCCGACCGATCCGGACTGGCTGACGACAGATCCGCTCAATACGACCTATGCGGCTCGGAGTTTTCGTCCGCATCCATCGCATAGGACACGCAACTTCGACACGAATGCAGTACTGCCACGGTACTTGAATGCCGCTACAGCCGCAGCCCTGTCGCCGCCATTGCTAAGTGGTGGATTTCCGGTCGTTCCCACCGACTCAACTCACCCGAATCAGGATCCAGCTCTGCAGGGTGAACTGGGGATCTTTACTGGATCACATCCGTCTGTAATTGAATTGGATGTCGACAATGATGGTTTCATAGAACCCGCGGGTGCGGTGACCACGAACGAAGGCATTTGGCTCGATCTGGACTTCCCCGTTCAGGAAATGATCGACGGCAGCGGAAATACGCGGACGTTTGTAGTTTTGCATTCGTTCACGATCTACGACCTCGATTCGCTCATCAACACCAGTGTTCACGGGAATCTGGCCGGACTCGATCGAAGTGATACGATCCCAAACCTTGTCGGTGGCTTCCCCGGTTCTTTTGCCACGCAGATGTTGTCCAAGTCGAATCTGGGCCTGGGACCGAATGAAATCAATCCGACGTATGCGTTGCGACGCGATGAGCGTGCAGATAACTCAACGTTGACAAATGCGACGTACGTTTCAGCGATCCCATCGGGGGCTGGTGGGGTTCGTGAGCAGTTTGTGGCACATTTCGGACGTGCCCCGGAGAATGCCATTGAACAAGCCAACATGGAGTTGTTCTGGCTGTTGACTGGTCGGGGAGAATTCAATGCGTCGAACCGACTCGAAGATGTTTTCCCAGGGCGCTGGGGCGACGTGCGAAGTTTGTACTCAACGTTGACCTTCGGGGCGAAAGCTGTCTCACGATATCCTCGTCCCGGCCGCAGCGATAATCAGGACGTCGTGGCAAGTCCCGGCAATGGTCCGCGATTCGGCGGAGATTCGACGTCGAACGGGCGCGGTGGTTTCGACGACAATCAGGATCGATACGAAGGCGAAGCCGTTACGGGACTGGGAAAATATCGCCCGTTTGGGCATCCAACAGATTTTGCGGGCACGGGGCGACAGACGACGAACGCGTTAAACGGCTTCACTGGACTACGTGGACTGACTGCAAATCCAAATACAGGGAACCCGCTGATCCCCGACCTGACCACTACGAACCCGTTGAGTCCTGCTGCGTGGCTTCGCTACACAGGATATTCGCTGACTCGTGAGGTGGCCCCGGCCACTGGCAGCACGAATCCGTTCCGCGCTTACAGTCGCTATATCTTTGGAACGAACATGGTGTACGACGCCGCGACAGAAGAACTGATGCGAAATCCAGTTTTTGATCCGCTCTTTGAAGACCCACTCGAACAGATCTTCGACCCCAATTTTGCACAGCGTCCGCAGGACAATGCTTTTGGTCCGCAGGATACTTTTGTGTTGCAGATGGTGCCTGCGGACATTGCGGCCTCGGTGGAAAAACCAAGTGGTCGTTTGCCCGAACTCGCACCGTTTGCGATGGATTCCAGCAATCGCAATCGCGAAATGCTGACAACCTACAGCAACTCATATCGCTATGTGCCATTTCTTCATCCGTTTGGGAGTGATGGTCGTCCCGGAATTCGCAATGTCGACGATGATGGGGATGGACAGATCGACGAGGCCGATGAGATTTTAAGTAATGGCGATGTGACTGACTTAGCATCAAGGTGGTGGGAGTTCACGGCGGACGCCGATGGAGCCGACAGGCTGGACAGTGTTGGAAACCCAGGAACAGATGGCTTCCCGGACGGTGACGGCAACCTGGAATTCCCTCCAAAGTTTGGGAATACCAACGCCATGGGCAAGCCCTACGGTCCAAACGACCCGTTTCGCCCCCAAGTGCGTCGCATTCTGACCGTTGAAGCCGGAGAACGTCAGGGGTTGATTGGCCAGTTGCCGCTGAGCATCAATCATTTGATGGACGTCGACCGAACTCCTCAAACTCCAGAAGAAGGCACCAAGGAATTCCTGTACTTCATGCAACGCTCGGGGCTTAAGTTCAGATCTCTGACGGAACACCCGAGTGCTCATGTGGACGGAGATGGTGACGCAGCGCTGGATATGGTCAGCACAGATCTGCCACGCTACGAACCCGCAACCAATCCGACAGACAGGTTGCCGACGTATCCGCCTCAGACGATTGCTCATCGCGAGTTCTGGGCACGTCGTGACCGTCAGCAGATGGCGCGGGATATCTATGTGCTGCTCTATACGCTTGGCGGGGCTCGCCAAGCCAAGCTGAATCCGTCCGATCCAACGGCGCCAACGGTCATCGCCGACTATCGCCGCACCAACGATCCAAACCTGCCGGAGGATGCGGCACCAGTGGCACCAGTGAATCCAACGGATCCGGTATACACCACGGAGGCTGCTTATCTTGAAACTCCACAACCTCTTTATACACATCGGCAATTGCGTCGGATGGCTCAGTTTGCTGTCAATCTGGTTGACGCGCTGGACACCGACAACATCGCGACCAAGTTTGAATACGACAAAAACCTGGGTCCGAATCCAGGGGGCACAACAGGTGGATGGGAACTCGACGACAATCCATACACCGACACCGACGATGTTAATCCCACAACACCAGATCCTGCGACCACAGAGAACGGGCTTTATCCCGAGGATACAGACGGACGTGGCGTCGTTTATGGAGTCGAAGCACAGCAACTCACATTGAGCGAAGTGCTAGCGATAAGATCAAAGCCAGTGATGCCCGGTGGAAACAGCGATGCGACTCCATATCCCGATGATCAGGATCGCGACTTCCTGTTTGTTGAACTGCAGAATATGCTTCCAATGGAACTGGATTTGGCAACAGATCGATCGACAAGCACAAGTCCACAGAAGGGCATCTGGCGAATTGTGCGGAATGATCGACCGGCCGTGGATCATCCTCTCGCTGATCCAAACGATCCCGCCATTGTCATTGCCGAGCATGATGAGAACGTCATCGATGGCGGCGGGCGTTTCAGCATTTCCGTGGCCAGTGATACTGGCCTGACGTCGAGCGCATTCTTTGTGGACCTTGGCAACGTCACCACGAATATGTTCGACGGAGTGTACGAGTTGATTGCTCCGGATGTACCAACTGTCATTGATTCTTCATCGGCCGGTGCCAGCGATCCGCTAACCGACATCGACGTGCTTCACACGAACCACCTGGGGCGTTTTGAGGTGGAGAATGGACCGTTTTTGGATGATCTATCTATGCCTCCCGCTACGCCCGTGACATATGAGGGCAACGAGACATTTGAAGAGTTCAGTACGATTCCAAGCGAGTTTGCTGCGACTTCCGAACCCGGCTTCGATCTGGTCCTGCAAAGGCGTCTAAATCCGGATCTGCCATCACTGGATCTGGCTGAGAATCCATGGATTGAAGTCGATCGAAGGAAAGTCGAATTTGTTGATTTTGAACTTTCCGCTATGGGCGGCCCTGCGGAGGTCTACAACCCGGACACGGCCGGAATGCCACCCATGCCAACAGGCCGCGTTCTTGCAATTGCAAGCCGTGAACGCTCAGAGCCATTACAGCCAGTGACGATGAACAGCGTTGCGAAAACGGTGACACCGCATCGTCGCAACACAATCAAGGGTTCTGAACTGCCAGTAAAGGATGACCTCCTGGGCGTGAACTCAGGCAAGATTCCTAACCCGTTGCTGCATGTGTCGGCCACAAATGTTGCAACAGGTTTCAACGTCTGGCAGCCGCATTTTGATCGCGACTATGCGTCATCGATTGATTTGCTGAATCTCCCAATCTTCGGGCCGCAGACGCTGACACAGCAATTGCAGAACAGTCGGCTGGCTCCTTATCAGCAGGTCGGTGGCGATCCTGGTCAGGCGGTACGCCTCTCTAGTGCGGCCGGCATGTTCCTTCTGCCGGATTTTCCAGATCTTACGCCCGCGGCATTAGGCTCCCAGGAGGAACGTACGAATCATGCGCGCGATAACCGCTGGTATCGCATGCTGCAGTTTGTGGAAGTGCCTTCACGGGTGCATCGGATGCTGGGCAATTATCTCACTTTGAATCGCATGCCAGGTAAACTGAATCTGAACATGATTCGTCATCGGGAAGTTTATGCGGGAATGATTGATTCTCCGTTCCTCATGGACGTTCCTGACACGTTCGACACGACGCCCTTCTATACCGGGCCTCCGGGAGGGAATCCTCCGAATCAGTTCGAAGACGGCCCATTCACGCACCCGGCAGGAGATACTGCGGGCACGGACCGCTGGAGAGAATTTATCTCGGAAAGAGATGGATTAATTCGCAGTCACGATCCAACCGGATTTGCACCAGGTGTCGCACGGTTCTATGTTCCAGGACTACCGAATTCGAATCCGTTTCGTTCATTGGCTTCACACGACGAGTTTTCGAATCCACGTTTAAATTCGTCATTCCCCGAGCGACCAGGAATTCGGCCACCGCTCCACTCAACTTTGCTCAGAACGCGTGCATCAGATTTCCTTGATGTAGATTCTATGGGTAATTCAGTTGCCGACTCAAATCGTCATTGGCTGGAAATCGGGGACCTCGCTGAACATCAAACCCCTATTAGCTCAAGAACCACCACGATGCAAAAGTATCAGTTGCTGGGCAAGATTCATAACAACACAACTACGGTGAGTAACACCTTCATCGTTTTTGGCACGGCTGGCTTCTTCGAAGCCTTTGAACATACCTCTGGTCCAAACGCGGGTTTGGTTCAGGTCGGCGGTCCGTTGGATATGAACGGTGATTCCAATACGGACAATGATCGAAAGCGGGCTGTGTTTCTGATTGACCGGACAGAGGCCCTTAACGCGTACGATGCGGCGAGTGGTAGCTTTGATTGGAGCCAGCTGGTGAAGGCTCGGCTTGATATCAAGCAGTAGAGCCTTCAACGGGAATAATCGTCCGCCGCTTTGGTGTTCTTCGTCAACGCAACTGTTGCAGAACGCTGCAGGTGGGGCGGGGGCGGGCGTTTTAACACAGTCTGCAGTTGCGTAGGGGAATTGGCGGGTGTATTGTTCAGTGCTGAGAATCGATGTTTTAGTCGCAAATTGGGCCGGTTTTTGACTCTTTGGATTTTTTTTGCTGAACTGCTCCGGAATTTGCGTTACTGATGCTGTGACACGTTGGCTCGTTCAGGAATTTTTTTGTTCCGGCGTTGCCAACTAAAAAAAATCACTTTCAAATGGTTTCGTGGGCTGTGTTGCCCTGATCAATGGTTTTGCTCTGGTTTCTTTCAGGCCGTGTCCTTTCAAAATCCTGCTTTTCGGGAGTCAAGCTCATGCAGACGCGTCGTACACTCATCCAGTCGAAGCCATGTCGACGCGGATTCACCCTCATCGAATTGCTCGTGGTGATTTCCATCATCGCCACCCTGATGGCTCTGATTCTCCCTGCCATCCAGCAGGCCCGCGAAGCAGGCCGCAGAACTCAGTGTCTGAATAATCTGAAGAACATCTCGTTGGCTGCCATTAGCTTCGCAGAAAGCCGCCGCGGTCTGCTTCCTGCCAGTGGAACTTGGACAGCCTCCAACAGTGGTGCGACTGCTGTTTTCCCATCCCATAGCTGGGTTGTGGATCTGCTGCCACAGTTGGATGCTCAGGCCATTTATGAGCGTTGGAACTTCGGTTTACCGTTCACTGGAAACTCCATGAGCACGAAGAGCATTCCTGTTCTGACATGTCCTAACGACGATACCGCCGTTGGGATTGATGGCGGCTTGACCTACGTGGCAAACTGCGGCGTGGGCGATGGCAGTATCGATGTGAGTGCGACTCCCGCCTCCCCCGCCACTTATGGCCATGCTGCTGTTGCAGAACCTTTCGTTTGGAACGGAAACGCTACTGATCTGGTGGCTAACGCGGAACTTACCAAGGATCTGGGCGTGTTTGGTGCAAAGATTGACTGCGTGACTCCTCCTGTTTCTAATGCCCCTGTTCCTCGCGATTTCACGAAGAATCCAAGTGCCAATATTGGTCGAATCTACGACGGTGCAGCGAACACAATTCTGTTCACAGAAAATGTGAACGCTGGCGCTGATACTCTGACCGGAGCAAAGAGCTGGGCAAATCCTTCATTGCGAAGCTGTGGATTCTTCTTCGGTTTAGATGGTGGGTCTGCCGGACCTGCGACCTATGGAAATTTGACCAACTCGTCCTTTACTCCTGCGGGAGGAATTAGTCCAAATCGCTTCATGAATCAGGAAAAGAACGGTATCGACGGAGCTGCACCAACGGCAAACAGTCGCCATATCGGGATTGTGGTGGCTTCGTTCTGCGACGGCACGGCAAAGACGATCTCGGAAAATATTGATCGTGGCGTCTACACGCGCCTGATCACTCCAGGTGGTGCTCGTCCTCGAACGATCGCCGGCTGGAATCCAGAAGCACCAATGGGTGGTAATGAATTCTGATGCTTGTTGTTGGATAAACATTCTGCATGACTCGCCGCCTGGTTTTGGCCTGAAACCAGGCGGTTTTTTTGTTGCCAGTGATGGGCGTGGGTTTCAGAATCTTTGAATCGCCAGCTCGATCCTGCTGGGCTCGATTGTTGTGTGCTGCCCATGGAGTTGCCAAGGTTTTCGTGACGTAGGAAAATCCTCGCCCCTGAACGTGCGTCAG
>Ga0105053_10007282_pt1 | contig 14833 bp, 14 predicted proteins | sample BON01_FD_78093 | JGI IMG/M metagenome (GOLD analysis project Ga0105053, IMG submission 78093) | Freshwater microbial communities from Lake Bonney liftoff mats and glacier meltwater in Antarctica - BON-01 | ecosystem: Environmental > Aquatic > Freshwater > Ice > Glacier meltwater | place: Lake...
TCAGGTATCAAGTCATTGTACGAGAACTTCCCTGATTTCGTGCAAGAAAATACTAGAATCGCCGGTTTTGGTAGTCAAACCCATGCCGCAATTGTAGAACATAATCTCCGGCTCGACTTACCTGCACCTACACCCACAGCACCCTCAATGACCATGGCCATTGAAGAATATGTCAAAAAAGTAAACAAGTAGTATTGCGGATTAGGGATAGTTTCCGTTACTTAGAAGCTGTTTTACATAGCAACTACCGACATTTTTGAATGAACAAGCTTCTTTTCACAGCTTTAATCACACTACTATACTTGGATGTCAGCGCTCAAAGGGAGCCCAAGTGGAATCATTATATGTTTAATGATTTCTCTTTTAATCCTGGCGTGGCCGGCTCAAGAGGAGCAATAAGCACTTTTTTAATCCATCGGTACCAATGGGTGAATATCCCAGGTGGTAGTCCGCGCACCACCAATATGAGCATACATGCACCTGTGAAGTTACTACATGGCGGTATTGGTTTAAACATCATGCGTGATCAGATTTTTGTGAACGACTTCACAAGCATTCAATTGTCATATGCTTACCGTGCGCCTATATTAAACGGTTCTTTAGGAATCGGTATTAGCGGCGGTTTACTGCAAACAGGGTTTAAAGGCTCCTTACTACAACCTAACCAATCGGGCGACATACGTATTCCAGGTTCAAATACAGCTGGGAGTGCCTTGGATTTTGGTTTTGGCCTACACTACAGCGATGAAGATATGTTCGTGCATCTTGCCTCTAATCGTTTAACAGAGCCGAGTATTAGTCAGGTAGTAGGCGCAAGCTTGTACCTAGAAACTTTTGCAAGAAACTACTTCTTATCGGCAGGCTACCACATACCCGTCGGTGAAAGTTTTAAAATAACCCCTTCTTTTTTTATCCGTTCGAATGGCTCGGCTACTCAGTTTGATATCAATGCCATGGCTACCTTCCGCGATAAGTTTTGGGCAGGGTTAGGCTATACTACAATGGATGCAGGTATCATCATGGTCGGTGCTAATGTGTCTAAAAACGTCAGATTGGGCTATTCTTACGATTACTCTTTAGGTGAGTTAAGTGGAGCTCACGCTGGCTCACATGAAATTTTCATCGGTTATGATTTCAATATTAAGTTCCCACCTAAGCCGCAGATAACCATCCGGTCACCACGTTTCTTGTAAGAGAACACAATATTTTTGAGCCTATTTCTTTAATATTTCAGTTTAAACTATAATTTTACCTTGCCTTAATACCACAGGAACCAAAATATTTCAAATTGAAAGAATTAGAGATGTTTGAATTTCTTAGTTTTAAGTCGCTTTTAATCTTAAAAGGCAATCAATGAATAAGATCACATCTTATGTCGTAATCTTCGGTGCCATGCTTCTTATGGCGTCATGCGGTCGCATGAACAATGGTGATCTGGTGGGTGCACCTGACCGTCCGAGATGGACCCAGGCTGAACCCTTCGGGACAGTTTTCATCAATCAAGGCACTTTCCAAATAGGACAGAGTGATGAAGACGTATTTTTTAACCAGAACCAGGTAACCAAAACGGTTTCGATCAAGGCCTTCTATATGGATGATGCCGAAATTTCGAACAATGAATACCGGCAGTTTGTGTATTGGGTGAGAGACTCACTCGCACATACCATCCTAGGCAACACCATTGAGGATGATTACGGTAAGGAATACCTCAATTGGAAAATGGAGCTCGATTGGAGTGATCCCATTCTATTAGAAGAAGTACAAGAGCTGTTTTTTCCTGAGAACGAACAGATTTTCGGTCGTTTCGAATTGGATGTGCGCAAGCTCAACTTTACTTACAAAACCTTGGATATTCGCGGTGCTGCCGATAATAAAGACAAGGATAAGCTGCGTACAGAGTTTATTCTGACCAAAACTGTGAACATCTACCCAGACACACTGGTTTGGGCGCGCGACTTTGCTTTCTCATACAACGAACCACAAGCGCAAGCCTACTTTTCTCATCCAGCCTACGATGAATATCCTGTAGTAGGCGTAACTTGGGAACAAGCCAACGCTTTTGCTGCATGGCGTTCGCACCTCTTTAATACCTACCGCGTTTCACGTGGTATGTCAAAACAAGGAGATTTCCGTTTGCCCACAGAGTTTGAGTGGGAATGGGCTGCACGTGGTGGCCACTTGAGCTCGCCCTATCCTTGGGGCGGTCCTTACATCAAAAACGACAAAGGATGTTTGTTGGCTAACTTCAAACCTGGTCGGGGTAACTATACCGATGATGGCGGTTTCTACACTGTTAAAACCTATGCCTACAACCCGAACGATTTTGGTTTGTATAACATGGCAGGTAACGTGGCTGAATGGACTTCAACAGCTTTTGATGAGTCGGTGAACTCAACGGTTCATGATTTAAACCCGGATTACAAATACGAAGCAAAAGACGAAGATGATATCGTCATGAAACGTAAAGTTATTCGCGGTGGTAGCTGGAAAGACATTGGTTATATGGTGCAAACCAGCACGCGTACCTTCGAATATCAAGATACAACCAAGTCTTACATCGGCTTCCGCTGTGTAATGGACTTCCTAGGTCGTGATTTGCGCGACTTTTAAGTAAAATCTCATTTATTAATCCTAACCAAAAAAAATTATTTTATAATATGTCAAGCTTTCTCCAGTCGAAAAAAGGAAAAACGTTTCTCAACTATGCTTATGGTTGGGGTGCCTCAATCGTGATTATAGGTGCATTGTTTAAGATTCGTCACTTAGATGGTGCCGATGCAATGCTTACCCTCGGTCTAGGAACAGAGGCCATTATCTTCTTTCTTTCGGCTTTTGAAAAGCCACATGAAGAAACCGATTGGTCGATTGTATATCCTGAATTAGCCGGTGGTGAATCCCGTCAACAAACTGGTAACAGTACCGAGATGGATGTAATGTTGGAGAAAGCCAATATTTCAAGCGACGTGTTGGAAAACTTAGGAAACAGTTTCCGCACCTTGAGCAAAAACGTATCTAAAATCAGTGACATCTCAGATGCGACTGTGGCTACCGAAGAATACAGCCGTGGTATGCGTGATGCAGCCAGCTCAATCAGCGGTTTTGCGAAGTCAACCACCGAAGCTACAGCCGTTATCGGCGAAGTGGCTGGTGTAAGCGAAGAGGCTAAAGGTTATGCAGCACAATTGCAGACTCTTGTAGGTAACCTCAGCAGTGTGAATGCAATGTATGAGATGGAATTGAAAGAGAGTAACAACCACCTTCAAGCCATTAACAAGTTTTACAGCAATGTAGCGGGTGCACTTTCGAGCATGGAACAAGCGCAAAATGATGCCAATCAGTACAAAGATGAGATGGCGAAGTTGGCTAAAAATCTAGGTTCCCTGAACGCTATTTACGGAAATATGCTAAGTGCCATGTCGGCGCCACGCGTATAGTCCAATTGTACCCGGTATTTATAGTGTTGAACTAATTTAAAAATGGCATCAGGTAACATATCCCCTAGGCAGAAGATGATCAATATGATGTATTTAGTGCTAACAGCCATGTTAGCCCTGAATGTGTCTGCTGAGATTCTGAAAGCATTTTCAATGATAAATAACAGCTTGGAAGCCACCAACGGCTCTATCAGGCAAAAGAATGATGGTTTGTATGCCGCTTTTGATAAAAAAATGGCAGATGAACCCGGCAAGGCTGAAGTGAACTACAAAAAGGCCATGATGGTCAAAAAGGAGTCTGAATTACTGCTAAAGTTTGTTCAAGACATCAAAGATAAAATGACCGATGCCGGCGGTAATGGAAACGGTAAAGTCGATGAGAAAGATTTCAAAAACGATCAAGGTATCAAACGGGTAATCGACGATGGTAACATTGACATAAGTACCAATTTGTTGGTAAACCCAGATGGTAAAAGCAAATTGGGTATTGAGTTGAAAGACAAAATCAATGCTTACCGTGACAAGGTTTCTGGAGTTATCGCTGCTGGTGACAAAGCCAAGGTAAAAATCTACATGGAGGAGGCAAAAAATCCAGATAAAAAAGTTGGTGAAGCGGCTAAGAATTGGCTGCAATCGAGTTTTGGTGAAATGCCTTTGATGGGGTCCATTACCTTGTTAACGAAATTCGAAAGTGATATTCGCAATACAGAAACTGAAGTAGTGGGCTACTTGCTAGGTGCAATCGATGCACAAAGCTTCAAATTTGACCAACTGGTTGCGAAAGTAATTGCACCTTCTAACTATGTACTAACTGGTCAGGATTATCAAGCCGATGTATTACTCGTAGCCTACGATAGTCGCCAAGACTTAAATATCATAGTTGGGGGTGGAGCACTTCCAGTAGAAGGTGGTTTGGGTAGATATAAAGTCCGCGCTACAACCGAAGGTGAGAAAAAATGGGGTGGTGTTATAAAAGTGAAAAACCCAGCAACGGGTGAGGAAACGGATTATCCATTCGAATCCTCTTACACGGTAGCTCGTCCAGCCGCGGTGGTATCGCCCGACAAAATGAATGTATTTTATATCGGTGTCGACAACCCTGTTTCGATTTCAGCTCCCGGCATAACACCGGCAAATCTGCAGCCTTCAATTTCTGGTGGTGGCAGTATTAGCGGAGGTAACGGCAAATATATTGTTAAGGTAAATGCACCTGGCAAAGTATCGGTTACTGTAAATGGTAAAGGTGTGGATGGCAAGTCATCTGTAATGGGTGCTTCTGAATTTCGCGTGAAATATGTGCCAGATCCTACAGCTACCATCGGCGGTTTAAGTCCAGGTCAGGTAGGAACTGCACAGTTCAAAGCACAGGGTGGCATGATTGCCTTGCTGAAAGATTTTGACTTCGACTTGCGCTTCAATATTCAATCGTTCCGCATGATTTACATTGCGCCACGTTCAGATCCACAAGTGGAAATTGTGTCAGGGCCAGTATACAGCGGCCGTTCACAACAAATTATACGGAATGCAAAGCCAGGCGACCGTTTTATATTCGATGAAATTAAAGCAGTAGGTCCCGATAAGGTGACGCGTATTCTGAACCCTGTTACCTACGGTTTAAACTAAATAACCATGAAAAAGCTGCTGTTCGTAATTTTTGCACTGTTGCTCGTCAACGATGTTGTTGTAGCTCAAAGTCAGCAAATTGAAGTGATTGACGGTGCCTACCAGCGCCAGCAGTACAAAAAGCGTCCACCTGTCCCCTTGGCCTATATCCGGGAGTCAGATGTAATGTTCAGCTGGAATGTACTGCGGGTAATCGACCTCAACCAAAAGCCAAACCTTATCTTCACTTATCCGAAGAGTATGTTGATCAATACTTTGATTGATGCACTCAAAGGCGGTGAGCTCGAAGGATATCTTTTCAAAACAGAGGAGCTGTTTCCAGAGAACGCAATTACTTCTGATGAAATTCTTGCCACGTTAGAGAGTTATGATACGCTATTGGTAACAAATCCGATTACTTTATTGCCAGAACAGCGCGTTGAAAAGACGGAATTTAATCCCAATGATGTGGTGAAATACCGTATCAAAGAGGAGTGGGTGTTCGACAAACAAATAAGTACTATGGTAGTGCGTATCATCGCCATTGCACCGGTGCAAAATTTGAAGTCGGAAGGTCAGGTTGTGGGTGAACTGCCTATGTTCTGGGTGTACTACCCTGCCATCCGTAATATTATCGGTTCAACGGAGGTATTTAACTGGAGAAATGATGGCCAGAAAGTATCCTTTGATGATATTTTTATCCGGCGCCATTTTGCGAGTTATATCTACAAAGAGTCGAATGTGAAAGACTTGCGTATTGAAGATTATGCCGCTGGTAAAGACATATTACGCGAGGCCGACAAAATAAAATATAAAATAATAGACTTCGAACAAGCGCTTTGGGAATACTAAGCGGTCGAACGTTGTACAAAGCCTGTTTGCGAAAGGAAACAGGCTTTTTTATTATTGATTTTTTTTTAGATACAGGGCAACTAAGTAGACCAGAAGACTGTTAGTTTGCCATGACCGGCTACCGTTTTACCCAGTTCGTTGCAGATCCTGCGTCTGATAAAAAAGGCTTCGAGAAGCTTATGCCAATTTTTTTAGAAGTGCTTACCTACACCTCGGGTGATGTTTCTGAGGCATTTTCTTGGCTCAATGAGCTCGATAAACAATATAAGCTGACGGATGATACCTACGGAATGGGGGATTTTATTGAGGAACTCAAACGTAAGGGCTACCTGAAAGAGGCCGAGAACGCTGATTTAACCATAACGCCTAAAGCAGAAAAAAGCATTCGGCAACGATCACTGGAGGAAATTTTTGGTCGTTTAAAACGGTCTAATCCAGGCAACCACAGCTCTGCGCATTCAGGGCAAAGTCAGGAACAAACTGCTGACCGCCGGCCTTTTCGTTTTGGTGATAGTAATGATCAAATCGACTTCACCGATTCCATACGGAATGCACAAGTGAATCATGGTTTAGGGTCGTTCACCCTTACAGAGGCTGATTTGGAGGTCAGGGAAACCGAGCACTACGCGCAAACCTCTACGGTATTGATGATAGACATATCTCACAGTATGATACTGTACGGCGAAGACCGTATTACGCCTGCGAAAAAGGTTGCTATGGCCTTGTCGGAGCTGATATTGCGCAAATACCCTAAAGACACACTCGACATCGTTACTTTCGGCGACGATGCTACGCCAATAGCAATTAAAGATTTACCCTATCTACAAGTTGGGCCATATCATACAAATACTGTTGCGGGTTTAGAGCTGGCGATGGATTTGTTACGGAAGCGAAAAAATCCGAACAAACAGATTTTTATGATCACCGATGGGAAGCCCAGTTGTTTGAAGGAATGGGACGGGAGTTATTACAAAAACAGCTTTGGTTTGGACAGACGTATTGTTAACCGCTGTTTAGATTTAGCCAGCCAATGTAAAAAGGCAAAAATACCAATTACCACTTTTATGATTGCACGTGACCCATATTTGCAGCAGTTTGTCGCGGATTTTACCGAAATCAATCAAGGAAAAGCGTTTTATAGTGGTTTGAAAGGATTGGGAGAATTCGTTTTTCATGATTATCAGCGCAACCGACGTAAAAACGTTCGCTAACTGCTATTTTTGGCTGTATGGCCGGCCTCTATTTACACATACCCTTTTGTAAGCAAGCCTGTAATTACTGTGATTTTCATTTCAGCACTTCTTTAGGACAGCTCGAAACGTTAACAGCGGCTTTACACCTGGAATTGGAACTACGGGCAGCCGAATGGAACGCAGAAAACATCTCGACCATTTATTTCGGGGGAGGAACCCCTTCTCTGTTGCCTGGTGAAAAGCTGAATGGCATTATGGAAACCATTCATCGATTGTTTCGGGTTGAGGCCAATGCAGAGGTAACCTTGGAAGCCAATCCCGATGACCTTAGCATCGTGAAGCTGAATGAGTTCAAGGAGGCCGGTATTAATCGCCTCAGCATAGGCATACAGTCTTTCCGTGACGACGACCTGCAGCGGATGAATCGGGCGCACAGCGCGCGTGAGGCCCTGCATTGCATACGTCTCGCCAGAGAGATGGGGTTCGAAAATTTGACGGCAGATTTGATATACGCCCTCCCCGAACTAACCGATGCAGATTGGGTTGCTAATGTAGATCAGCTTATGGCTATGCAATTGCCTCATTTTTCTGCTTATGGTCTTACTGTTGAAGAAAAAACACCATTGGAAGCCTATATCAGGAAAGGTAAAATTGCAGCTGTTCCCGATGAGGTAGCGCCTCGCCAATTCGAACTGTTGATGGATATGGCAGCTTCCCATGGTTATGAACACTATGAGATTTCTAACTTCGCGAAGTTAGGTCATCAAGCTAAACACAATAGCAACTATTGGAATGGCAGTAAATATTTAGGCATAGGCCCATCTGCACACTCTTTTGATGGAGAAAAACGTTGGTGGAATGTATCGAACAATAGCAAGTATATCAAGTCTATTCAAGCCGGTATTTTTCCAGCTGAGTCGGAAATACTCGATTTACGAACACGGTACAACGAGTACGTACTTACCTCCTTACGCACGGCAAAAGGCGTTTCGTTGACAACGCTTGAGCAAAAATTTGGCACAGAGTTACATCGCTTTTTTTTGAACGTATTACTTGAATGCGAGCCATTGTGGTATAAAATATTAGGTGATAGTGTAGTATTAACTCGGGCAGGCAAACATTTTGCCGACCGTATTGCGAGCGATCTTTTTATATTAGGAGATGATTTCATTTGACCCTTCACGCGTAAATTGGTCGCAGCCAATGGATATTTCATTGCCTTTGCAGTCTGGTGCCGATAACCCCAATGCTTTTTACATTGCACAGCCAGAGTTTTGGCCATTTGTTGCTGGTAGCTTCGTTGGGAATGTGGCAGATGGGGGAGCATGCAACGTAAATAATATTCGCTTTAGTCCACATGGAAATGGCACACACACGGAATGTGTTGGACATATCACCGCGCATTTTGTGAGTTTGCAGGACTGCTTGAAACGGTTTTTATTTCCTGCGGCCTTAATCTCTATTACGCCGGATAAGGCAGCTTCAGGTCAGATAATCAGTCTAGTTGCGTTACAACTGGCCTTGGGCGAACGGCGTCCGGAAGCTGTGGTGATACGTACCTTGCCCAATACAGCTCAGAAAAGACGGCAACAATACAGCGGCACAAATCCGTGTTATTTTGCTCCCGAAGCCCTGGCGTGGCTAAATGAAATTGGGGTACTTCATTTGCTCACCGACTTACCCTCGGTTGACAGGGAGGAAGATGAAGGCCTTTTATTGGCACACCATACCTTTTGGGGTTATCCGAAAGCAACGCGATTAGAAGCCACAATCACAGAAATGACTTTCGTTCCGGATGGCATACGGGATGGTGATTATTTGCTGAACTTGATGATTGCATCGTTTGCAAACGACGCTAGTCCAAGTAAGCCAGTATTGTACCCTTTTTTACCTTAAAATCAACTGAATTTAAGTCCAAAGGTTCCGTTTCGGTGCTGGATGGTAGCAAACCTTTCCTCAAGGGCTTTGCGATGTTTGGGGAGTAGTAAGCTGATATTAGTTGCTTTGCTGCGTAGATATTTTTGCTCGTGTTTCCGGTAGATATACAGTGTTTTCCGTAAGCCGCCATATTCCTTTTTGATAACAAAACCTGCAAATTCATCCATCGGTATCACCAAATGAAAATGTTTGTCGTCTTCCTTATCGGTGCCAACAAAAATCTGGCTTTGCACAAAATCAAAGCAGACATAGGTAGGTGCGATTATGAGCCAGACCACGACCAAACTGGCAACAGCTGCACCCAAAATGAGGTAGGTTGTTCCGGCAGGTAGATTGCTTTCAAAAACGACATAAACGCCCATTCCCATGACACCAAAGGCACAGAGTCGGAACAAGAACATTTGCCGGAGATTTTGAACCGCTTGCATTAATTTAGGTCGTAATTAGCCATAAGACCCTTTATAAAGTCAGCCGTGGCTACATCTTCCCAGTTTTGACGGATAGCTGGTCGTGCCATTACCTCGTCCATGATACGCTCTTGCACTTGACCAAGCCGCAATGCTTCCGAATAACGGATGTCAGGGCTAAAGGTTACCATTGTATACAGCGGTATCCATTTGTCTGGATATAAGGCGTAAATTTTTGCTTCAATTTTTTTACGGAGTAGGAAATCTGCATCTGCTACTTTATCTCGCATTTCGATGAAGTTGGCTTTGGCGAGGTCGGCGATGGCATCCCCATCGGGTTTGCGTAATTCTTCGTAGGAACTCAATATTTCCGGCCAATTTTCGGCATAACGGTCGATAAGTTCGTCAAGTACAAATACATCTTCAAAGCCAGAATTCATCCCTTGGCCATAAAAAGGCACAATGGCGTGGGCCGAATCACCTATTAAAGCAGTGTGATCGCCATAAACCCAAGGACTACATTTTACTGTAACCAAAGAGGAGGTGGGATTATCGAAAAAGTCATCCAGCAAAGTCGGCATGAGGGGTACCGCATCCGGCATAGTGCGGTTGAAAAATTCAGTCACCGCTTCCCGTGTCGTAAGTTGGGCGAAGGAATTTTCACCTTCAAAAGGAAAAAAGAGGGTGCAGGTAAAGCTGCCATCTGGATTTGGTAAGGCAATCATCATATAACTGCCACGTGGCCAAATGTGGAGGGCATTTTTCTCCATCAGGAATTCACCGTTTGGGCCAGCGGGTATGGTCAGCTCCTTATAGCCTGCCGTCAGATAATCTTGACTGTAGTCGAAACGATCGCGTTTCTGAAAACTTCCACGCAAAGCAGAAAATGCACCATCGCTACCAAAAAGTAAATCGTAGGGCACCGACATCTTCTGACGTGTATCATCCTTTTCGAAATGCACTATTTTTTCGGCCAAATCCACATCGGTGCTTCGCATACTAAAATGAATGCGTACACCTTCGTTTTCGGCCAAATCCATCATCTTATAGTTTAAGCCACCTCGCGAAACCGAATAAATGGCCTGTCCTTCTTTGCCATAAGCCTGGTAGCTGAGTTGTCCTTTTTCGTCATGCATCATTCTGCCGTACATTGGGATGCCTACCTTGCGGACTTCATCGGCCAAACCTACTTTTTCTAAAGCCCTAAAACCACGATCACTAAGCGCAAGGTTAATCGAGCGCCCACCATAGGCACCTGCTTTACGCAAATCGGGCCTGCGTTCGTAAATATCGACCGCGTAACCCCGGCGACGCAAATAAACGGCAAGTAGGGAGCCCACGAGGCCAGCTCCGAGCAAGGTAACGTTTTTCATAAGCGCTAATTTACGGAAGAAAGCCGCTGAGTTGGCTATTTACGCTCCCTTTGATAAATGGATTTTTCAGCAATTTGTACCGAGATTGGCCTTAAAGTCGAATAATTAAACGAACAACCGTCCGCCGCCTATCCGTTGTAACGTTTGATACCATCTTCGAGCAGTTTGACCAACCAATAAACGTCTTCGAAACTATTGTATAACGGCACAGGTGCCACTCGTATAACATCGGGCTCGCGCCAGTCGGCAACTACACCATTTTCTGTGAGATGGTCGAATAATTTCCGACCGTTAAGCGTAGCAAAGATGGAAAGTTGACAACCTCTGGCTTCTGGATCTTTCGGTGTTAAGACCTTCAATCCAGCTGCTGGATATTTTTTTTGCAGTTCATCGAGCAAAAACGCAAGATAGCCGGTGAGTTTAACTGCTTTCATGCGCAGCTTATCCATGCCTACTTCATCGAAAATATCGAGTGCGGCCAGGTGCGGAGCCGATGCCAGCACTTGGGCATTACTCAACTGCCAGCCAGCCGCACCAGGCATGGGCTGAAAGCCTTTTTTCATTTGAAAACGTTCATCCTCACGGTGCCCCCACCAGCCGGCAAATCGAGGTAATTCGGGTTTGTTGCCATGTTTATTGTGTATAAAAAGGCCACTCGGGCCACCTGGGCCACTATTCAAATATTTGTAGCTGCACCAAACAGCGAAGTCAACCCCCCAATTATGTAACTGCAGCGGCACATTTCCAGCAGCGTGCGCAAGGTCGAAGCCAACGACTGCGCCAGCGGCATGACCGGCCTGGGTAATAGCTGCCAGGTCGAATAATTGGCCTGTATAGTAATTCACCCCGCCTAGCATGACCAGCGCAGTTTCATCGGCATGGTCTTGTATGGTTTGTAAGATGTCTTCGGTGCGCAGCGTATATTCTCCTGGTCGGGGCAACAACTCAATGATGCTCTGCTCAGGTTCCAGCCCGTGAAATAGGATCTGGCTTTCCACGGCATATTGATCTGAAGGGAATGCGCCACCCTCCATTATAATTTTGAATCGTTTGCCTTGTGGTCGGTAAAAACTGACCATCGCCAGATGAAGATTTACGGTAAGGGTATTCATTACCACCACCTCACCGGGGAGGGCGCCTACAAGCCTGGCAGCCTTTTCAGTGAATAATTTGTGGTGATGCATCCATGGATTTTTACCTCTGAAATGACCTTCAACGCCATGAGAACTCCAGCTTTCGAGCTCTGTTTCGAGATATTGACGAACACTTTTCGGCATTAAACCGAGAGAATTGCCCGTGAAATAATATACATCCTTGCCTTGGTGCTGGGGGATGTGAAACCGGGATCTGTACTGAGCTAGTTCATCTTGTAAATCTAACTTTATGGCAGAATTCAGCTCGTTTTGGTATGTTTCCATCGATTTAACGCAGATTTCGCGGAGTTAAAAGAGTTTCACTGAGCTTTGGAATTTATTTTCCTTTTTATGCCGTCTTTTGAGGAGGCTACATTAAAGTTAATAAGCAATCCCAGTGGCTTTTCAGCCATGCGAAGATAACTTACGAGTTGTGCTTCATGCACAGGTAAAATAGTTTCTATAGCTTTTATTTCTATGATGAGTTGATCTGTGACTAAAAAGTTAACCATCAATACCTCATCCAAAGTTTTGCCTTTATAACAAACAGTAAATGCTTCTTGACTTAAAAATGGAATTTTACGCCATCTGAATTCTTCTCCTAGGCAGTGTCGATATGCCGATTCAAGCCTAGCTGGGCCTAATTGAGCATGGACTTCCAATGCTGCGGAAATGACGTTAAAAGTCAGGGCGTTAGCAATGGGATATTTTATGATTTCTAGAGGAAATCACATCTCTGCGAAACTCAAATAGCTTAGTGGACTCTGCGTTAAAACTTGCGCTGTTTTCTAAAGAAAATCTGTTTTTTTTCTTTGGAGAAATTCCAGTGCGGATTTGTGCAGCAGCCAATCCTTCTTATCCTGCGGCCAGTCCATGTTTTGTATAAGTTTGCCCGGTTCAAGTTCGCCTAATGGGAAGGGGTAATCGGTGCCCAAGGCTACTTTTTCGTGGCCAACCAGATCGGTGATGTATTGGAGCATGAGTGGGTCATGCACTAGGCTATCTAACCAAAACTTGCCGAGATAAGCACGGGGATTTACAGGGTTGTGTTTGGCCACCAAATCGGGACGCACATGAAAGCCGTGCTCAATGCGGCCGATAGTTGCCGGAAAAGAACCACCGCCATGGGCAAAAGCTACGCGAAGCTTCGGCAGTCGCTCAAACAGGCCGCCAAAGATCATAGCGCATATGGCCAACGAACTTTCGGCAGGCATACCAACCAGCCAAGGCAGCCAATAATCGGTCATTTTTTCTTTGCCCATCATATCCCATGGATGCACAAAAATGCAAGCCCCTAAACGCTCTGCTGCTTCAAATACGGGAAATAGCTCTGGGGCATTCAAATTCCAGTCGTTAATATGTGAGCCTATTTCTACTCCTGCAAAGCCCAATGTTAGCATACAGCGCTCAAGCTCCTGGATAGCCAATTGCGGGTCTTGAAGAGGTAAAGTGCCTAATCCTACAAATCGTTTGGGATTGCTCGCTACAACACCTGCCAGGTGGTCGTTTAAAAAACGTGAAGTTTCAAGTGCGTGCTCTCCTTTCGCCCAATAGTGGAAAAGAACGGGTATAGTACTCAGCACTTGCACATGTACGCCATGTGTATTACAGTCATTAATACGGGCGGTACCCGACCAGCAGTTCTCCTCCACTTTTCTGAAAAACTTATCTCCTTGCATCATATTCGCACATTTCGGACAACTGTCCGCAATATGTTCCATGTGTACAAAACTGCCATAACCAAACTTATCCGCCCAGCGTGGTAGCCTATCGGGCATGATGTGCGTATGAATGTCGATGGTTAGATCGCTGGGTCCGTAGGGGAGTTGGAAATTCAAAATGGCAAATTCAAAGTTCAAAAGTAGTTCTGGGACCGCTGGTGCCAGTTATAAAGTTAGCAAGTTCTAAAAGTTATATGGAAACCTCGCTAAGGCAATGGGTCTAAGGTTGACCGAAACCCCTCAATGAAGCGGGTTCAAATAAACCTAGGGTCAGCAGCCATTATGGTACCGCATTTTTTGCAGCTACGGAGTTCTTCTGAGCCGTAATAGTGCTTAAATCGGGGTAGGAAGTCTGTTTCGATATTTTTCAACTCAAAATAGGCTTCGTGTAAGGGGTGGTTGCAATTGTCGCAAAACCAAAGTAGGCCGTCGGTATACCCCTTGCCTTCACGTACCCGCTCAATAACCAAACCTATAGAGCCTTCACTTCGAATAGGTGAATGCGGGATTTTGGCAGGACAAAGAAACATATCTCCCGGTCCGAGCTGAATATCGCGTGGTGCACCGTCTTCCTGTATGCGCACCGTAATTTGTCCTTCTAACTGGTAAAACAGCTCTTCCGTTTCGTTATAATGATAATCCTTACGTGCATTTGGTCCGCCAACGATCATTACAATATAATCAGTGCCTTCGGGATACAGATTTTTATTGGCAACGGGTGGTTTGAGCAAATGGCGGTTTTCTTTGATCCACTGCTGTAAGTTAAAAGGAGCGCGTATAGCCATGATAGGAAGCTTTGGGGGAAGTTAGCGTTTTTCAAAGGATTTAGAAAAGCACTGAAGGAATGAGCCCAAGCCTGCAGCGCACTTTGTTCGTCCTTTAGCGGATTAATGGGTTTATTTATTTTGGGTGTTCTCATGAGTCGCTGCCGAGGGGTTAAAAAAACAAAGCCCCTTTTTCAAGGGGCTTTTGTTAAAATGGAGGTCGGAAGCGGATTAGTTCGGTTGCGTTTATTTTTTCGGGTCCTCATGAACCGTTTCCGAGGGGTTTAAAAACAAAGCCCCTGCAAAAGGGGCTTTATTCAAATTGTGAGGTCGGAAGCGGATTAGTTCGGTTGCGTTTATTTTTTCGGGTCCTCATGAACCGTTTCCGAGGGGTTAAAAAAACAAAGCCCCTGCAA
>Ga0105053_10007291_pt1 | contig 14820 bp, 9 predicted proteins | sample BON01_FD_78093 | JGI IMG/M metagenome (GOLD analysis project Ga0105053, IMG submission 78093) | Freshwater microbial communities from Lake Bonney liftoff mats and glacier meltwater in Antarctica - BON-01 | ecosystem: Environmental > Aquatic > Freshwater > Ice > Glacier meltwater | place: Lake...
AACATGCAGGACGGTTTCGCCACTGATGTTTTTGGGCGAAAGATTCTCACGGGTAATAAATTGCGCGGGCACTTCAGCGAGAAATCCATTTTCGGCGGCTTCGTGAAGCAGGTTGTTGCCGAGATCGTTGCAGTTGAGTGCAACTTCGTTGGTCACGAGGTCCGAGGGGAGTTGCTGCAAATTCCCATGCGCAGCGGCAACATGGTAGACGGTGTATCCGGAATTACTGCGAATATTGAGCAGCTCGGGCGTCAATAATGTTGAGGGCACCTGATCAAGGTTGCCACCCAGGGCTGCGTGGTGGAGGGGAGTGTAGCATGAATCGTTTTTGATCGAGAGCGAGTCGCTGGTCAGTAGATCGGACGGGATAGACTTGAGATCGCCGGACTTGGCCGCGGAGTGCAGCGGAGTATTTCCAGCGGCATTTCGTGCAGTGAGGCTTTCCAAAGAAAGCGCTTCACCGGCAACAGTATCCAGAGCGCGTTTTCGTGCTAATGCATGCAAGTCGTAGGTTTCCATAGGGGAAGAGTGTGCTGATATGAACGCCTTTGGTAAGGGGCTAGCAACTTAAAAGCCGCGAGTAATTTCCCCCTGATGAACGAATAGGATTTGCCAAGGGTTGTTTGGCGGACAGTATTTACGTGAATGAAAGAAGCCGACCCCAAGGTCTCCGATAAGGGGGCAATTCTTCTGATTGACGATGAGCAACCCTTGCTCGACGTCTTCAAAGCTGCGTTGCAAGACCGCTTTGAGGTCACGACGGCCAACTCCGTGCGCGAGGCCGAATTTATCCTTCACAAGAAGGAATTCAAAGTGGTCATAGCCGATCATCTCATGCCCGGTGGTAACGGGATGAGTTTCCTCGTCAGAGCGCGCGAGGAGTATCCCTACATGCAACGCGTGCTGGTCACTGGTTATATGAAGCCGGAAATGTTATTACGCAGTGTGAATGAAGCAGCTCTGTTTCGCTATCTGTTGAAACCGGTTTCGATGGCCGAGCTGATTAAAGTAATCAGTGATGCCGCCGCCGCGCACGATAGCAGTGTGGTTAAGTCGGCTTAGTCTATTCACCGATTAGTTTCCGGAGGTAGGGCGCAGTCGGGCTATCTTTGACTGTTCGGAGACCTTCTAGGTTTCCCTGATAAAGTAACTTGCCGCCTCCGGGGCCACCTTCCGGGCCCAACTCGACCACATAGTCGGCTTCGGCGATCAAATCCAGATGGTGCTCAATCACGACTACGGTGTGTCCTTGTTCGACGAGTGAATGGAGCACGTGGATTAACTTCTCACAGTCGCTTAGATGCAGACCGATCGTGGGCTCTTCCAGCAGATAGAGATTACGCGGTTGTATACCTCGCGAGCGCTCGGTGTAGGTCGCCAAACCTCGCGCGAGCTCTGTCACAAGTTTTAAGCGCTGGGCTTCGCCGCCCGACAAAGTGGGTGAACTTTGTCCCAGGGTGAGATAACCTAAACCACAATCCGCCATCAGTTGAAAGACCTGTGAAAGTTGCGAATGGAAATCGAAGAATGTGACGGCCTCATCGAAGGTGAGCTGCAGGACCTCGCCGATAGTTTTTCCTTTCCAAGTAATGTCAGCGAGCTCCGGCCCGTAACGCATTCCGCCACAATCATCGCAGGGTAGAAAGGTGTTCGGCATGAAGGCCATTTCGAGTTTGATCCGGCCCGCGCCCTTGCAGGATTCGCAACGACCCTGGGCGGTATTGAACGAGAAACGCGTCGCCGTGTAGCCGCGAATCTTTGATTCAGGTAGGGAAGCAAAAAACTGCCTGATCAGATCGAAGATGCCGAGATAGGTCGCGGGAGTGGACCGTGGAGTTTTTCCGATCGGCGCCTGATCCACTTCAATCACGGATTTGAAACCGGCGGCGCCGCTCAACTCGGTGAAAGGCTCATTCGCCACCGCGCTGCCGAATTCCTGAAAGTTCGTATTCCGAACAAATGCTTTTCCGTTGAGGCGGTTCTTTTTAGATGTGATGGCGTGGGTGACGGCGGGGTGGAGCACATCGCGAAACAGGGTGGACTTACCCGCACCGCTCGGCCCTGCGACCATGATGAGGCGACCAAGTGGTAGACGCAGCGTGATGTCGCGGAGGTTGCGGAAACTCGCGCCTTTCAGTTCGAGCCAATCGTTACTTGTAGTCTTTTTCGCGCTGCGCTTGGGCAGATCTCGATAAGTGCCGCGAAGGGGATGGTTGATGCCTTTTTTGAGGAACAGTCCCGTCAGTGATTTGGCGCTGCGCTTAATTTGTGTCGGTGTGCCCTCGGCCAGAAGCTCGCCTCCGTGAACTCCGGCTGCGGGACCGAGATCGATGATACGATCCGCCCGTTCCATCAAGGCGTCATCGTGTTCGACGACGAGCAGAGTGTTTCCTTTGGCGCGTAGTGATTGGAGCGTTTCAATCAGGCGATCATTGTCTTTCGCGTGGAGACCTATGCTGGGCTCGTCGAGCACGTAGAGCACGCCGGATAGATTGGAACCGAGCTGGGAGGCGAGCCGGATGCGCTGCGCTTCGCCACCGGAAAGTGTGTCGGTCGGCCGATCCAACGAGAGGTAACCAAGCCCAACATGATCGAGGAACTTTAGGCGTTCTTCGATTTGAGGCACGATATCCTGCGTGATCAGTTTGCCGCGTTGATCGAGTAAGAGCTGATGGAGTCGCGTGAGTAATTCATCGGAGGTGCAGCTCAATAATTCGGGCAACGATATCGCTGGTTGCTTGCCCTTTAGGTGTAGTTTGACGGCGCGGGAAATTCGATTGAGTCGCGTGCCTTCACAATCGGGGCAGGGCGAGCCTGCGTCGGACACACTCTCCGCACTATCGACTCCGAAGGCGCGTAATCGCTGGATCGGATCGGCGTTTTTGTCTTCCGGTTCGAGCATCCACGGGAAGATTCGCCCGTGGCCACGGCACGACGGACACCAGCCGCGAGGTGAGTTGAACGAAAAATGTTTCGGATCGAGCTCAGGGAAAGACTCGCCTGATTCGATGTCGGTGCGCGTGGTGGAAAACCACGACAAAATTTCACCATTAGGATGCAGCAGAAAACACGATCCCTTGCCGAGGTGTAGCGCGGTTTTGAGCGCTTCATTGGCATCGTTCTCGGGTAGGCTGCGAGCTTGCTCGCGCTCTTTCATAGAGGAGCGCTTTCGTGCGCCAGCAAGCTGGCTGCCTCCAAGATCGGCTACGACGACCTCGATGTCGTGCTCACGATAACGATCGAGTTTGGTGAATGCTTCAGCGGCGAGCAGTTGACCATCGGCGCGCATCAACTCGTAACCCTGCTTGGCAATCCACGTGGCGATAGGTTGATGGTGCCCCTTACGTCCACGAATTAGCGGAGCGCAAAGATAGAGGTGCTTGGCTCGTTTTGCTTGGGGAGTAGCGAGCACTTTTGTCAGCAATCGGCGGAGCTGGGTTGGCGACAGCGCTTCCACCTGATGATCGGTATCAGGATGATGTTGAATCCCCATGCGTGCGTAGAGCAGGCGCAAATATTGTGCGATCTCGGTAATCGTCGCGACGGTTGACTTGCGTGAACCGCGGGTCACGCGTTGCTCAATCGCGACGGTCGGTGGGATGCCCGTTAAGCGATCAATTGATGGTCGCGGGAGTTGTTCCACAAATTGCCGTGCATAAGGCGACATCGATTCCATGAAACGGCGCTGCCCTTCTGCAAAAACGATATCGAACGCGAGAGTGGACTTACCCGAACCGGATACTCCGGTGACCACGGTTAATTGATGATGCGGAATCTCGAGCGTGATGTTTTTAAGATTGTTTTCCCGAGCACCGGTGATCGTGAGCACATCATTACGTGGTGCGATTTGCTTCGAGACCTTGTCTCCATAGGCCGTTTGTGATTCCGCGACGAGACGTTCCTCTGGTTCCTTCGCTACTAGTTGACCTCCGTGAATGGCTTGTTGGAGGAAAGGGGCTGTCTCGGTGGAAGTTTTGAGGATGTCCTCTGGGGTGCCTTCGGCGACTATTTTGCCACCACCGGCGCCGGCTTCCGGTCCGATTTCGATGATCCAATCTGCCGATTTTAGCACATCGAGATTGTGCTCGATCACGACCAAACTATGTCCGCAATTTACAAGGGCTTGGAGCACGGAAAGCAGACGTTTTACATCGTGACGATGGAGTCCGGTGGTGGGCTCATCGAGAAGGAGCAGCGCGGGGCTTTGGTCGGAGTTCGGAGTTTGAAGTTTGGAGTTCTTAGAGCTACCGGAGATATTGCTCAGATAACGCACGAGTTTCAGTCGCTGCGACTCCCCTCCGGACAAGGTGTTCAGCGGTTGTCCCAGGGTGAGATAGCCGAGCCCCACCGAATCGAGTGATAGCAGTTTTTTCGTGATGCCCGGTTGCTCGGTAAAGAGTGTGAGCGCATCGGTGATACTCGTGGCGAGGAGGTCGGCAATGGATTTACCCTGCCAACGAATCGCGAGCACTTCTGGTTTGAATCGTTGTCCTTCGCAGACGGGGCAGGGCACATAAACATCAGACAGAAACTGCATCTCCACGCGTTCGTAGCCGAGACCCTGGCACTGATAACAACGGCCTTCGCCACTGTTGAACGAAAAACTTGAATGGGTGAAGCCCGCGGCCATCGCTTCCGGTGTGGATGCAAAGAGCACTCGAATGGCTTCCCATGCTTCGGAGTAAAGCGCGGGATTCGATCTTGGGGTGCGGGAAAGAGGTGACTGATCCACCAGCACGATTTCGGAGAATTCTTGATCGCAGCGAATGGATTCAATCATCGCGGGATCATCGGTAATGAGATTTCGATGCGCGTTGAGTCCCTGATGAATCACGTTTTCGAGGAGCGTGGATTTTCCCGATCCCGAAACGCCGCTGAGACAAACGAATCGACCGAGCGGGATACGAAACGAGAGCTTCTCGATGTTATGCTTGGTGACGTTGCGGAAATGCAGGGAGGGATGCCGCTTCGATACCTTTCGGCGAATGTCGGGAGTTTCGACGTTTTCGCGTCCGGAGAAATACGCGCCGGTAATGCTTTTCGCCGAACGATTCAGCCCCGCGACACTCCCTTCGTAAACGATATGGCCGCCGCGTGAACCGGGTTCGGGACCGACCTCGATGATGTGATCCGCAGCCTTGATCATCGCCTCGTCGTGCTCCACCACGACGACCGTGTTTCCAGTGTCGGTGAGCGTGCGGATGATGCTGATCAACCGATCGATGTCGCGCGGGTGCAACCCGACGCTGGGTTCATCGAGCACGAAAAGAGTATCCACAAGTGATGTGCCCAAACAGCTCGTCAGATTCACACGCTGGACTTCGCCGCCGGACAGCGTCCGTGAGGTGCGATCCAGAGTTAGGTAGCCAAGGCCCACTTGATCTAGATAGCGCAAGCGAGTGACGAGTGATTCGTAGGCGATGGTGGTTTGCTGATCGTCGTCTCTAAGAGAGGAAGCCGCGACTAGGTCGAGTAACTCGCCGACGGGGAGTTGATAGAGTTGCGGAAGCGAATAGCCCCGCCAGCGCCAGCAGAGCGCTTCAGGCTGGAGTCTCGTTCCCTCGCATTCTGGGCAGGTGTTATAAGTGCGGTAGCGAGAGAGGAAGACGCGCACGTGCATCTTGTAGGTGTTCTTTTCGAGCCAATCGAAAAAACCTTTCACGCCATACCAATAATCCGGCCAGGTCTTATCGTTGGCTTCACCGTAACCGGGTTCGCCATAGATGACAAAATCGCGCTGCTCTTCAGTGAGTGACGCGAAGGGGAGATTGGTCGGGATCTTGTTCTTTTTGGTGAATACCTTCAGATCCTTCTTCGATTCGCCATAGATATCGCTCTCCCAGCATTTGATCACACCCTCGTCGATGGAGAGTGACTGGTCGGGAAGGGCGAGGCGGTAGTCGATGTCGATTACGCGACCAAATCCACGACATTTCGGACAAGCGCCGAGCGGGGAGTTGAAGGAGAAGAGTGCGGGAGTCGCGGCTCGGAAAGTGCGCCCGGTTTTGGGCGAATGCAGCCCGCGTGAAAAGCGTCCGGCATCGGTAAACGAATCTGTTTTCGCAGCGTTTTGTTGGTGAACGAAAAGCTGAACCTGTCCTTGTCCATAGTGCATCGCGGCTTCGATTGCTTCGATGAACCGACTACGATTTTTCTCAGAGGTGGTGATGCGATCCTGCACGACATGAAAAGTGTCGGGGATTTTTTCGGGTGGCGTCGCTGATAGCTCGGCTAGTGTGTGGATGCGGCCATTGGCCAGCACGCGGACATAGCCCTGTTGAAGCAGATTCTTGAATATCTCTGCCCATTTTATTTTAGACGGACGAGTGATTGTGAAGCAGAGCAAGAAAGTCTGATCTAGATAGCTCTGCTGGGTCTTTTCCCAGATGCTGTGAGGGGTGTCGTCTTCGACCGGTTCACCCGTTTCCGGATCGAAGCAGGCGGACACATGACTGAACCATACTTTGAAAAAGTCAGTGAGCTCGGTCATCGTGCCGACCGTAGATCGCGAGGTCTTTACGGTGTTGCTCTGCTGAATCGCAATCGAGGGGCGGATGTTCTCGATGGAATCGACCTTGGGCTTATCGAGCAGGTCGAGAAACTGCCGGGTGTAGGCGCTGAAAGTCTCGACGTAGCGACGTTGCCCTTCGGCGTGTAGTGTATCGAACACGAGCGAGGATTTTCCCGCTCCGCTCAATCCAGTGACAGCGATATAGCGCCCCAGAGGCAGATCGAGATCGAAGCCTTTCAGGTTATTCTGTCTGACTCCGCGTAAGCGAATGCATTGAGGGGTCTTGGTTACGCGCGATTTAGCCACGCAATTACGAAGAACGCTGTCGGTGGGAACGCAACTCGTGGAGAGAGATCGATACGGTTTCCTGACATCGGGATGTCCGAAACAGGCAAATGGGTTGAATTACCCTTAGACCACGGGTTCGCTCGCCCTAGTCAGCGCACAAGCTAATTATCACATCACCCGTGCCTCCAAGCAGGCGACCTGCCGATCCGAATGCAGGGCTCTTGGGAGTCGGTGGTGGTGGTGTTCTTATTTGGCCAAGATGAGTTTGGCGTGCGCGACACTAATGGCCTTGGCAACCAATGGGGGCGGTTGTGTGTCGGTGATGATCGTGAAACTTTCGGTGAAGGAAGTCGTGAGATTAAGTGCTTTGCGGCCGAACTTCGATTTATCCAACGCGAAGACGCAGCGTTCGGAGGCTTTTATCATTTTTCGCTGAGCGGCCACGATTAAGGCGTTGTGATTCCAGATGCCACTTTCAGTGATACCGGCGCCGCCCAGCACGGCGATATCGGCATGCACTTGGGAGAAAAATTCTTCGCACATCGGTCCAAGGGCGACGCCAAGTCGGTTGTAGACGGTGCCGCCGATAACGATAGTTTCCACGCTGCCGACATCGCTGAAGAGACTGGCGATTGGTAGCGAATTAGTGATGACCTGCAGGCGTTTATCCACCAGCAGGCGCGCGACTGCATAGGTGGTGCTGCCGCCATCGAGAATCACGGTCATGCCAGGTTGAATCTGTTTCGCGACGAGGCTCGCGATAGCGAATTTCTCGTCGGGATTACGCAGATTGCGGGCAATAAAATCGTATTCTTGAGCGACCTCGTCGGTTTCGATTAGAGAGGCGCCGCCATGATGACGACGCACGACACCTTTTTCTTCCAGCGAATCAAGCGCGCGGCGCACCGTGGAAAGCGAACTGCCGAAGCGAGAGGCAAGGGTGCGCAAATCGGCATAGCGATACTTGCGGATATGACGTTCAATCAGGTCGGTGCGTTGCTTGTTCGTCATGAATTAGCTGCTGGTGAGGCGTAAAAATAAATCGAGGTAGGCTTGCACCTGCGTCTGCGGATCGAAGGAGTTGCGTGCGAAAGTGCGAGCACGTTCTCGACGCGCTTGATCAGGAGAAGCGAGCTGCTGGATCGCATCGCGGAATGCGGCTTGATCATCAAAGGGCACCGAGATGCCGGTGTCGCCGAGCAGAAAGCATTCGTCCACACCCTGGGCAGCGTAGGCCACCGCTGGCAGTCCATGCGCTTGGGCTTCGATGAGGAAATTGGATAGCGATTCGCGGTGCGACGCGTGCACGGCGAGATCGGCTGCGGCATAGTAAGGTGCTGGATCACGTTGTAGTCCGGGGAATTTGACGCGGTCGGTGAGTGATAGGGTTTCTGCTAGCTTACGACAGGATGCCAACTCGGGACCTTCGCCGACGAGCCAGAGTTGCCAAGGGAAATTTAACGGAAGCTTCGCGGCGATTTCGATCAGCTCGCGTTGATTTTTCTCTGGTCGAAACATCGCTACATCAAGCAACACCGTCGTTTGATCATTGGCGCCGTGAGTGGAGCGAAGTTGCTCGCGCGCGCCATCGGCGGGTGTTTCCGGAAAAACGAGGGAGTTGGCGATCACGCTGATTTTTGCCGAATCCATTGCGTAGCGGATTTCGAGATGAGATTTCGCCGCGCGGCTATTGGCGACGATGTGGTGCACTTGCTGGAGCGAGAGGCGGAATAACCAGGGGAGGGGTTTGCCTGTGCGCATCGTGCCAATGACGGCGGTGCCCGGACAGCGATCTTGCACCTCTTTGACGATGCCTTGCCCGTAGCAATTAGCCATCCGTCCCATGCAGAGGATGATATCGGCAGGATGTTTTTCTATAAATCCGGTGAGCCCTGGCGCGAACCAATCGCAGTGGGTATCGAAAGGTTGGAGCGCTACATGCGTGACTTCGGGTGAAATCATGGAGACAAGCGAACCGCCGGGACGAAAAGTGGTCAGTGCCGTTTCGTGTCTCGCTTTCGCAAACGCGTTGGCGAGAAACACGGATTGCCGCTCGGTGCCGCCGCTGCGCAGGTAGTCTTGGAAAATGAGGATTTTCATTTGCGATGAAGAAGGACGATGAACAGGTTAACGCCTGTTCATGAATTCCCCACTACTGCAATTATTTGTGCGTTGGCTGATCATGGCGATGGGTGTTACCATTGCGACGCGATTGGTCGACGGTCTCCACTGCAAAGATGGCATGACGCTTTTCGTCGTGGTGCTCTTGCTGAGCTTCCTGAATGCGATTCTCAAACCGCTGTTGGTGCTCTTCACGCTGCCGTTCATTGTGCTCACGATGGGGTTGGGCGTGATTTTAATCAACGCCTTGTTGTTTTTGCTGGTTGGTGAATTGGTGGATGGATTTTACGTCGCGAGTTTTTGGTCGGCTTTCTGGGGCGCCCTGATCGTGAGTGTGACCAACTTTCTGGCGAGCCAGTTGTTTCGTCGTCCGCCCGGAGGACGTGGTTCACGCGGTGGTCGTCCTCAGCAAAAGAAAAGCGATAAAGATGTGATCGATATCTGATTGCCCGTTCGCTGAGTGGGTAAAAGAAGATTTTCAATTTGACCGTCCGTGGTGGCGTGTTGACGGTTTTCCTTTAACACCCCACATATGGTCATCATGGCTGAATCAATAGAATACGATCTTGTGGTAATTGGAGGCGGACCCGCCGGCTACGCCGCGGCGATCCGCGCCGCGCAGTTGGGCAAGAAGGTCGCGTGCATCGAGTCTGAGCGCGCGGGCGGCACATGTCTCAACTGGGGCTGTATCCCGACCAAGGCCTTGTTGAAGAGCGCTGAGCTTTATCAGAAATTTAAGAAAGCCGTAACGTATGGGCTAAGCGCAGAAGGCGTGTCGTTTGATTTTGAAAAGATCATGGGCCGCTCCCGCACCGTCGCGGGGCAGATGGCCAAGGGGATCGAGTTTCTCTTCAAGAAAAACAAAGTAGATTACGTCGTGGGCCACGGTCAGGTCAGCGCACCTGGCATGGTTTCGATCACCGAGGGTAAGGATAAAGGAAAGTTTCTACGCACGAAAAACGTGCTGCTCGCCACGGGCTGCAAGATGCGGCGCATCGCCGATCTCGAATACGATGGCGAACGCGTGATGACTTCGCGTGAGGCGCTGGCTAATACCAAGATGCCCAAATCAATCGTCATCGTGGGTGCCGGGGCAATTGGCGTGGAGTTTGCCTATTTCTATAACGCGCTCGGTGCGAAGGTGACCTTGGTCGAAATGCTGCCTCAAGTGCTGCCCGTGGAAGATGCCGATGTCTCTAAACTACTGCATAAATCATTCGAGAAGCAGGGGGTTGAGGTCCACGTGAATACGAAGTGTGAGAATTTCAAAATCGGCAAAAATTCGGTGAAGCTCGATTTAGTGGCCGGTGAAAAGAAGACCACGATTGAGGCGGACGTCTTGCTTTCTGCGATTGGCGTGACGCCAAATCTCGAAGGCGCGTTAGCAGCTAATTTGAAACCTGAGTTAGAGCGCGGCTACCTGAAGGTGGGCGACGATTATCAAACCAGCGTGAAGAGTGTTTATGCTGCGGGTGATATTATCGGACCGCCTTGGTTGGCCCACGTGGCGACTTACGAGGGCATCAACGCCGTCAATGGTATGTTTGGCCACTCCAAGCCAAAGCGCGTGACGATATTTCCGGGCTGCACGTATTGCCAACCACAGGTCGCGAGTATCGGGCTCACCGAACAGGCAGCGAAGGAGAAGAAGCTCGATTACAAGATCGGCAAGTTTCCCTTTACGGCATCGGGCAAGGCGGTCGCGTCTGACGAAAGCGAAGGCTTTGTGAAAGTCATCGCAGATGCGAAGACCGGTGAAATTTATGGCGCTCACATCGTGGGCTCGGAAGCGACTGAACTGATCGCCGAATACGGTTTGGCGATTGGGATGGAAGCGACCGTGGAGGAGATCCATCACACGATTCATGCGCATCCGACTTTGAGCGAAGCAGTGATGGAAGCTGCCGCCGCCACGACGGGTGAAGCGATTCATATTTAAGCATCAACACTTTGATCGCGGAAACTGCTTGAAGCCCGCGTGTCTGCGCCTAGTCATAGGCGCTCCTCCGCTCCTGTAGCACAATGGATAGTGCAGTGGCCTCCGAAGCCATTGATCTGGGTTCGACTCCCGGCGGGAGCACCATGTTACGTCCCCCGTAAGCTCGGGTGCTACGGCTCGGCTCGGCAGCTTTTGATGGAGAGTCCGCCTTTCAGATCCTGTTTTTAAAACTCTGAGCGGAGAATTTCCGCAGCTTTTACCTCGTTCTGCAGCTTTTGATAGGCTTCATCGATTGGCACGATAGCGCCAGAGCCCGGGGCGAATCCGCAGTCTGGATTCAGCGTGATGCGTTCAGGGGCGATATATTTGGCCGCTTCGCGAACACGAGCGGCAATGGTTTCGGGAGAATCGATCTTGCCGGGCGTCACATCGACGCAGCCGAGGCCGATTTCAAAATCGTCGCGCAGTTGTTTGAGAACCTCAAAATCGCCAGCACCGGGGGTGGTGAATTCCATCGTGATGTGATGCACCTTGAGGCGGTTGAGTTGATTGATTATAGCGTCAAAACCACCGGCATGGGAGGCCTCGCCGCGAGCGCGGGCGCCGGCGCGACGGCAAAGATGCTCGGCGAACTTCAGCCCTTCGAATCCGTCGATCAACTCGTTGACGACATCGGCGGCAAAGTCGGCGGCACGATCCGGATTGTCGTGCTGGCAGCGAACCTTCGGATCGACGAACAGGCAGAGATGAGGGTCGTCGATTTGAATGATCGAGGCGCCTGCTGCTTTGAGCAATTCGATCTCTCGTCGAAGAATGGGCACGCAGGCTCGGGCAAAATCCTCTCGGGTCGGATAGGCGGCTTTGGAGAGCTCAGCATCCCACATGCGTTCGCCCAGTAATGCGGGTGAGGGGAGGGTGGCTTTGATCTGACGTGTGGTGATGTCTCGGACGAATTCGACTTCTCGTGAGATGAAACCTGGGTTCTTGGATTCGAGCTTTCCAGTCACCACGGTCCAGGGGCGGCCGTCTTCGGTGCGGCTGAGTTCGAAACCGTGGGCGAGTTCGGCAATGACACCGATGTAGGATTTGCGGCGCCACTCGCCGTCGTTGAGCACGTCGACTCCGGCTTGCTCCTGCACGGCGACGATATATCGCACGGCGGCATCCATTCGTTTTTCGTATTCCTCGGGAGATATCTCGGCGTCGCCGAGAACGAGGTCCTTGACGAAGTCTGATCGCGGCATGGAGCCAATGATGGAGGCGGGGAAAAGTTTATTTTTGGACATGGCTTGGGTCGGATGTCTGGTTGAGGTCTTAACGTAAGATCAATAGCTGAAAACTGGTTCAACCCTTCCACTGGGTCTGGGCGAGTTCGAAGTCTTCCTGCGTGTCGATTTCAATGTATTCCCCGGCGGTGTCGGTGTGGTGCATGGCGACTCCCGCCTCGAGCATTTCCTGAAAGAGCAGGATCTTGTAGGACTTCTCGAAGACCTTGGCCTCGCGAAAGGGCTTACCCGCGTATTGCTCCTTACAGCGGTTGAAATGCTCTTTGAGCAGGGAGGCTCCCGTCGAAGTGAATTTTGCGATGCCCGTGTATTCTCCATGAACGTCGTTGGCATCCATACCGCGGTGGACCCGAGTCACGGAGTCGTTGGACACGGAAAGTTTTTCGGCGTCGTCGGGCGGGTGTTGAGTGCGATGTTGGTAGCGTTCTTCCCAACCGACGTCGACGGCCAGGGTAATATCCTGGTCGGAGGCGAGCAGTCCTCCGATGAGATTCGACGAGAAGAGAATGTCCGAATAGCAGCAGATGAAAGGGCCATCCATGAGATCCTCGGCGTGCATGAGCGAGAGGAGGATGTTGTTGTTCTCCCAGTCCTCGTTGTGTCGGAATGTGAAGTGCGGGTAATCCGCGCGGACCCGATCGATCTGGTATCCGCCGATAAAGCAGATGTCGTCGATTCCGTTGTCGGCCAACGCGCTGAGTGACCAGTCGAGGATGCGGCGATCTTGAACGCGCGCAAAGCACTTGGGTTGGTTGGCCGTGGTAGGCATGAGACGGCTGCCGCGTCCGGCGCCTATGATGATAGCTCGCATAAGTAGGTCAGTTTAATGATAGGGAACTGTTTTACGCAGGCTTTAGGAGTGAGGCAAGGCTCAGAGTTTCGGCTATGGATATTCGAGGATGCCCCTAGCGGATTCTCCTGAGGCCATCGCTAAGAAACCATCTGCTGCATCAGTGAAAGGGAGGAGATGGGAAATTATATGTCCGAGGGAACTCCTTCTTAGTAGAGTTTCAACATGCTCGGATATTCACCGATTTGGTAATACCAAGAGTCCATCGCCACGATGTCGCGACGGATGAAATCTTCGCTAGGAGATGGTTTTGGTGGCGACGCTCCCTCCCGATTTTCATTACAGCGTGCCGGTGTAGATCGCGGATAATATCTGGCGGGCATCCGCAGAGGCGATCTTATCCTTAACCCAAGAGGCCGCGTCTGAAAACAGGAGTGTAGCCTGTCGTTTAGGGCAGGAAGTATCTGATTAGTCCTGAGTCTTGGCGCCAGAGCGATCAGGACTGAGATGGCTGATGCCAATCACGACGAGTAGTCCTACGACGAGAAATATTACGGCCAGGAGAAGAGTGCCATCGGTTGGGGCGATGTTGATCTGAGTCAGCGGGACCTCTTCTCCCTTACTGTTGATGCGTGTGGTGAGCACTTCCTTCCAGGGCCAAACGGTGCGAAGCGCTCCGGCCATGATGCCAGTCAAGGTGATGAGGGTGATGTGCCGCCAACGATTGAGGAGCCAGCTGACGACGCGAACAAAGGAGAGAATCCCGACCACGATACCAGCGCCGAAGATGGCGATTGGAATGAAATCACGATTGTTGATCGCTTCGAGGACTTGCTGGTATTTCCCCATAATGAGGAGCAGATAAGAACCGGAAATCCCTGGAAGAATCATGGCGCAGATGGCGATAGCCCCAGCGAAGAACAGAAAGAGGGGGCTCGATGGAGTTTGAAAGGCCTGCATTCCCACCAACCAGTAGGTAGCGATGGCGGTGACAGCGAAGGCCACGAAGTCGGTGGGTTTCCAACTCCAGGTCTCTCGCATCAGGAGAACGATCGACCCTAGCACGAGGCCGAAGAAGAATGACCAGAGCTCTACCGGATGGGTGTGGAAGAGCCCACTGAGTGCATGAGATAGACTCAGGATCGCAGTGGCGAGACCTAGCCCTAAGGCGACGAAAAACGCGACGGGGATACGATCCCATACTTGACGGAATTGACCTCGAAAAAGGAGCTTAAGCATCGCCAAATCGAAGCTCTTGATGTTGTTCAGCAGACGTTCGTAGATGCCGCTGATGAAGGCGATCGTGCCGCCGGAAACGCCGGGGACCAGATCAGCCGCACCCATGATGAAACCGATGATTGCGATGCGGAGATGGAAAAGGAATTTCATGAGAGGAAGGAGATGGTCACAAAAAAAGGGCAGGTCTCAAAGAAACCTGCCCAAAAGCAAAATAATAGGTCCGCTTAGACGTCAGGCGTCGTTTTGCGAAGACCTGCTACGCGGTCGCCTTCTTTCCATTGTCCGCGCTTGCGGAGAAGCTCAACGCGTTCGAAGCGTTTGAGAACGTTGCGTTTAACTACGAGTCCTTTGGGACCTTGGAGGCTTTTGTGCTGCGACATGACGGTAAAAGTAAGTGAGTTTAGCTGCTAAAGAGGAAATGAAGTAGAGCCCGCTTGGGCCCATGACAAGTATTTTTCGCCAATTGGGCACGAGGCATCATAATCCACTCTGGAATAACGTAGGGATGATACTCCATAATGTGCGTCTCTAGCAGCCTGTCGGACTTAGGCAATTTCTTTGTTTAAAATAACATATACAATTGACAGATAACAGGATAAGTCCATATTAGTCTCATGGCCACCCGCTATGTGAACATCGACCGCGA
>Ga0105053_10007299_pt1 | contig 14812 bp, 11 predicted proteins | sample BON01_FD_78093 | JGI IMG/M metagenome (GOLD analysis project Ga0105053, IMG submission 78093) | Freshwater microbial communities from Lake Bonney liftoff mats and glacier meltwater in Antarctica - BON-01 | ecosystem: Environmental > Aquatic > Freshwater > Ice > Glacier meltwater | place: Lake...
CCAACCATAAACCCCTGTGAAATACGCCCACACACCTGTAAACGTCACATGGATGAACGTGTTGAAACGGTGACCACGCCACAGCGATGCGTCGTAGTAAAAGAGCTGCGCGATCAGCCGTGTGACCCAGAAGATGACCAGAAACACAAGCACGATCAACGCCAGTTCTGATCGCTCCACCAGCGTCTGCGGAAAGAAGAGCGACATCGCACCAAACGCGGCGACGCTGAGCATGATGTAGAAACTGTGCACGACAAAAACCTGCCGTGTGAGCACGGTCAGCTTCTGAATCTCCTGCTTCCATTGGTACTTTTTCCATACCGCGAAATTCAGAAGCACGATGCCGAACATGATGAAGCCGACGATGCGAAGATGAATGATGAGGTTCATGGCTGCTGCCTTTCAGTTGCAATGATGCTTCTCAAGGGGCGATTCGCTAATCGTGTATTTTCAGCTCGTTTTCAGCGTGTTCTCTGACCAGCCTCGTTCACAGTGCTCGCCGTTGATACACACCGGTCGGCCAAGCTGCACATCTTTCACACCCGTCGAATAGTTCGCGCCAATCAAACGCGACTGACGAAACCACTCTCCAGTTTGATCGATGAGCGCATCCTCATCGACCACCACTTCCACGCGCTGCTGCGGCCAGGGTTCATGCCAGACGCGAAAGCGCCTTCGCACTCCGTGGCGTTCTGTGTACGCCGTGTAGCGCTCAAGGAGAAACTCATCGAGCGAATCTGCCTCGCAAGGAACGAAGCTCGCTTCACCATCGACTTGTGCGTGATAGCGAAGCTGATCGTTTGCCTGCGCCCCTTTCGCCGTCACGCTGCCTTGCAAGGTCCCGCGCTCGTGATGATGTTCGTACTCCAGTTGGCCCAGCCGATAAGGCAACCCAAACGTGCGCGGCCCGATGAAAACACTCAGTGCATTGGGCAGCCACTCCGCCAGAAAAAAGATGCCTGTCTCGCCGCGATGTTTCACATAAGTACGCACATTCAAAAAGTCATGATTCGCCACCGGCCTGCTCAGCCAGGCGCTGATTCTGCCCCCCAGATGCGGGCGAAGATTGTGCATCGCAAACGCAACGAGACTCACATAAGCCTTGCCTTCTCGCAGATCCAGTTCAAACGGCACCACCTTCTGAAGAACCGCCGGCTCAACTTCGTAGTGCACAAAAAGCGAGCGCATCCAGTCGCTATAAAGCAGCGGCGTCTTCTCACGCGCCAGCATGCGAACGCGAGCTTCCACAGTGAGCGTCGTGGGTTGTGTTTGCCATTGTTGTACTTTCGTAGCCAGCATAACAACCTCCCTGTTGACTCAGTTCAGACTAGGGCCATCTGCACGCGTGGAGTCACGTCATCGCAAAGCCGCATATCCGAAAACACCAGTAAAATAAGCGAAAAGCAGCGTGAGACTGTGGTAGCCCAGTTTCAAATATGCCTTGGTCAGATAGGCCCGCGCATCAAGCCATGTGTATTGCAGCATGAGCCTGCTCCCCCAGAAGATGGCCACGAAGCCGCTCACCGCGCGGGCCAGCGCATCGCCACTGGCGAGTGCTGCGCTTTGTGTGATGCCCAGCAAACCGAAGCCGATGATGACGAGCACGATGAAGATGCCATGCGTCCAGACGAGCTGACGCGTCAGCGGGCTGACGCGCTGAAGGTCGCTGCGCCAATCCAGAACCTGTGGCACCAAAGCGCTGGCGATGAGAATGCCAAAGTGAAGGCAACCGGCGATGACGATGAGTGTTTGAAGCGTGATCATGATCGAACCTTTCTCAGCTCTAGCGCCTGTGCCATGAGCTGATGTGAATTTTCACCAGGCACCTAAGGCCTGAGCGAACGGGAGAATCACTTCATGAACAAAAGGCAGATGAAAGAGGAGCAGGATCGGAGCTGTAGTGATGAGCAGTGTGAACGACCAGCCGATTGCGCCTTGGCCTAGTCCGCATCGTTTGCCCAGACTAGTTCCTTCGAACCACAAGCCTGCGAACTGAATCATGAAATAGAGCGTGGGTAAGCCGTACCCACCGCGTGCAGGCAGCGATATCACCAGATCATGCACGAGGCCCGAGAAGAGAAACACAAGCGCCGCAGCGGCGCGGCCGCCAATCTTGCGAACGATCGGCTGAAACAGAACCTCGTGCGATAGCACACGGAAATCGCGATTCCATCGCCTGCCCCAGAACTCGCCAATGCTCTGCGAAGCGATCGGATTGTTCATCATCATCGGCGCATCGATTCCGCGGGCACGCCACAGGAGCGTGATGAGATGGAAGAGTCCAAAGTGAAGGATGAAGATCAAGCCGACCATCGCGACCCAGCCTGCAAGGAGCGGAAGCTGTGGCGGGATCAGACGCACGATGGCGAAGAAGAGCGCTGCGCCGAAGAATGTTTTGCTCAGTGCCAGTGCGAACTCGGGCAGGCGCGGAGGAGCGGCTGGCTTTAGAGTGACATCGAGCACTGCTTTGGCATCGAGACCGGGCCAGAGCAGGAGGAAGGCGACCATGCGAGGCAGTGTGGTGCGCAGGCCGGTGCGAGGACTCGCGCGCAGAGCGCGGCGAAACATCAGCCACTTGAATCCTGCGAAGATCGCAATTGCGAGCACCCACATGAAGAGCCACGCTGGCTCGCGCGGCATCGCGAAAATGACCGCGAGAACCATGGCGACCAGCGGCAGCCAATCGAAGAAGTGATCGCGTGGCGCAGCGCTGCTGCGAGGCTTGCGAACACTGTGCGAAGGCAAAGTGCATTGACCGCCCAGACAGTGGCGGTGCGCTGCGATCCAGTTGTAGCCCACATGCACAAGGCTGCGAATCCCCGGGAAGCCCGCGATGAAGGCTAGCGGCCTAGCCCAGCCGACGCGATGGCCGATTTCGATGACGGCGTCAGCCCCGCCCAACTTGCGACCATCAGGCAGAAAGAGCCAGATGCGATCGGTAACCTGCCCTTGGGCAAGGCCTAATCGAGCGCGAACCCAAGGCGTGGCCAGTGGCAGCAGTACGATGCCACGCGCTTCGACCATCAATCTCACCCGCTCCACCCAGCGCACACAGAAGGCGCAATCAGCGTCGTAAGCCAGATAGCTGCGAAGCAGAACACTTCCTGTATTGTTCGTTGTTTCTGTATGAACAGAACGGCCATTCCAAATAAAAAGCTCGACCGGTTTGTCGGGATCCGCATCAAGATTTCGAGTGAGGCGTGTCATGGGAGGACCAGAGGTCAGAGGTCAGGATTCAGATTGCTGATGGCTGAAAGCTCATGGCTGATGGCTGATAGCTGATAGCTTCTTCTCACGCACTTAGGCCGAGGAATTTTTTTACTTTGCTGCCGAGCTTGACGAACTTGAGCATTGCTTGCGTGGGGAGCTTTCGCATCTGGTCGTACCAGTCGCTCATCGTTTCGAAAAAGCCCAGAAGCTCGCCGAGCCTTTGTTTCGTGTGAGCTTCGGAGGCACCCGCTTTTTCCGCCTCGATGACGCAGTCACGAAGCACCGCCAGTGTGGGGTCAATCTCGCGTCGCTTGCGTTCAGTGAGTACCACCTCAAACATTTCCCACACATCCTTCATCGATTCAAAGTGATCACGGCGATCGCCCATCACATGCACCACCCGCACGATGCCCCAGCTTTGCAATTCCTTGAGGCTCGTCGAAACATTGGAACGCGCCACCGACAGCGTCATCGACATCTCTTCCGCATCCAGCGGCTTGGCTGCGATGAACAGCAGCGCGTGAATCTGTGCCACCGTGCGGTTGATCCCCCATCGCGTGCCCATCTCGCCCCAGTGAAGCACAAACTTTTCCTGAACCGGTGTGAGTTGCATGAGAATCTCCGATCTGGCGGTGTTGACCTGGCGTTGCTGATCCGGCGTGGTTGATCCGAGCGAAAAGCGTCTTGAAATCCAATCTCGCTCTTCACTTGTTTCTGTCTATACAGAAATGATCGACTATCATGACCAGTTTGTCAAGCCTATTTTGGCAAGAATCTGAATAATTCTCCACATGCTTCTGGTTATAGTGGCTGCGTGTTCATCTACGCAGGCATTGATGAGGCGGGATATGGCCCGCTGTTTGGTCCGCTGGTCATCGGCCGGGCTGTCTTTGGCATTGCATCGGGACACACCGGCGATGGCGCGCCAGGCGCAGACGAACAAGCGACCGCAATCGCTCCCGATCTGTGGAAGACGCTCACCCGCGCGGTCTGCAAAACGCTCAACGACAAGCGCGGCCGCATTGCGGTCAACGACTCCAAGAAGCTCAAGACTCCCGCTGCGGGCCTTCGCCATATGGAACTGGGCGTGCTCGCCTTCGCTGCTCAGCGCCAAGGCATTGCTCATCCCGCAACCATCTGCGATTGGCTCAATTCCGTGGGCGAAGTGACGCATCGTGACCTCACGCAACTGCCTTGGTATCACGCTGACGATCAGCGCCCCTGGAACGCCTTGCCCCTCGAAACCACCACCGGCGAACTGGCCATCGCGCGCAACATGCTCGCCCAGCACGCCAAGGCTGCGGGCGTCGAGATACTCGACATGGGCGCTGCGGTGGTGTTTGAAGATCGCTTCAACCGCATGGTCGCTGCCACGCGATCCAAAGCGTCAGCGAGTTTCACCTTCGTCGCTTCGCATCTGAATCACATCTGGCAACACTACGGCCAGCACAGCCCTGTTGTTGCCGTCGATCGGCAGTCCGGTCGCACGCGCTATCGGGAACTCCTCGCCCAGTGCTTTCCCTCCGCCAGCATCACCGTGCTCGATGAGACGAATAAGATCAGCGCTTATCGTCTTCGTGATGCCACAGGCTCCGTGCCGCGCTCCATGACCGTGCAGTTCGAGGTCAACGGTGACGGCTTACACCTGCCCATCGCCCTTGCCAGCATGATCAGCAAGTACACCCGCGAAATGCTCATGCACCGCTTCAAAGCCTGGTTCACCGAGAAGCTCCCCGCCATCGCCCCGACCGCAGGCTATGGTTCTGATGCCAAGCGTTTCTGGAGCGAAGTCGAACCCCATCTGCCAGCGCTTGGTATCACCCGCGATCAACTTCGCCGAATGGCGTGAGCGAATGGCGCAGCGCCAAGCATAAACTTCGGTCTTCCATTTGACGGCCTGCCTCGCCTTGCCCTATTCTTTCCCGCTTGTCCTGGCCCAATGCCCCCATCGTCTAGAGGCCTAGGACACCAGGTTCTCATCCTGGTAACACGGGTTCAAATCCCGTTGGGGGTATTGAAAAAAGTTCCCACGCACAGGTGTGCGTGGGCTTTTTTTTACTTATCCGTCTTCGGCTTCACCGCAGGCTTCGCGCCGCCTTTGCGATCGAAGTGGCGATTGAGCAGCGTCTGATCAAACTCCGCGCTCGCGCCCTCCTTGGGTATCGCAACTTTCGCGGACCACAGAATTCCGTTGACGGTGAACTTGCGTAGGCCCTCAAGTTCCCACGCCTCATGCCCATCGATGCCCGTGTAGGTGAACGATCTGCCACCATCGGCTCGCTCATACGCCCAGGCAATACACGCATCGAGCGAAGGCTTGGCCACCTTCGATTTCGCATCCGTGAACAGCAACGGCGTCACGCGCTTGACATCCTCTGTCCATTTCATCTTCACCAGAAATCCATCGTTCAGCTCGAACGGCTTCACCCCGCGCGTGATCTCGTGCTCCGGGAAATTATCGAACGTCGAATCCCAGTGCCCCCTCGCCGACACCTTCGGCTGATACGCCCCGCCCATCCACGCAATCGCCATCTCACCAGGCCCAATCGGATAATCAATCACCTGATGCAGATGCACGATGCCCACGCCTTGCTTCACGAGCGCGGTGATCTTGTCACCTTTGGCTTTATCAAGAACGAACGGCTGCTTCCCGCCTCCATCCATATAAAACACAATCGCCTTGGCCCCCTCAAAAATCTTCTCATCCTTAGGCCAGCCGCCCAGCACCATCACCGGATGCACGCCTTCGGTTTTCTTGAGCATGTCAGCCAGCAGCGCACAGCCCGCAAAGTATTCATGCTTGCGAGGCTTGGACCCGACGCTCATCGCCCCCGCCACGAGGATGATCTTCGTCGCCTTCGCATCGGTCGTGTCCACCTCGAGCGGCACATCCGATTGATCAAACGGATCAACCTCCGCAGCGCGAACATTCGCAGTGAACAGCCCCGCGAAAAAGGCGACGCCAACAACCACGGTAAAAGTCAGACGAGTGAACATGATGATGTTCCGTAAAGAGGACAGGAAAGTGGACTTCAGAACAGCATAACAACCAGACCCAAAGCCCACGCACTCCCGTGCGTGGGAATCATGTCCAGCATGAAAAACGCAAAGAGAATGAGCCCCATCCCTTTGGTCATTTGCCCCAATTTGTTTCGCAATAATCATGTCTACCTCAACGATTTTTCATTTTCACGTCTTCACGCAAACCATTGAAAACACTGTATTTATTCGATGTCTACGTGTAAACTCCTAGACGTCTACCCCTCGCTATTTATCTGAAATTGAGGCTCAAAATGTCCATGCACACACCTCCGGACAGCCCTCGGATACCCCCACATAGCCCCCGGCTTGCCGGGGGTCACGCACGCCATGCAACCCCATCCAAACCCGCACCCCCACCCCGGCCAAGGCCGGGGCTATATGAAAGCACCGCGCCACAACACGCAAGGCACGCCCGCCAGAAGCGGAATAAAACGTCTGAAAAACCATGATGAAAAGCCCGCAGAAAGAGATGGGAGAACGAACGGCTTATTATAGCATGCCGAATGCTCGGCGCACTGCATGGATGCAAAGAAAATGCCCCTTGGCTCATGCATCGCAAGCAAGATACGAACTGACGAAAAATGTATGGACTCTGGATTTCCATGCGCCCCTCTCGCGTGGGGAGGTGAACTATGAGCCTCCCCCCGTCCCTACTTCTCCCAGCCAAACAATTTCACTTGTGCCAGGTGTAACGGTTCGCTGTTTTTATCTGCTTGCTTGATGGTGATGAACTGGGCTTTCATGTTGTTTGGAATTTGGATCGTCCACTCTTTCGCCACCTTCTCGGCGGTCCACACAGCTTTGCCCATGTCATCCGCAGTCAGCGAAAGGTAAACCGACATTCCCTTGGCGCGATCGTCGCTGTCATCTCTTCGATTCTCAATCCAGATGCGCGAAATGACCTTGGGCGAACCGAGGTCGATGACGATGTATTGACCAGCCGTATTCTCCGCCGTGTGGAATGCGAAATGTCCGTCGTGCAGGTTCTTGCCGCCTGTGAGTAGAGCGGGCAATTGCCGATGAAATCCATTTCCTGAACTTGCCTTGTAAGTCGCTTCGCTCGAAATCCATGTCTCCGGGCCGCTGCGTTTTAGCTCGATCCTCGTTTGCTCAGCATCCAAAGCAGCAAGCGGCGCAGCAATGACTTTGAGTTTGAGTTCCGCGCGGGTTCGGGACAATGAGTCTGATGGGCCTGATGCGAGGTAACGGGCGAGATAAGCCGAGGCGCGGCGCATCATGGCCTCCTTCGAGGTTGAGGCGGCCGATCCGGTCAGTTCCACGTACCAGTCGCCAAGTTCCGCCGAGTCGGCCTCGCTGGTACTGGCCATCGATTGGGCAGCCAGTGGGACAAGCTTCTTGAGTTTTTCATCGTTGGCGCGACTGAGCAATTTGATAGCTTCAGCGGGCTGATCGAGATCGACGACGTAGAGCCGAATGATTTCGTGCGCAGTGGCTGAGTCATTGGCGTCGGCAAGGAGCTTCTCTCGAAGCCGTGCGATCTGTTTGACCGTGCGGCTGCGATGACCGGCGATCTCCATCCGCCCTTTGATGCTCTCGACGCTCTCCGTTTTGAACCGCTGCGCCGAAGCCATCGCTTGTCGATACTTCGACAGAGCGTCGTCGTATCGTCCCGCTTTGGCAGCATCGTCGCCCAGCGTGAGCAGCAATGTGATCAGTTCATCTGCTGCCGTCTGCTTTATCTTTGCATCACTACTGGCGCTTAATCGAATGAGCAGTTCGACAGTTTTTTCATGGGCCTGTGCACGGCGTGCTTCGACCTTTTGAGCAAGCAGACGCGATGCCTCTACCGCAGTGGGAAGCCCTTCATTTTGGCGCTGTGCAAGTTCAATAACACTGTCGCACATCAGGGCTAGGAAATCAACGCGATCAACAGTTTGCGCCGCAGCAAGAATGTCCTTGGCCAGAACCAGATCATCCGCACGATCGATCGTGGCCTTGACCTGCTTGATCCGACTGCCGAAGAGCGAATCAAATAACTGTTGGGCCTCATCGGCGAATGCGACATTCGACAGAAGTAACAACACGATGCATCCGATGCCGTATTTCCATGACTGTCTCATTGCGAACCTCCCAGATCTACGAAGGGAATTATCAAGGCATATTCTATCCGCAAGAAGGGAGATCACCCAACGAATTGAACGCACAGCCAGGGCAAACAGTGTGGACGCCGCAGAAGGCGCATGCCACAAATTCAAACCCGCCAGACGGCAGCACCGTGAAATGTCGCCGCTTCGCGGCTTGGCGCTGGGGCTGATGATTTCCGTGGGCTGCTGCCTTATCAGAGCCGGAGTCTGTGACTCCGGTTCGATCTTCACGGCTCAAAGCCGTGATGATCGACCTCGGCGCAGCGAATTTATGGAGCCCCGCGCAGGTGATGCGATGTTTGGTCAAGCGCGATCTCGCCCCTGAGCTACCTGTCAATCCTTCAACCACCGCGCCGTCTGCGGCGGCCTTCGCCATTGAGGCTCGGCCACCGTCCGGTGTCACAGACACCGGCTCTGAAAAGACAGCGAACTTTTCCACATCTCTGCATCAATTCTTTACCCCGAAGGGGTTTCATTCCAAAGCCCGGAGTCGCTGGCTTTGCGGCGCACTCCGGGGCGAGTGAATTGAGCCATTCAACCCTGAAGGGGTTGCACGGTTTTCGTTGCGAAGGAAGTACAACCCCTTTCGGGGTTGAATGAACATATGCCATGCTTCCCGGAGTGCGCCCGCAACGGGCGACTCCGGGCTTTGGAATTTCACCCCTTTGGGGTGAGAAGGCAGAGGCACACCATATGAAGTCGCATGAAATGATTTTCAATCCGCAACACGGCGGCACGGTAAACCATGGTGTCGCCGCTTCGCGGCTTGGCGCTTTCGCTGACGATTTCCGTGGGCTGCTGCATTATCAGAGCCGGAGTCTGTGACTCCGGTTCGATCTTCACGGCTCAAAGCCGTGATGATCGACCTCGTCGCAGCGAACATACGGAGCACAGCACAGGTGATGCGCTGTTTCGTCAAGCGCGATTTAGCTCTGTCTGAAAATTCCATCCGAGCCGTGAAGCGTAAGCGAGCGGATGCTTGCACGTGCAGGGATACCCACCGCTCGCTTACGCGTCGCGGCTCGGACAAGGCATCGTGGATTGGACAAGGCATCGTGTTTTCGGACAGCGTCTGAAGGCGTGGGGCAGTCATGGCGGGCTGCTGATTTTCCATCTCTTTGCGACATGAATGCGACATGAATAGGCCATCGAACTCCTGGTCGGCATCTGGAGGCGATCTAAAACAGCAAAATCTCTCTTGATCATGCGGGGAGCCACGCTGAAATGACGATAAAGATTATGAATCTCAGGTCGCTCGTTCAAAGTCATGGTCCTCTATGTGAAGTGGATAGCTTATGACACAGAGCAGATGCTTCAATCGTGCGTTCACGGTGCCTGAGATGTTGGCCGTGGTCGCGGTCATTGTGATTTTGCTGTCGTTGCTTTTGCCATCGATTGTTAAAGCAAGGCAAGCGGCGGAGCGATCGGTTTGTGGGTCGAATCTCCATCAGCTTTCCATGGCGAATCGGTTATACGCCATGGAAAATCGCGGGCGAAATGTTCACGAGCGCCCGGAGGCTCTGAGCTGGATGCTGAAGTTGAGTCCCTTTTTGGGGGGTTCATCCGGTGACAAGGAGACACGCGTATCCTCGATGAACTCGATCCCCCAGTTTCGATGTCCGACGGCATCAAAGCCGGGCGCTGGCCCCTCGGCCTCGCTGGGTTTTCTGGGTACTGCCACCGAAGCATGGGGGCCGATACAAACTGGAAATGGGCGTGAAGGACTCATCGGAAGTTATGGATTGAATATGTGGACGGAAGCGCCGGAACAGGTTCCCGATTCGGCAGCAGGCCCCGAGGCGTGGCATTTTGCGAAGCTCGCGCATGTGTCAGAACCGAGCAATTCACCGCTCTTGGGGGATTGCATTTGGGATGGTGGCGGCTGGCCTGGCGGGAATATTGATGGAAGTAATCCCTCGCCGCCGGTGAATCCTTATTCGCCGACCTGGACCGAAGGATCTCTCGCGCGTTTTGCCATGTATCGCCATTTCCGGGGCGTCAATATGGCATTTTTCGATGGGTCAAGTCGGTGGGTTACATTTGAAGGTGTGTGGGGCTTGAAGTGGCACAACAACTTTAAGCCTTTGGCGGGACCGCCTTGGCAACCCGTATTTTGAGGAATAGAGGGGGAGCAAAAAAGAGCAAGGACAGCCAAGAAAGAGTCGCGTGGGTACCGCCCTGATCTTCCCCCTCTCATGAGGTCTGTTTTTCACCCCGCAGAGGTTGCACTGCTTTCGTCCATTTCATTTCTCCCTACATCATCAGGGCATGGGCATTGGGCATTGGGCATTGGGCATTGAGCATTTTCAACGCATGCGCTGATGTGCCGCAAAAGGACATGGGCTTCATACTCATCTAACTGCACCCCGCTACAATGCGGGGCCTTTGCGTTTCGATTTTCCAACGGAGTGTTGTCATGCGTATCGCTATCGGTTTTGTTGCTCTGTCGATCTCGCTTTCATCCATCGGTCTTGCGGACTGGCCGCAGTTTCTCGGGGAGAATCGCGACAGTGTTTCACAGGACAAAAACGTTGCTAAATCCTGGCCCGAAGCTGGCCCGCCTATTCGCTGGACGGTAGAAACTGGCAAGGGTTTTGGCGGCGCAGCGATCCGAGATGGTGAAGTTTTCTTCCTCGATCGTGATGGCGAAGAGGGTGATGTGCTGCGCGTGCTTGATCTCAAGACCGGGCAAGAAAAATGGAAGTACGCCTACGAAGCCAAGGGCAAACTTTCTTATGCAGGCTCGCGCTCGACGCCGACGGTGGATGAGAAACACATCTACACCTTGGGCGGCATGGGCGATCTGCATTGCATCAGCAGGGAGACCAAGCAGCCGGTCTGGTCGGCTCACATGGCCAAGCTCTGGAAAGGCGGCAAGCTCAACTGGGGCTACGCTCAGTCGCCGCTGATCTATAAGGACACGCTGATTGTTACGCCCACCGATGACACCACGCCGATCCTCGCGGCACTCAATAAGAACACCGGCGAAATCGTCTGGCAGTCACCCGTTAAAGATGCAGGCGGCAAGTACTCTTCCGATTACTACTCTTCGCCGCTGCTGCGAACGATCTGCGGCGTGCAAGGACTCCTGCACATCACCAACAATCAGGTCTCTTTCATTAATCCCGAAGATGGCAAACTCATCTGGAAATACAACGGCTACGCAGTGAAATTTTCCATCCCCGCGCCCACCGTGCTGCCTGATGGCGAACACATCTTCATCACCGGCGGCTACGACGATGGCTCCGTGATGATTCGCGTGACCAAGGGCGATGATGGTTATAAGTTCGAAGAAAAGTTCCGCTTCAAAAACGACGGCTGCCAGATCCACACGCCCATCGTTTTCGATGGCTACCTCTACGCCAACATCAACGAGAACAGCAAATTCAACCGCGCCAACCGCAAGAACGGCGGCCTGGTCTGCATCGATCCCGTCAAAGGCGAAATCGTCTGGCGCACCGGAGATGAACCCTTTTTCAGCAGAGGTGCGGTGATGCTCATCGGCAACATGCTCGTCGCACTCGAAGGTGACAAAGGCACGCTCCACCTCATCGAACCCAACCCGATGAAGTACCGCGAAGTCGCTCAGGCAAAAGTCCTCACCGGCCAAGGCGAAATGGTCTGGGCCCCGATGGCCTACTCCGGCGGCCTGCTTATTCTGCGCGATCAGAACCAGATGAAGTGCGTGGACCTGAGCAATGCGGGGCAGTTGTCGAAGAAGAATGAGTGAAGGTGAGCAGAGCCGCGACTCAACGAGTCGCGGACGTGAGCGGCCTGTTGGAGCGTTCATTCATCCTGTGGTCTTGTGGATCAGCGTCTGAATCAACCTGCGGCAGTCGAAACACGGCGCGACGTACAACCTTTCAGGTCGTTGACGTCCGCGACTCGTTGAGTCGCGGCTCCTATCCCGAACACCGGCTATGAAACCACACGATTGGGCTGGCATCATCACTCCCTCGGTTCAAACCGCACCCAATCCAAATTCATCAGGCCGCTCTTGCCGGGGTTGACGAAGACGGCGTAGACATCGGTTGCTTCATCGAGCAGCTCGAAAGCCGCGTTGTTTTCCTGCCAGGTTTCCCAGCCGCCGGTGACTTTTACTTCGAGGGTCGCCAGCAGTTTGCCATCGGGTTTGCCTGCGCGGAATTCGATCTTGCCGCCTTGTCCTGCGGAAGCAGTGCGACAGGTGATGCCGCTGACCCGGGCGAGATTGATGGATCTAAATAGCAGGTGGCTGCCGTGGTTGATCGAGCCGACGAACTGGCGTCCGCTGGCGGAGCCGCCGCCCAGGACTTGCGAGCCTTGCACTTTGTCGGCGAGTTCCGCTTCGATCTGGCGATGGCGCAGACGCAGCGTGGCGTGCGCGGTGAGCGGGCCGATGGGTGATGCGCCTTTGTCGGTGTAGCTGGCTTCGAGGATGAAACTGCCGCCTGCGGTTTCCTTCGTGACCTTGGGCAGTGGCACTGCGCCGATCACACCCTTGGCGATTTGTGCCGCCTGAATGTCGGGCTTCAGGTCAAAAACCCACGCCACCATTTGCTTGGCTTCATCAGCCGTGTGATGCGAGTGCGGCAGCATCGGTACCTGTCCCCATACTCCCGTCGATCCTTTAATCACGCGCTCCACCGCAGCGGCCAGTGCTTTGTCATCCTTCTTGTACTTCGCCGCGACTTCGAGATAGGAAGGCCCGATGATTTTGCGATCAACCGCGTGACAATTAAAGCAATCGCTCTTCTTCATCAGCGCCAGCCCCGGCGGATCAGCCGCCTCAATTCCCGCGCGCTGAATCATCGCCGAGATAGTCGTGCGCGTGTTCATGTCAGGCATCTCGAAATCCGATTCGCCATCTTCGCTGTCCACGATTGCGACTTCGTAATTGATCGACTTGCCTTCATCCGCAAAATCGCCTTCAAGCGGAAAAGTAAACTTCATCCTCGGCGGATCATTACCCACAAGCACCGGCACCACCGCTGTCGATTTTTCTCCAGCCGCATCAGTGACGAGAAGCTCCACGCTATACACGCCGGGCTTCTCGAAGGTGACCTGAGCATTCGCATCTTTCGCGACAATCTTGCCGACTTGCGTCGCATCAGTCGCGGTGGCGATGCGCCACTGGTAGCTGAGTTTGTCACTCGGATCTTTATCGCGCGTGCCTTCGCTTGAGAGCGTGACTTTGAGCGGGGCCTTGCCGATGTGATGTTTCGCTTCAGCGCGGGCGACGGGTGCGCGATTGCCGCGCGGGTAGGTGATGTGCAGGAGGCGCGAGTCGGGATTCATGCCCCAGGTCGTGCCGTAGTCCATCATGTAGAGCGTGCCATCGGAGCGAATTGGAACGCGACTGGCCGTTTGAATTGAAGGCCTTTCACGAAGGATTCGATCTTGACGAGATTGGAATTTTCATCCAGGCGTGCCCACTTGATGAAGGGGCGATTCCAATCGAAGAAGATCATGCAGTTGTCGAATTGTTCGGGAAAACCGACCTTTCCGTGCTTCGCTGCGTCATAGCGGTAGATGGGACCAGCACACGCGGTGCGGCCGCCCTTGCCCAGTTCGGGGAACTCCTGCGAGTCGCCATAGGGGTAATAAATCCAGGCGGGCTGCGCGGGGGGCAGCTCTTTCATGCCGGTGTTGTTGGGGGAGTGATTAACGGGTTTTTCGGGATCGAATTTCTCGCCGATTTTCTTGGCTTCAAAGTCATAGTCGAAGTACGGCGCATTGGGGCCGACAAAATAAGGCCAGCCGAAGTTGCCTGCTTTGCGAGCCTGATTGACTTCGTCATAGCCCCGTGAACCGCGCGGGCCATCGCCGCCGGCATCGGGGCCGACTTCGCCCCAGTAGAGGTAGCCGGTCTTCTGATCGACCGCGATGCGCCACGGATTGCGGCAGCCCATCACGTAAATCTCAGGCAAACCTTTCGATCCATCTTTAGGAAAAAGATTGCCATCGGGAATGGTGTAGCCGCCATCGGGCTTGGGGATGATGCGCAGAATTTTGCCGACCATCGTGTTCGTATTGCTCGCGGATTTCTGAGCATCAAAGGGTTCACGGCCGGCGCGCTCATCAATCGGGGCGTAGCCGCCTGAGTCGCCGCCGGGATGTGTGTTGTCACCGCTGGCGATAAAGAGCGCACCATCAGGGCCAAACTCAAGAGCGCCTGCGTGATGGCAACATTCTTTGCGCTGCTCGGCAAACTTGACGATGAGTTTTTCGCTGGTGAGATCGAGTTCGTTGCCCTTGAGTGTGAAGCGGCTGACATGCTGGCCATCGAAAGTTTTGGGGGAGTAGTTGAGGTAGATGTGGCCGGTGGTGGCGAAGTCGGGGGCGAGCGCCAAGCCGATGAGTCCGTTCTCCTGCGGCGTGAACACATCGAGTTTGCCGACTTCGATGATCTGTTTTTCCTGCGGCAGATAAGCGCGCAGCTTGCCGCCGAGCTCGATGAAGAAGATGCGGCCGTC
>Ga0105053_10007300_pt1 | contig 14812 bp, 19 predicted proteins | sample BON01_FD_78093 | JGI IMG/M metagenome (GOLD analysis project Ga0105053, IMG submission 78093) | Freshwater microbial communities from Lake Bonney liftoff mats and glacier meltwater in Antarctica - BON-01 | ecosystem: Environmental > Aquatic > Freshwater > Ice > Glacier meltwater | place: Lake...
CCGTCAACCATCCCGTCAACGCGCGTCAACCTTTGTGGTTGACGCGCGTGGTTGCGAGCGGGTCAGCTCCCGAAGTCTTCGGGGCTGACGTTCTCGATGAAGTCCTTGAACTCGTCGATGATCTCGGCGGCATCGTCCTCGGGCTCCGGCACCGGCTCTTGGCCGACTTGATCGATCAGCTCGTTCGAGGCGAACAGGTCGGCCCCACAACGCACCGCGAGCGCGATGGCGTCGGATGGCCGGGCCGAGATGACCTTGTCGCCGGTGGGCGTGGCGAGATGCAACTCGGCGAAATAGGTGCGGTCACGCATTTCGGTGACCACGACGCGGGTGACCGACGCACCGAGTTCGGCGAGCACGTTCAGGAACAGATCGTGCGTGAGCGGTCGAGGCGGGGCGACGCCTTCGAGCGCGTAGTGGATCGCAGACGCCTCGGGGCTCCCGATGTAGATCGGCAGCAGGCGGTGGCGACCATCTGACTCACGCAGGAGCAACATGGGCGTGTTGGCAGGCATCTCGACCCGGACACCGAGGAGTTCCAAAGGGACCACGAGGCCACTGTACCGGGGCGGCTGCGGTGGTGTGACGTCGGTGCTGATGGTCTGTCTGATCAGCGAGCGTGTTCGCTCAACGCCGAGCGCATCATGGCTGCCCGCAGGCGACCGCCGGTCTGTTCGAGCTCGTGCAGTTGCGCTACGGCCTCGGCGCGGGCTTGGGGGTTGCGTTGGCGCAGCAGCGGCTGGATGAGCTGTTCGAGCAGCCCCGCCTCGCGTTCGGCAGCAACCCGCCACCCGCGGAGATGACGAGCTTCGATACCGGCGTCGAGGAAGCGTTTGGAGATCGTGGCGATCTCGACTGCGTCTTCGTCGTACGGACCGTCGGCACCTCCCGATGACGCCGAGAGAACGCTGTAGGTCACCAACTCGGCGAGCTGGTCGCGGGTGATCCCCGCCATCTTGCACAACTCGTCGGAGTTCAACAGTAGACCCGGCAGTATCGCCCCGGACGGCACCATGGGCCCGCGATCGGCCGCACCCGACGTCGGTGACGGGCTCGGTGCTGCCGCCACGGGTGCTGCTGCCTGCGCCGCCGGGCCGTCGGTGCGTTGGAAGAGCACCGCAGCACCGGTCACCTGCTCGCGATCTACGCGGTCGGCGCCGTTCGACGGGTTCGTCCGCAGGCGTCCGGCGCTGGGATGGCCGCCGGGGCGCGGTACGTCGTTGCGCTCGCTGACGTTCTTGATGCCACGTGGCATCTCCCGCGGGCGCGGTTGCTCACCAGTCGGGTCGATCTCGCCGGAATCGATGCGATCCTTGATCACCCGCAACGGCAGATAGTTCTCGCGCTGCTCGCGCAGGATGCATCGCAACAACTCCACGTCGTCGCCGTAGAACTTCCGGTAGCCCGATGACGTCCGTTCGGGATCGATCAGGCCCTGGCTCTCGAGGAAGCGGATCTTGGAGATCGTGACGTCGGGGAACTCTTCGAGCAGCAACGCCAGGACCTCGCCGATCGAGAGGTGTCCGCCGGCGCTGCGCACCGCGTGGTCGGGCGACGATGGTTCAGCCATCGTGACGTTCGAAGAAGACGAGCCGGAACTTGCCGATCTGGAGTTCGTCACCGTGGCGCAACAGCATGCGGTCGACGCGTTCCTGGTTGACGTAGGTGCCGTTGAGCGACCCGGCATCAGACGCCACGTAGCCGTCGGGTGTGCGTTCGATCTCGCTGTGGCGGCGCGACACCGTGATGTCGTCGAGGCTGATCTCGGAATCGGGATGGCGACCGAGCCGGGTGAGGTTCTCGGTCAGGGGGAAGCGGGCGCCGGCCTGGGCGCCGGCACGGACGATCAGCACACCGATCTCGGCCGGCAGTTCACCAACCGCGACCACGAGATCGTCGTCGGTGCCGAGTGCGTCCTGCAGCGGATCGATGGCTGCGAGCGTGATCGTGCGATCGTCGAGCGAGTCGAGTGGCGACCCGCAGCTCGAGCAGAACGTGCTCGTGGGCGGGTTGCGATGCCCGCACTGGTTGCAGAACACGTAGGTACTCATGTCACCCCTCGGTCAACGTCCGATACGCGTCGGCATCCATCAGGCCGTCGAGTTCGGACGGGTCGCTGATCTCGATCCGACAGATCCAACCGGCGCCGTAAGGGTCACTGTTGAGCAGTTCGGGCTGCGACTCGAGCGCCGCGTTGACCTCGGCGATGGAACCGGTGATCGGTGCGTAGATGTCGCTGACCGACTTGGTGCTCTCGACCTCGCTGAACGTCTCGCCAGCTGCGACGGCAAGACCCTCGTCGGGCATCTCGACGAAGACGACATCGCCCAGTGCGTCCTGGGCGTACTCGGTGATGCCGATCGTGACGGTGGTGCCCTCGACGCGCACCCACTCGTGGTCGGATGAGTAGCGGAGTTCAGCGGGGATGTTCATGAGGCAACGGTACCTGGGATCACGAGTCGGTGTCGGGCGAAGTGAGATGGACGGAAGAACCAGTGGCAACCGCCCGTCGTACCTGCGGAATATAGGCGATGGCGGTCCAGTAGCTGAGAATCAACCCGGGGATGCCGACGATCCATGACGCGACTTGGAACCCATCGGCGACGAACGTACCACTGTTGCCCATCAGGAATCCGGGTACGGAGAACATCAAGAGGAACGTGGCGAGCTTGCCCCAGTAGGTGACATCGATGCGCGGCATCCTGAACACGACCGTGGCGACCACCATCATCAGCCCGACCAGCACCTCGCGAACCAGCACGGCGATGGCGAACCACAGCGGGATCGAACCGTCGATGATGATGGCGGTGGTGGCCACCACGAACAACAGACGATCGACGGTCGGGTCGAAGACCTTGCCGAACTCGCTGACCTGGCCGAGCCGCCGCGCCAGGTAGCCGTCGACCCAGTCGGTCGACGACAGCACCCCGAGCATCACCGACGCTGCGGCGCGGTTGTCCAGCCCGAACAGGACATGGAGGAACACGGGCAGCAACAGCAGACGCACCAGTGTGATGGCGTTGGGGATCGTCCAGAGCCCGTCGAACATCGACACCGCCGCAGCTGGCGGTGTCGCCGGAGCGCTCGACGGTGTCTCGTGGGTCACGGGCCACAGCGTAGAGTGCGGCCATGAGCACGGTGTTCACCAAGATCATCGAGGGCGACTTCCCGGGCACGTTCGTCTGGCGCGACGAGCACTGCGTGGCGTTCATGTCGATCAATCCAATGGCTCCCGGGCATGTGCTGGTGGTGCCCATCGCCGAGATCGACCACTGGATCGATGCCCCACGTGAGCTCGCAGCGCACCTGTTCGCAATCACGCACACGATCGGGTTGGCCCAGCGCGCTGCGTTCGGTTGCAACCGCGTCGGCGTGATCGTGGCCGGCTACGAGGTGCCACACACGCACGTGCATGTGATCCCCACCTCGTCGATGGCGCAGTTGAGCTTCGCCAATGCGGCGGCCGGCGTCGATCGGGACGATCTCGATTCATGGGCCGCAGCGATCCGCCGAGAGCTGCGCGCAGCAGGCGCCGACGGCGTCAGCGACTGACCGGCTCGATCAGGCCGGCTCGATCAGGCCGGCTCGATCAGGCCGGCTCGATCAGGCCGGCTCGATCAGGCCGGGCCGGTTGTTGCGGACGTTGTTCACGTCGGTCGACACCGCTTGCATCTTGAGGAGATCGGGAGGTCCCCCGTCGAGCATCGCCGTCAACGCAGCGAGGTCGTGGTTCGACGGATCGAGCCAGGCCTTCCACTGCTGCGAGGCGAGGATTGCGGGCATCCGGTCGTGCGCGGGGCTCATCGTTTCGTTCGCTGCGGTGGTGATCACCGTGGCGCTGTGCAGGAACCGGCCGTCGGGATCGTCGGGGTCCTTCCACGCAGTCCACAACCCGGCGACCGCCAGCGGCTCGCCGTCGGCTCTGTGGATGAACATCGGCTGCTTCAACGGTTGACCCTTGGCGTTGACCGGGCCGCCCTCCACACCGGGCATCCACTCGTAGAAACCGGTCATCGGGACGATGCACCGCTTCTGGGTCAACAGGCCTTTGAACGCCGGCTTCTCGGCCAGCGTCTCGGCGCGGGCGTTGATCATCCGGGAGGCGATCTTGCGGTCCTTGGCCCAACTCGGGATCAGCCCCCAGTGAAAGGAGTCGACCCTGGCCTCCCCCTCCCCTGCCGCGACGACTGCGTAGATGTCCTGCGTCGGGGCGACGTTGTAGTTCTCACCGAGCGACTCGGCCACGGCTTCGGTCGGCAGCACCGTGTCGAAATACGCCGCGATCCGATCGGGGCCGGCGGTGGAGACGAAGCGGCCACACATGGGTGCCAGGCTAGACCCCAGGCTAGACCTGACATGCTGAGGCGATGACCCGAGGACTGACCGACACCTATGAGGCTTCCCGAGGTCGATTTCTCGACGCTGCCGAGTCCGCAGGCGCCGACGTGGCGTCGCACGCGCATCCGTTGCGAGGGCTCGACGACGAGGAACTGGCGATCGATGTCGCAACGCTCGGGTCGCCCGACGCGCCGTCGGTGTTGCTGATCGTGTCGGGAACACACGGTGTCGAGGGCTTCACCGGCTCGGCGCTACAGCACCACTGGTTCGAACACCACGCCGCCGGGCAACCCGAGGGGCTGCGCACCGTGCTGGTGCACGCACTGAATCCGCACGGGTTCTCGTGGGTGCGTCGGGTGAACGAGGACAACGTCGACCTCAACCGCAACTTCGTCAACTGGTCACAGCCGCCACCGGCGAACGAGGACTACGGCGGCATCGCCCAACTCCTGGTGCCCGACGCCTGGGATGACGACACCCAGCAGACGACCACCCTCCAGTTGCTCGCCTACGCAGACGAGGTCGGGTTCCCGCGTCTGCAGGAAGTGGTGAGTGGCGGCCAGTACACGCATCCGACCGGCTCTGCATCCTCGATCTGCACACCGGACTAGGTCCGTGGGGGCACGGCGAGTTGATCTCGCACGAGGGTGGCGACGCTCCGGGCTATCGGCGTGGCACCGCGTGGTGGGGAGACGTCCGCTCGATGCGCGACGGCGAGAGTGTGTCAGCCCCGATCGATGGCGACTGGCTCGGGGCCGTCGAGTCGATGTGTCCCGATACCGACATCACCGCGGTGGCATTGGAGTTCGGCACCGTGGACACCGTCACCGTGTTGCAGTCGCTGCGCGCCGACGCCGTCCTGCATGCCGCCGGCGATCCGCTGGCTGACGGGGCCGCTCAGGTCCGAGCGGCCTTTGCCGACGACGATCCGGCCTGGTTCGACGCCGTCTCGGCGCATTTCGACGAGGTCGTCACCGCAGCGATGACGCACATGACCGATCCCGTCTGACCTGATCCACTTCCGAATCGGTACCCACTAGGGTATCCCTGTGATCAACGTCGAGGACGTCCCTGTCGCACCGGCGCCCAGCGCCGCAGATGGCCTGCGGACATGGTCGTCGCGTCACGTCGTGGTGGCCGTCGGTGCCGCCCTCCTGATCGCCCTCCTGATCGGGCTTCCCACCGATGTGATCCCGAACCCCGTCTTCGGTCGACCCGTACCCGTCACCTGGTGGTCGTACCCGACACTGGTGGTCACGGCCGTACTCGGCGGTCTGCTCGCAGCCACCTACGTCGGCGCTCGATCCGGTGCTCCGGCATCGCTCGACGAGATGGACGCCCCGACACGGCGTGGCGGCATCGCCGGCCTGCTGTCGTTCTTCGCTGTTGGCTGCCCGGTCTGCAACAAGTTGGTGATCGTGGCCCTCGGCACCACCGGAGCACGCCGATGGTTCGAGCCGGTCCAGCCGGTGTTGGCAGTGGCCTCGATCGCGCTGTTGGGCTGGGCGCTGCGCTCCCGCCTCCGCTCGGCAAGCGCCTGCCCGATCTGACGCACTTCGGCTCTGTGTCAGCGACTACGCACGAACTGGACCTCGGCGCTCACACAGACCGTGCTCCTCGACCGCTTCCGCCGAGAGGGCGCCATGATCGTCCGGTGACTTCACGACGCTGGTTCCTGTTGGCCGTCGTCTGCCTGGCCGGCAGCGCGTGCGCCGCCACCGAAGGTGACGCAATCGTCAACGACACAGGTGTGCTCACCGATGCGGGTGCGCCCAGCGACTCAGGTGCCCTCTCTGATACCGACTGTTCGCAGGAAGCGCTCAACGGCGGCGACGACGAGTACGTGTTCACGTCGGCGTACGTCGTGAACGACGGAGAACTCGGCGAACTCTGCTTCGGTGACGACGACGACACGATCCTCGACGCCTGGGACTCGCTGGTGACGATCACCCCCCCGGGCCAGCTCGGTGATCTCACGCTGTTCGGCGGATTCGAGCCCGACGGTGGCGAAGCGGCCGAGACGATGGCCTTCGTGAACACCGTCGACGTCGACGGCAACTCGTTCCAGATGTCGATCAACACCGTCGAGGCCCTCGCCGGCCCCGACGAGTTGTTGCTGACGCTGGCGCACGAGTTCACCCACGTGTTCACGGCCACGCCGATGCAACTCGACCGGACCGACGAAGCGATCGACGACTGTGCCACCTACTTCAACGGCGAGGGCTGCTACGTCGGCGATTCGCTGATGCTGGCGTGGATCGACGCGTTCTGGGAGCCGGAGGTGTTGGCCACGATGGACATCGAGGTCGAGTCCCCCGACGACGCCGACGAACGCTGCGGCAACGACGACGGGTTCTTTGGCTCGTACGCCGCAACCAGCCCCGAGGAGGACTTCGCCGAGGCGTTCAGCGCGTTCGTCTTCCGCCTCGATGCGGTGACCGACGGGCAGGCCGAGCGTCTCTCCTGGCTCGAGGAGCAACCCGGTCTGGTCGAGTTCCGCGACCGTGCCGATGATGCCGGGATGACACCGCTGGACAACAACTTCGACGTCTGCGGAACCTGACGGTCGGGTCCGAAACGCCCTGTCTACGATCTGCGGATGCGTCGACGTCTGCCAGCACTCATGTTGGTGATCGGCGCCCTTGCAGCTGCCTCGTGTTCCGACACCGACGACGACGCAGCCATCTCCACCCTGGATCCCCCGACGACCGTCGACGCTGCACCTTCTGGCGCTGCACCACCCGATACCGAACCTTCCTCGACTGCTGCGCCGACGACAACGTCCGCCTCCACGACCACCTCCTCGGAATCGACCACGACGACCGTTGCTCCAGAAGCGCAGGCGCTGGAGCTCTGCTCGTCCGACAACACGTTCGTGCTGGGACAGGTGCAGAACTCGGCGCTCGACGAAGCGTCGGGGCTGGTGGCCAGTCGACAGCACGGAGGCGTGATCTGGGCGCACAACGATGGAGGCGAGGATCCCGGACTCTTCGCGATCGCAACGGATGGCACCGACCTCCGTTTCCATCCGCTGGCGATCGACGGTGTCAGCGACGTGGAGGACATGGCGATGTTCTCGGGCTCGAGCGGCGACGACATCCTGCTGGCCGACATCGGCGACAACGGTGCGCGACGTGCGTCGATCCGGATCTACCGTTTCGCCGAACCCGATCCGGCCGCGATCGCGCCCATCACCGACGTCGAGGTCATCGACTACGTCTACCCCGACCGGCCCCACAACGCCGAGGTACTGCTGGTCGACGAGGCCAACCGCCAGATCGTGATCGTCACGAAGGAGCAGGGCGTGGTCGATGGCCTTCCAGCCGAATTTGGTCCAACGGCACCGTCATTCGTGTTCGCCGGACCCCTCGACGCCCACGGTGGCGGCTCCGTGGAACTGTTTGCCGTCGGGATGCTCGACACTCCCCTCCTCGAGACCCGCACGACCGCGCCGACACCGTCTCCGATCTCGTTGCTGGGTTTCGGTGGGGTTCCGACCGGCGGCGACGTCTCTCCGGATGGGGCGCTGATCGCGTTGCGCACCTACGAGACGGTCTGGCTGTGGCCTCGCCTTGCCGAGCGCAGTGTCGCCGAGGCCCTGGCTTCAGACCCGTGTCAGGTGCGGGTGGCACCCGAAGATCAGGGTGAGGCCGTCGCATTCTTCGCAAACAGCCTGATCACGTTGAGCGAGGGTTCCAATCAGCCACTCTTCGAGCTCCGTCCCTGACCGGCGCCGGTTGACCGGTACCCTCGGCCAGCGTGACCGACGCAGACCACCCGACCACACTCGTGCTGATTCGCCACGGCGAGTCGATTGTCACGGTCAACCGGGTCATCGGTGGGTTCCGCACCTGCACCGGACTGTCCGAGTTGGGTCGGCAACAGGCCGCCCGGCTCCAGGATCGGCTGGCAACCACCGGGGAACTGGCTGCCGACGTGCTGATCTCGAGCAACTTCCAACGAGCGATCGAAACGGCGGAGGCGATCGCACCTGCGTTCGGGTCGCTGGAGATCGTGTTCGATCCGGGTTTCGGCGAGCACGACCCCGGACCGGAGATCGACGGGATGACCTTCGACGGCTATGTCGAGCGGTTCGGGTCACCTGACTGGACCGATCCACACGCCGACGTGTTCCCCGGCGGCGAAACGATCGCCGCGTTCCATGCGCGCGTGGGCGAGGCGCTCGCACGGGCCATCGACGAGCATCGAGGCTCGTGCATCGTGATCGCGTGTCATGGCGGGGTGATCGACGCGGCCTTCCGGCACCTCCTGCGTTCCCCGATCACCGGTTCGTTCGAACTCCACACACTCAACACCGCAATCACCGAGTTCGTCTCCGTGCACAACGGCGCATGGCAGCTTCGGAGGTACAACGACGTCGCCCACCTCCACGGGCTCCCGTCCGAGACCCCACGAGCCGCAGCGACGTCGTAGCCGCCGCGAAACGGTGTGATGGGAGTCCGCAGGTTCAGCCGCGACCGACGAGGCGCCAATTGGCTCGCACGACGGTTTCGCGCTCGGCGCGACGAAGTCTCAGGATCTCGATACCGCGATCGCCCATCGCTCGCTGATCGGGATCGCGCAAGCATGCCTCGATCGCACACGACAGTGCCTCGGACATGAGGTTGTAGTCGCCTGCGAGAGCGTCGAGTTCGAGCGATCCGCTCCGACCTGCCCTACCGGCATCGAGCGCGGCGGATGTCGCCTCGTCACCGGTGGCGTGGGCAACATCGGCTGCGTAGGCGTCGATCTCGTCGATCTCCTCGACCATCCAGGAGATCTCGGACTCGGCGCGCACGGCGCACTGCTCCAAGATGATGTCGATCTGTTCCAGGGCCACCTTCGCTGTGGCGCTGTGCACCTCGGGCCCGACCGTCCCGGTGAGTTCGTTGCGAACGTCTCTGAGTAACTGTGCGGTGGTCGGACGGACGATCATGACGTGGTTCCTTCGGCAGCGCCTGCCATTGCGTCGAATGCCGCTTGCATGCCAGCGATTGCGTTGATGAAGTTGTCGTGGCCGAACGAGATCGAACCGATCTGCAAGGACGTCATCGTTCCCGAGTTCTCGCCGAGGGCGAACTTGTCGAGCTGCGAGCTGATGGTGCCGAGGATCTTGATCGACGACAGCACCGTGAAGTAGCCGACGGTGAGTTGGTTGACTTCGGCCTCGCCGAAGCCGGTCGCGTCCCGGTACACGGCGAGAAACGCCTCCGGATCGAGCGCGTACAGGTTGGGGCCGGCTGCGGTGGAGTAGATGTTGTACCAACCGAGGTCTTCTCTGGGGTCGCCGATGGCCGCGAACTCCCAGTCGACGACGAGATAGTTGTCGTCGTGGTCGATCATCACATTCGGTGCCTGGGTGTCGCCATGGGTGAGACGCAGCGGAAGCGGCAGCGGCTTGTTGGCCTCGAGCCAGGCGGCTATGTATCGCCAGGTCGGATCGCTGTTCACACTCGACCCTTCGTAGTGCCGCCACGTGGCGATCAGTTCGTCGATGCGGGCATTCCAGCTGTCGGGTCGCACCATCTCGGTGGGCAACTGCTCCGGCGTGATCGTGTGGATCTCGCCCCAGAGACGCGCAAGCCGAAGGGGGTGATCGCCGTACTCGCTCATCTTTTCGATGAGCGCCTGGAGCGAGCCACCGGTGACGTGATCCATCACGATCGCCTTTGTCCCCAGGTGCTCCCCCGATCCGTCGTAGTAGCGAGCCGACGGAATCGGGATCTTGCCGAGTTCGGTGAGGGCCCTCAGTACCGCCCATTCGTGGTCGCGATCGGTCTCGATCATCGAGTGCCCGGTCGGCGGATCGCCACGCAGGACGATGGATTCTTCCAGGGTCACGCCGTCGCTGGTGTATCTCACCCGGGCTCTCGCCATCGAGCGGCTGTAGCCGCCCGCCATCGGCTCGTACTCGGTGACCTCGATCAACTCGACGTCGTCGCGGTGATGTTGGAGAAACGCGGCCAGCCGGGCCGGCATGGCATCCAGATCGTGCATGTGAACCCCCTAGTTCGGGACAGGACGCTAGCAATGCCCGACACACAGAGTCGATCTGGCGCCGGTTGGTCCAGCTGATGGACCCTCACGTGAGGGTCCATCGGACGTTCTGGTCGGGCTGACAGGATTTGAACCTGCGACCCCCTGTCCCCCAGACAGGTGCGCTACCAAGCTGCGCTACAGCCCGTTTGGTATGTAACCGTTACAGAACACGGGTTTCGTGTCCCCCGGAAATTCTTGGACAGCTCGGAATGTTCATTTCAAGTTGGGGTGGGGACCCCGAGTTGTTGGGCAATACTTGGACAATCCGGTCGAGCTGCCAGAAATCGATCGGCTCACCGATGGTAACGGCGCGACACGCCCAGCGACAACGCCGCACCTGGGGCCTGCGGGCCGAGTGGCGTGACACAGGCCGCAGGCACAGTGATGTGTGCGACACCTGTCGCGTGTGTTGTCTTCCACTGCTCACGGACCACAGCCGGAGCCCATGCACCGCCCGCCTTCATCGGCGGGCGGTGGGCGTTCACCGGTGAACGGGTGAAGCCCTCCCCCACTGATGTGAGGGAGGGCTTGGGTTCGCCAGATCCCTGAGCGGTAGAACCGAAGTGCGGAACAGACAAGTCGGTCGCTAGTCGCCGGCGCAGTCAGGTGGGGACAGCGCCCCGCATGCGGGTTCTGCCAAGAAGCCGGAAGCGTCGCTGTTTCTGGGGGCTCCTTGTGGCCTGGTGCGCTGGTAGGTATTGCCTACCACCGCAGGTTGCTCAGTGAAGGCACGCCATGTGGGCGGTGCCGACAGCGTCGGTATCGATGGCGGCGTAGAGCATTGCCCACGCCGTTGTGGCTGCTGTCGCTTTCTCGTGGCGGAGATGGCGGTGTAGGGCGTACGTTCGGAGGGCGACGTCGAACACCTCGGTGTCGGTGGCATGGCGGCGGGCTGTTGGGGTTGCCATGGCGGTCACAGCCGGCCTTCTGCGTAGAGACCAACGGTGGCTTTCACGGCCATTTTGGCGATGGAGTCGAGAAGTTGCGGGTCGTCGTCGTAGCCACGGTCTGCTTCGTCGTGGGCGGCAGCTGTCTTCCAGCGGTTGGCGCCAACTTCGAGGAGTTCGACACCGTGGAACGGGTCTTCCTTGAAGGCGTCACGGACGGTTTCGGGGCCGCCGGCGAACTGGATTATTGCGACGCACACGGAGGGCGGGTCGTTGGGTTCGGCTGTTCTGGTTGTTGTTGTCATGGATCGGATGTTGCCGGTGTCCAGGTAGGGCGCACTCGTCGACGCGGGTCTACGGCGAGAGCCCGCAGCATGCGCGGTGCGGGCTCTCTTCACGGTCCAACCATGACGTGACGTAGACGATCGTGCGGGTGTCGTTGATGGCGGCAGACGGTCAGGTCTTCGCTGCCCTGCGTCGTTGTCGTCGGCGTTCCAGGAGGCCCGGTCGGTGATGGTTGCGGGTGTGTTCGTCGTACTGGCATTTCCAGCAGATCGCATACGTCGAGTTCGGGAACATCATCGGGTACGGGAGGGTGGCGCTCATCTCGTGTACCGGGAAAGAATCCCCTCTCAACCGGCAGCCGTGACCGTCCGGCACATCATCGCTCGCACCCGGGACCTACGTCGAACTCTTCGGGCTGGCCGACCATCGGTATGAGTCCAGCGAGGTGGTGGGGATTGTGAGACGCTTTTCCTGGTGTGGCTCAGGCCTCGACGAGTTCGCCGACGAGGTGAGCTTCGACAGTGTGGCAGGTCTTGTCAGGATGCGGCGTACAGCCAGCGGGGGCACGATGGACGATCGCAGCTTCGAGATGGGGGTCGGTATGTTGGATGGGTTGAATCTGCGCTGCTGACGACTGCTCGTTGATTAGTCCCAGAAGTTGAGTGTGGGCGCGGAAACGGGATCTCACAATGTGCGGAAATGGTAGCGTACGTAGTGCGGAAATGGTAGCGTATGTGATCGTGCCCGACGCAGTGTCATTCATGCCAGGAAGCTATGTGCGCCGAGTCATCGACACCGAGCTCGACGAGCTGTTCCTGCAACTCCCCGCAATCGTGCTCGACGGCCCGAAAGGCGTCGGCAAAACGGCGACGGCCGAGCAGCGCTGCTCGAGCATCCGCCGCCTTGACGTCGCCGGCCAGCGCGCCGTCTTGGAAGCCGACCCATCCCTTGTCGGCCAGGACCCAAAACCTGTGCTGATCGACGAATGGCAGCGTCTGCCGGCCGTCTGGGATGCCGTACGCCGCCTCGTTGATCAGGATCACACCGGTGGCCAGTACCTCCTCACCGGTTCAGCGCCGTTGGCCAGCACCCACTCGGGCTCAGCTCGAATCGTCGACCTACGGATGCGGCCTTTGTGCCTGGGCGAACGGCACGTTGCCCAGCCGACTGTGTCGTTCTCCGCGCTCGCCGGTGGTACCGCCGCGACATTATCCGGATCGACGACATTCGCGTTGACGGACTACGTCGACGAGATCATCGCCGGGGGCTTCCCTGGCCTACGCCACCTCACCGGGCGGGCTCTGACGGCGCAACTCGACAGTTACGTCGAACGACTCGCCAGCCACGACCTCCCTGACGTGGGTTTCTCACCGCGACGGCCCGGCACCTTGATGGCCTGGCTGCGCGCCTACGCCGCCGCCACAGCGACGACCGCGACTTGGGAGACCCTACGCAACGCGGCGACAGCCGGGATCGGTAACAAGCCTGCCAAGACAACCACGAGCGAGTACGGCGAACTGCTTGGTGAACTGCGGGTTCTCGACCCGCTCGAAGCGTGGATCCCGTCACGCAACCACCTCGGCCGCCTCGCGTCAGCCGGCAAACATCACCTGTGTGACCCGGCGCTTGCCGTACGCCTCCTTGGACGGACGAAACGTCACCTCCTCAGCGCCAACGACGACGTCAAGTTCGTCCTACCCAATGACGGCACGTTGCTCGGCAACCTCTTCGAGTCCCTCGTCGCTCTGTCGGTACGCACCTACGCCCAAGCGATCGGCGGAGCGACATACCACCTGCGTACCGAAGCCGGCCGACATGAGGTCGATTTCATCGTCGAAACCGACAACGGGGTTCTCGCAGTCGAGGTCAAACTGAGCGGCAACGTCGATGACGACGACGTCCGGCATCTCATCTGGCTCCGTGAGCAGCTCGGAGACAACTTCATCGACGGGATCGTCATCACCACTGGCACGGACGCCTATCGTCGACGTGACGGGATCGGCGTCATCCCTCTCGCCCTGCTTGGCGAGAGTCACTGAAATGGCGACCACTTGTGGTTTTGCAGATGGGGACATCGGCCGAAAATTCCATGGTGACATCGCGAAAAGTGCAGGGAACACGTCACCACATTGCAGGTGACATGTCCAAGTTCCCGACAAGGACCAGCACGTAACTCCTGAGCAGTGCGTTGCCGGCGATGTCACCTCTGCAAATTTCGGTCGGTGACATCCGGCGACATCATCATGCAACTCGGGACGAGTCGCCGCCTGCAACATCACAGGTGGCAAAGGGCAGCTCAGAAAACGACATGGAGGAACCGGAACTGGTCGTCGATCCCGACGAGTTCGAAGGCAAGCTCCGCGTTCGTATCGGCCGCCGACTTGTTCACACACTGAATGGCTGGTGAATTGCGTCAGGTTGGGTTTGGTGTTTGAACTGTCGCTTCTTGGCGGTGGCGATCGCAGTAGTTCCCTAGCTGTTAGTGTTTGGGTTGCCGGTCCATTGAGACCACAACATTTGTAGGGCGGGGAGGTGAAATGATGACAACAATGACGGAGAACACTGAGGTGCGACGCGCGAAGCGGTCGTGGCCAGCGAAGTACAAGCTGCAGATCCTCAACGAGATCGACGCCGCCAAAACGACTGAGGAGCCGGGCGCGGTTGGTGAGATCCTGCGTCGCGAGAACCTGTATTCGTCGCTGATCTCGGAGTGGCGTAGCCAACGCGACACCGGTGCCCTGGCGGGGCTCGGCAACAAAGGCGGCCGACCTCGAGTCGACCCGACGAGAGCAGAGTTGGCCCGGCTCCGCAAAGAGCTGCAGCGGTTGCAGACCGAGTTGGACACGGCGAACGAGTTGATCGAGGCGCAGGGAAAAGTCTCGGCGCTCTTGCAAGCACTGTTCCGCAAGAGCGCCGATCAGAACTCGAACACTCGATGAGCGCCGGCATCGAAACGTGGATCCCGCGTGTCGGGGTGACCCGGGCATGCACAGCGCATGGGATGTCGCCGCGTACGTGGCGGCACCGCCAACAAAAAGCCCAAGATCGGCTACCCGCGCGCCCGTCGAAAGCACGACCGGTCGCCGAGCATTTGTCGGTGCCGTGGAAGATCGGTGACGCCGATCGCAACGAGATCAAAGAGACGTTGTGCACACCGCGTTTCGTTGATCTTGCTCCCGCTCAGATCTACGCGACTCTGCTCGATGACGGGGTGTACATGTGTTCGGAATCGACCATGTACCGGGTGTTACGCGAAAACGATC
>Ga0105053_10007303_pt1 | contig 14810 bp, 14 predicted proteins | sample BON01_FD_78093 | JGI IMG/M metagenome (GOLD analysis project Ga0105053, IMG submission 78093) | Freshwater microbial communities from Lake Bonney liftoff mats and glacier meltwater in Antarctica - BON-01 | ecosystem: Environmental > Aquatic > Freshwater > Ice > Glacier meltwater | place: Lake...
ACATCTCCCTTTCCCAACTGCGATGCAGTCCGAAACCGCCCCTGCTTCTCATCCTGATTTCCCTTCGCATTTACCCTTAATACACCACAATATCAGTTTCCTTCTGCATCGTTACGGCTAAGATGAAAAAATACCCGCACCGCATCCTCTAGGTTTTCCGAACGAAAACGCAACCCGCCGTCACTGCCTCGTACTTGGATGAGAAACAACTCCGCGTCTCCATCCGCGTCATGCGCGATCCGATCCCGGATTTCCGCCGTGCTAATTGCCGTATTATCGCCCAATAATTCGCCGAGTTCTTCCGACTCGACTTCATGCAACAACTCCAAGCCGGCCAGCATCTGCTTATTCAGCAACCATCCCCCCACGGCTAACGAAGCAAAGAGGATTCCCGTCACCAGCGCCGCGAACCACAGGGTCGTCCGGGCCGTAAATGATCGTATCATATTAATTGATACCCGGTGCCGCGCACGGTCTTGAACCGCGGCGGTCCGGCGGCCGGCTCCAGCTTACGACGCAACCGTCGCACGTAGTCATCGATCAGGTTGGTTTCCATGTCGTAGGAAGCTTCCCAAATCTTTTCGGCGATCAAGGTGCGCGTCAGCACGCGGCCCGCATTCTGCATGAATAATTCCAACCGCGCGAATTCCCGGTTGGTGAACTCCACCGCCCGCCCGCCCCACGTCACGGTGCGTCCCAGTAAGTCCATGCGCACTCCCTTTCGCTCCAACACCGTGGATCGAGGCACTCCGCTTTGTCGCCGCATCAGCGAGCGCACGCGAGCCACCAACTCATCGACACTAAACGGTTTTGGGAGATAATCATCCGCCCCTAAATTCAAACCTTGGATTCGATCACTCACCGCATCCCGGGCACTCAAAATCAAGACCGGCTCATTAAATCCCGCCCCCCGCCACTCCGCGAGCAACTCGAGCCCGTCACCATCAGGCAACCCAAGATCCAACACGATCGCGTCGTAAGGCGATTCCGCCAGGGCATCCCGGGCCGCCGCAGCCGTCCCCACGAGCCTCGCCGTGTAGCTCTGCTTGCTCAGCGCCTGCGTCACAAACTGACCCACCGTACGCTCACCTTCTACGACCAAAATCTTCATGAGGCATCGCCTTCCCTTAAACTTAACCGATAGGCGACCAAATCCGGTCCTCGGCGATCTCCGTTGGCAAACAGATGCGCGTAACTGGGCATCCGGTTTCCCGGCCGCACCTAGCCGGGGATTGCGCAAGTGCTCCCCCTGCCACTCCGCCGTGGGCAAGCGCCGGCCAATGGCGGTCTGATCCGGCTCTGTCGCCGATTACCATAAAGCGGCGGCGTGCCGGCATCGCGCAAAATACCCTCACCGTGCAGCCGCTCCCACTCCACCGTCGGCCGCAAATACTGCGAATGGCAGTGGATACATCCTTCCCCGATGTAGACCTCCCTCCCGCGTTGCACGACCACCGCGTTATCGGCCTCAGTCAACGGCATACCCGCTAAACCATCGACCGGCACGCCCGCGCCTAACCACAACCCCAACAACACTGCGACGGCCCGGGACGCGCGCCACTGCCAAAGGCCCAATGCCACGATGACAACTCCCGCCCCGAGTAGAAATTCTCCCGGCACGCGCTGTAAATCTTGCGCCATGCCAATGCCCATCGCCGAGGCCACCCATCCGGCGACGCCATAAGTCAACGCGGCCACCCACACCCAACCGCTGCGGGCGGGAAAATAGACCAAAACGACCGAATACAGTGAAACCCCCGCCGCGTAAGCAATCGACGCCACCAGGCCATTGCCCCGCGCCAGCAACAAACAGCCGCCCGCCAGCAAAACGTAAGCCGCGACCACGAGACCGGTTCGCCAGTTCCGATCGAGCAGCCAACCCGCCAACAATGCCCCTGACAAATGCACGATTGCCAACGTCCAAAGTTGCGCCGCTCCCTGCCACGTCTGGGCCTGCAGCACCGCTTCATGCTGGATCACGTAAAAGGCCGCCGAATCCAACCAAACCAACATCGCTAGGACTCCCACCCACCGCATCAAACCGCTTGCCCGATAGTCCGACTCCGACGAAATCGATGGTTCCTGCGGCATTAGAAAAGGCGACAACACCGAAGCCGTCGCCGTCACAACGGCCGCCAAAATTGTTTGTAGTTTCGGACCGGCTTCAAAAATCCCCGGCACATTACCCAGCGCATAAGCCACGCCCGTTCCCACGCCGATCACCCAACCCAGTTTCTTCGTGCCGATAACGGGGCGTAAACTGGCGGCGAGGTTAACCGTCAACGCGCCCAGCGCCGCACCACTCACGAGGGCAGCCAGCAACAACAGACTCCACGTGCTCGCACCCAGCGCGAGTGCCGCCCCCACCGCGCACCCTCGAAACGACCAACTCAACCGCGCCTGGATCCTCAGCACATCGAATCTCAAGGCCGCCAAGAGGCTTCCGGCCAACCCGCCTACTCCCAGCAAAATCATCAAACTCCGCAGCCGCCAGGTCTCTTCGCCCATCAACGGCTCCGCCAACTCCAGTAGCGCGAACCGCGCGAAAATCAAAAAATAGAAATACGTCGCCGCAATCACCGCCCCGGCCGCCATCAACGTCGAACGCTGGGGCACGAACTCGGTCTCACCCGAGGAATCACCCGTGACTTGGCGCACCACCATCATGACTGAGTCCCCCAATCTCCCCGTAGCAGCCAAATCTGAAGCGCCATCAATCCCCCGTCGGCCACCGTCACACTTAACCACATGGGCGACCATTCGCCCACCACCACCGCCACCGCACAAAACGTCCCCGCGCCCAATCGAAACGGAATCGTAAACCGAAAAACCGCCCGAAGATGAGTCGCCGATTTGCCCCACCACCCCCCTAAATACGAAAACCCCACGGCCCCCACGAAAACCCCCACGAATCGCACGTAGGCCAACGCCTCCTGGGACGGCACCGCCACCTGCATCAGACTCAAGGTCAACGCCGGTGCCACGCAGAGACCTGCCCCTGTGGCAAAATCCATCAGTCCTGCCAGTAGGGCCAGGAGACGAGACCGTTCAACCGTTTGCGTAGATTCCATCATCGTCGGGTTTCTCCCAGTAGCCGCATTGAAGCAAGGCTCATTGCCACGCCCGCCCCCAAGCACACGCCGTAACCGGCATCCACCCACCACGCGCCGAAATAAAATGCCGCCGCGTGATCGCGCTCAAACCATCCCATTACCCCCAGCACCACCACCATCACCGCCGCTCCTCCTTGCCACCACCCCATCCCCCGCCCCACCGGCCGTTGCGGATCCATCTGGTTCAAGATCATCGCGTTCACACTCGTCACCAATCCCGCCATCGCCAGATGCGCGTGCGCCACCAAACCGTTGGTAAACTTGAGTCGTTCCGATAATTCCGGCAAAAGGTCAGCCAGCCCGTGCCGACCAACACCGCCCACCAGATCAGCGCCGCCCCCATCCAACGCCGGGCCCCCGGACTCCAAGCCCACTGTCGCCACCACCAAGCGAGCAGTGGCACCCACGCCATTAACAGGCCGAGGCCGAGAATCTGCCCCCCATCATGGTAACTGGAATTTCCTCGTTCGATCGCACCCCAGACACCCAGAGAAACGGCCAATGAACCCCAAAAAACGGCCACCGCGCGTCCGCTCGGGGCGCCTTCTTTTCCCCGCACGCCCAACAGCCGCGGCATCAATCCATATAGCTCCACGATCCCCAAAGTCGATCCAAGCAAAGACGCCCCCGTGGCCCCTCCACTATCGACATTGATCGGCGGATACACCGCTCGATCCGCCGCCCACCACCGCAGCGCGGGCACCGCTAACAACCCCGTCAGCACCGCCGCTTTCGCCAGGCCCACCGCGCCCCTATCCTGCCGCCGCACCCACCAGGCATGCGCGGCCAACACCGGCAATAACCCGATCATCGCCAGCGGCAATACCGGCCGCGCCCAGCCCTGCCAGTCCAAAAAGATCTTCCCACTCACCGTGCCGCCTATCCAAGAGATCGCCCCCAGCCCGAGCGCCGCCGACCAAGCGCCCAAGGCCACCCGCGCATGCCTGACGGCCGCCGGGTGCTCCGGCCTAAGTATCCATTTCATTAATACTCCAACCAGGGGTAGCGCGCACCAGCCGTAAAGCTGCCAGTTCAAGTGCACCGGCATCCAGCGCCCGTAAGTCAATGGTGCCGCCAGATCGCCCAGCGCCGGCCACACCAGGACCGCGGCCAACCACACGCCGACCGCATTCGCCGCCACCAACCAGCCCAACGCATGACGACGCACCGTCCGAGCAATCAGCGTATCAGCCTCCGCTACCGACGGCGCCCTCATAGCTCGCTGAGTTGTCCGTTGCGCACCCGCACGATCCGGTGACACTGCTCCGCAAATCGGCGCTCATGGGTCGCGAGCACCACGGCAATCTTTTCCTTTTCCGCCAGATTCCTGAGTAGCCCGAATACCGCGTCTCCCGTCTGTTCGTCCAGCGATCCCGTCGGTTCATCCGCCAGCAATATTCGCGGGTGATTCATCAATGCCCGACAGATCGCCGTGCGCTGCCGCTCTCCGCCCGAGATATCCTGAATCCGATGTGAAAGTCGCTCCGATATGCCGACGGCCTCCGCCAACTCTTCGACCCACTTTCGGGTCTCCCAAATCATCTAACGCTTGAAACGCCAACCCCCAGTAGAGGCAGACTGCCTTCAAGCCACGCCCTTCCAACGCATCCGGCTGGGCCACCAGGGCCGGGAAATACACGGCCAACCAAAACAAAGATCCGGTCTTCGCGGCCGCGATTCGAGCAATTTCACGCCCCGACCGATCGCTCTCGGCAAAAGCCAAATCTCGCGCCTGTCCCCCGACCAGACCCGAAACCCCCAAGCAAGCATCAAGACAAGCCATCGCCGCCAGCCGCACCGGCAACGCTTCCTCGACGAGCGCAAATTCGGCGAGCGCATAGGCCCGGTTAATCAAAGCCAACGCCGCTAAGATCGTCGGCGCTTCGCCTTGTACCAAGTGCGCGCACGGCCGGCCCCGGCGCGTATCGCGCATTATCCATACAGGGCAGATCGTCCAGCAAAAGCGATGCGAGGTGATAGTATTCCACCGCCGTGGCCAACTGCAGTGAACGGCTTTCCTCCATGCCGTGATTCATCGCCGCCGCATGCACCAACCGGGCGCGCACTAATTTACCCGGATTATTGATCGCCTGATCCAGCACCGCCGCCAGTCGAGACTCGGTCTTCGCGCCAACCGGAGCATGCTCCAACAACGCTTGAACAATCGGGTCGGCGGAAGGAAGAGAGAGCATGGGAGCAACCATAACAAATTTTACTGCGGTTTACCGTGAGGCGAAGCCGAGGCGTTACGCCCCCGCGGATCCGAGCCGCCCCTGCAGATGAAAGAACACGGTCACCTCGGGGTTAACTTTCAGGGCGAAAAATAACCGGATGATCGGTAGACCAAATTTCTGGGTATCAATGACCACCTCACCATCGATTATTATGACCTCCCCCTCCGTCGTGACTTGGACCGGAAACTGCACTGGCTGCGTCACCCCGTGAAAGGTTAAACTCCCGGTCGCGACGTATCCCCCCGCCGGACCTGCCCCCCCTTCGGAAAGCTTAAAACGACCATCCGGGAACTTCTCCGTCTCCTGCCAATCGTGCAAATTCTTATCACGCTTGTCCTCTCCTGTCTTCATATCCGTAAAACGAAACGCGAGTGCTGCGGAGGTCACCTGGGGGGCCGCGCCGTCAAATCCGACCGTCACATCATATCGAGCCAAGTAACCAACGAAGGAGCCCACGGCGGCTTTGACGTCCGTTTTAATCCGCGACTCCTGATAATCCACCACCACCGGTCGGTCGGCCGCCATCGCCCCAGTCGCCAGCCCAACCATGCAAAGGAACCCTCGGAAACGTTTTGGTATCATGGAGCCTACCTTACTCCCTCCGCATGAATCCAAGATGCCCCCCCCCATGAATAGGTGTTCATTTAAGGCCCGCCCCAAGTCACCCCCCTCACCGCCCCAAGAGTTTCTTCAGATCAAAATCCCCTCGGAACTTCACCGACAACCCGAAGTCATGCCCGTCCGGACCATAGATCCACTTCAACGCGACCCCCATCCGCCAATTCCCCTTCGAGTGGAAAGTGAACCGATCCGGAATTCGAAAAATCACGGCCGGCCGCAGCTGAATTCGATCCTGCGCCGTGTCCCCCATCAGCGCCGTCGTCACGTAAGTCGCCTCGAACGTATACACCCGCTCCCCTCGCTGCCACACCATCCCACCCGTCAGCGTGTTAGCGTCATCGCCAAACTCATTCTGCTCCAGCGTACCGCCAATATGGGAACGCCGCACGAGATCCATTCCGGTGCCCCAAAACACTTCCACCCCCGGCCAACCTTCAATCTCCCGCGCAAACGTCACCGCCGGCATGAGGTGTTCGAACCCATCCGTGAGCTCCTCCGGCGGATGATCCAATGGGTGGGTGTAGCGTAGTCGTCCGGCCATCTGCCACCCCGGCACCAGCGTCCAATCCGGCCGATACTTCGTCGTAAGGTGCACTGCCGATAACCCCATTTCCTCGAACGCTTTTACCTGATCAAAGCCGTGCGAAATATAGCCCTCCAATTCCATGGCAAGGTCCCACCGATCAGTCAGCCCGTAACGCAACCCCACCGGGGCCCGCAGGTAACTCTTCCGGTGAAAGTCCCCAAAATGCGGATGCACCAACAGACTCAAATGGTTTTTCTCCTCTGTACCCGGCAGCACCCCTTCGAACACGCCGCGAATCTCCACATCGATCTCCCGGATCATATCCGGTTCCACTTGGCGCAGCGCGGCCTCATCCTGCCCCCGTAAGGTCAGCCCCCAGCCCACGCCGAGTCCTCCCATTAGAATGATACGAGTCGAAAACGAGCAGACAGAGCGAAATGAAAACATGGTAAGACCGGCTTGAATTTCCCTAGTATACCGCCCGCAAATGACCCTCGATTAATCCCTGCATGACAGATCTGTAATTTATCCCGCGTGCCGCGCCCCTTCGCAATTTTGATTCGCCCCCGCTGCCCGTAACTTCTCTTCTAGATATTCTCCATGGCAGATCCCAAACCCTTCATTTTCGTTTGCGGCTCCGATGACTTCCTCGTCGGCCGGCTTGGTCGTGAGCGCTACGATGAACTGGCCCGGGAAATCGACGAAGAATTTTCCCGCGAAACGATCAGCGGCTTCGCCGGCAATGTCGCCGAGGTCGAAGCCGCCGTTAACAGTTTCCGCGAGGCCGTGCAGACCATCTCTATGTTCGGTGGTCGCCGCCTCGTCTGGCTCAGAGACGTCAATTTCCTCGCCGACTCCGTCACCGGTCGCGCCGAAAGCACTCTCAAGCAGGTCGAAGAACTCCAACGCCTCCTCGGGTCCAACGACCCCGTCAATGTCGCGATTCTCATCACGGCCGCCCCCATCGATCGTCGCCGCAGTTTCCCCAAATGGGCCGAGAAAAACGGCGACTTCACCCTCGTCGGTGGCGACGGCGATGCCTCCGCTCTTGCCAGCGTGCTCCTGGCCGAAGCCCAGAAACTCGCGATCGCCATCGAACCCGGCGCCGTCGAATTCCTCCTCGCCAAAGTCGGTGCCAACCCCCGCCTCCTCATCGAAGAGGTGCGCAAACTCTCCGCCTACGCCGAAGACGGCGAAGCGATCACCGAAGCGTCCGTCGCCGAGCTCACCCCAAACGTCGCCGAGGGTGATTTCTTCGAAGCCGCCGAGGCGTTTTTCAGTGGCGATATCAAATGGACCCTCGCCGCCCTGCATCGGCACTTTTTTACCGGCGGCGACGCCCGTCCCATCATTAGCGCCCTCCAAAACCGCAATCGTATCCTCCTTCAGGTTCGCGCCCTCATCGACGCCGGCGAGGTGCGCCTCGGCCACCGCGGCCTCGATGGCCTGAAACAGGCCCAAGACAAATACGCCCACCACTTCGTCGGCGCAACCGCCAAAAGCTCCTTCAACCTCTTTACCCAAAACGCGTGGTATGTCGGCAAACTCGCCGGTGGGGGTAAACTGCCCACCACCCGTCGCCTCATCGACAACCAGCAGGAGTTCCTCACCGCCTTCGCCGAGATCATTAAACGTCCCCGCGAGCAAGAAGACGTCCTCCGCGACATGGCCGTCCGCTGCCTCGCCTCCTGATCAGCCCCCCCCCCGGGTGGGCGCGTCTTGCGCTCAACCCTACTTAATATTTTTCTCAGAACAAGCCCTGAATAGGATGAGATAGACCTACCGTATCGAAAAGCATGTCTAACATTAGCCCCGCTCCCGAGCCGTTGAATCCCTACAAAAGATATTGGCAGGCTCAGGCGCTACCTGACACGGTCGCCGGTCCAGCTATGCCAAAAACGTCCGCTTCCACTCCTCCCGCCATCACCAACGTCCTCGCCGAGCGCTACGCTTCCCCTGCAGTCAAAGCCATCTGGTCCCCCACCGGACGCGTTCAAATCGAGCGAGACTACTGGATTGCGGTCATGAAGGCCCAGCGCGACCTCGGCATCGGCATCCCCGCCGCCGCCATCGCTTCCTATGAGAGGGTGAAGGACCAAATCGACCTCGCCTCCATCGACGCCCGTGAACGCGTCACGCTCCACGACGTCAAAGCCCGCATCGAAGAATTCAACGGTCTCGCCGGGCACCAGACTATCCACCTCGGCCTCACCTCGCGCGACCTCACCGAAAACGTTGAGCAGCTCCAGATTCACCGTTCCCTCGGCGTCGTGCGCCAAAAAACCGCCGCCGCTCTCCTCGGTTTCGCCAAACGCGCCAAACAATATCGCAAGCTCCTCCTCACCGGCCGCACTCACAACGTCCCGGCCCAACCCACCACCCTCGGTAAACGCTTTGCTATGTTCGGCGAAGAACTCCTCGCCGCGTTTACTCGCTTCGACGAACTCACCGCCCGCTACCCCGCTCGTGGCCTTAAGGGCGCCGTCGGCACCCAACTCGACCAGTTTACCCTCCTCGGCGGCGATCCCCGGAAGGTCGCCCGGCTCGAAGCCAAGGTCCTCCAACACCTCGGCTTCTCCCGCTCCCTTGGCGCCGTCGGCCAAGTCTACCCCCGCTCCCTCGACTTCGAGGTCGTATCCGCCCTGCACCAGATCGGTGCCGCCGCCGCCAGCTTCGCCACCACCCTCCGCCTCATGGCCGGCCAGGGCCTTCTCACCGAGGGGTTTCAGAAGGGCCAAGTCGGCTCCTCCGCCATGCCGCACAAGATGAACGCCCGCAATTGCGAGCGCATCTGTGGCTTCTCCACCATCTTGTACGGCTACGTCACCATGACTTCCGCCCTGGCCGGCAATCAATGGAACGAAGGCGACGTCTCCTGCTCCGTCGTCCGTCGCGTCGCCCTCCCGGACTCGTTCTACGCCATCGACGGCCTCCTCGAGACCCTCCTCAACGTGCTCAATCAGGTCACCGTGTTCCCCAAGGTCATCGCCGCAGAATCCGCCCGTAACCTTCCCTTCCTCGCCACCACCACCATCATGATGGCCGCCGTCAAGAAGGGGGCCGGACGCGAAACCGCCCACGCCGCGATCAAGGAACACGCCCTCGCCGCCGCCGCCGCGATCCGCGAGGGCGGAGAGCCCGCCATGGTCGATCGCCTCGCGGCCGACGACCGCCTCAGCCTCTCCTCCGCGGAAATTAACGCCATCTTGAGCGACACCGACTGCTTCGTCGGCGCCGCTCTCACCCAGGTCAATACCTTCGCTGAGACCGTTCGCGCCTCCACCCGTCAGGTCAAAGGCGCCAGCTCCCTCAAACCCGGCAAACTCCTCTAAGGTTTCATTCATCCTTGCCACCCGCCGAGACGCCACCCCACTTTCTTCCTTCACGCTCATAGCTCTCTTTTCCCGAATTTTCAAGACACCCATACCATGGCAGCAGAACTCGTAGGTAACGTATTAGTAGGCCAATCAGGAGGCCCTACCGCGGTCATTAACGCCAGTATCGAAGGCGTTGTGGCCGAAGCACTCAATCATGATTGCATCGAAGAGATTTACGGCACGCTCAACGGCGTTCTCGGAATTCTTAACGAAGATTTCATCGATCTCGCTGCCGAGTCGCAACAGACCATTCGTGGTCTTCGTCACACTCCCGGTGCGGCTCTCGGCACTTGCCGCTACAAGCTCAAGAACCAATCCGATTTCGAGCGCGTGCTCGAAGTCTTCAAAGCGCAAAATATCCGCTACTTTTTCTACGCTGGCGGCAACGATTCCCAGGACACCGCCGACAAGATCTCCAAGCTTGCCCAAGAACAGGGCTACGATCTCCGCGTCATCGGTATCCCCAAGACCATCGATAACGACCTTGCCGTCACCGACCACTGCCCCGGCTACGGTTCCGTGATCAAACACGTGGCCACCACCGTCCGCCAGATGTGCTGCGACCACGAGGCCATGGGCCAAGGCGATCTTGTGTCCATCCTCGAAGTCATGGGCCGCAACGCTGGCTGGATCGCCGCCGGAGCCTCCCTCGCTAAACGCCGGGACTTTCCGCACGATCCTCCCCACATCATTCTGCTTCCTGAGGTGGCCTTCTCTCACGAGAAATTCATCGCCGACGTGCAACGCACCTTGAAGCGTGAAAAACACTGCTTCGTTGTGGTGGGCGAAGGGCTCGTTGATGCCGATGGCAACTACGTGGCCGCCGCTGAAGCCACGGACGCTTTCGGACACGCCCAACTCGGCGGCGCCGCCGACTTCCTCCAAAGTCTCGTCGAAGCCAATATCCCGGGCGTCAAAGCTCGCACCGCCAAACTCGGCATCTCCCAACGATCCGCTGTGACCACTGGTTCGAAAACCGATGCCGATGAAGCCTTCATGGCTGGCCAAGCCGCCGTCCAAGCCGCCATCAACGGCGAAACCGATAAGATGATCACTCTCCTCCGCGGTGACGGCGACGCCTACACTTGCGAAACTGGCCTGGCTCCTCTCCACGAGATTGCCAATGGCGTGAAGAAACTCCCTCGCGAGTGGATCAACGAAGACGGCATTTCCATGAACTTCCAGTTCGTGCGTTTCGCTACTCCGCTCATCCAAGGCGAAACCGAAGTCCCTCACGACCTCGGTCTCCCGATCTTCTCCAAGCTCGACAAGGTCCGCGTCGATCGCCTCCTGCCAGCCTACGAGTCCTAAACCAACTCCGGTAAATTATTTCGAAAGCCGATCTCATCAAGAGGTCGGCTTTTTTCTGCCCCAACCCCAAGACCGATCAAAACGACTCCAGCACGTCAGCCTCCCGTGCATGAGACTTTGTTCTTCAGTCACCCGGAGGGCACCCTCTTCATCACCCCTTCGGGACGCACCGTTCCGGCGCACCATCGACGCGCTCACGCACCCTATCGTGTTCATTCGTGATTAAAAAACGATCCAACCCTCCCTCCTCGGCCGCACGCTCCCCCGTGATCATCGCTATCGCCGGTCCCTCGGGCTCCGGCAAGTCCACCCTGGCCCACGGCCTCGCCGCCGCACGTGGCCCCGAGCACTGCCAGTGCCTCGAACTGGACAACTACTATCGCGACCTCAGCCACCTCAATTCAGCTGAACGCGCCGCCCAAGATTTTGATCATCCCGATGCCTGGGAAGGCGAACTCCTCGTCCGCCAAATCGCCGACCTCAAACGGGGCCACTCCATCCCGATGCCCCAATACGATTTCAGCGCTCACGCTCGCGCCAAATCCACCCGGGCAGTCAGCCCCACGCCTTATATCATCCTCGAAGGCCTCTTCGCCCTCTGCTACCCCGCCCTCCACGCCCTCATCGATCTCGCCGTCTTCATTGATATCCCAGACGACGTTGCCTTGGCGCGTCGAATCCAACGCGACGTCATCGAGCGCGGCCGCACCCGCGAATCCGTCATCCAGCAATTCGAGACCACCGTGCGCCCCGCCGCCGAAAAATACATCCGCCCCTCCGCCCAATTCGCCCACCTCCAACTCACTTGTCACGGCGACCTCACCCAAAACCTCGCTCAAATCACCACCTACCTAGCCAAAATCTCGGTCCCTCGGCCCGATTAAAAAGTATCCAAGGCGTCAGCCCCCATTGGCTTGGCATCAAAAACCAACCCTGCCCCCGTCTAAAAATAACTTCAGGGCGGAGTCGCTGGCCGAAGCCTTTAGGGTCCATTCGGGGTTAAAAATAGCCCGACCTCTCCGCCCCATCGGGACGCTACCCTTGCTCCAACCAGACTGCGCCCGCGCTCGCCAAGTCCATCGCGGCCCCGCCAAACGCATGACGATTCACCGCCGCCAGATCCAATCGGCCCGCCTTCACCTGCACCTGTGGGTAACCCGCGGCACTCGCGCCATACAATCCCGGATACGCCGCGATCGCCTGTGGCCAAACCGCTTCCGGCCAACCCGACAATCCTGCGAAATAGTGATGCCCATTGCGCTCCACCGAGGCATTGCCCAACGCCGCTTGCACGGCCAAATCCTGCGGCAACGCAATCGGTCCCACGTTCGATAAATCCTCCCCACTCATCTGCAAAGCCAACGACGGATCAAGCTGCATCCTCTTCGCCAACAAACACCGATTGGCCAAACCGTGAATCACCCCTTTGCAGTTCTTATGACTCACGCCGATATAGCCCAAATCCAGCGCCCGGCGTAAATCTCCCGCCGTCGCCCCTGACTCGTCGATGAGCATCGGCGGATGATCACTCCACTCCGCCAAACTGGCGCCCACGCCATCGTCCAGCGACTGCGCGCGATGCAGCGGCTGCTCCACAAACATCAACCGCGACCACAATCCGGCCAACCCGGGACGCGGCCGCGCCAATTCCCAGAATTCCCGAAACGGCTCGATCGAAGTAAACGTCTCGTTGCCGTCGATACTCGTCACGTAATTCCCCCCCGTCTCTTCCTCGATCAGCCGCACGATGCGCTCCAACCGATCCAAGGCCGCGCCTGGTTCCCCAGCCACTTTGATCTTAAAATCGTGCAATTTGTAGTGCCGACACACTGCCCTTAAACTCACCGGCAAATCATCTGCCGGACGCTCATCATCCGGAATATCCGACTCTTCCAACGGATCCGCTAAACCCACCGTATGTCGGCTGGCCACGGTCGCTAACGCCTCCGCCGGAATACCCTCCGATGGCTCCATACCCACCAATTCCGGGTGCAAGTCCGCCAATTTTACCCCCAGTCCATTGTCCCTCAGCACCGCGCCCACGGTCGCCCCGTGCCGCCGACAATACGCGTCGATCAGCGCCCGCTCCACAAACGTGACGCCGAAATTCGCCAACAACGGCGGAATCCCCGCCTCCTTGGCCCATTCGTTTTGCTGCGCACTGATAACGTGCACGAGTGCGTGCACCGTCGCTGCCGTCACGCCCTGCGCCGCCGCCCCCGCCTGCGCGAGCACCCGGCGCATTTCCTCAATCTCATCGTCCAACCCCCGCGCGGCATCTTTCGTGAACCACTTCGGCGGCAGATGATCCGCCGATTGCCCGCTCACCCGCTCACCATCGATCGTCGCCTCAATTTCAAGCCACACGTGCGGCACCTGCGTCATCACCGCGATGCCATAACGGAATGGCAGACGCGTGTGCAGTTCCCGGTGCGACCAACGCAAACGATGAAGGGTAATCATCCCGCGACTATTAGAACATCCGCCTGCCGCTCAAACGAATCCGCCAAAGGATTTGCCCTTTTATCTCCAACCCAAAAACATCCGCTCCCGCGCGCCCCGCATCCTCCCTCAACTCTACCCCCTCCTACCATACCCCTCCCCCCTCCGTGGCTAAAAAGTGCGCCCAGTTCACCTGCGCCACCTCCCGCCTCCTCCTGCCCGATCTTTAAGCTCTTCAACGTGGGTCGGGCTTTACGCCAGACCCTCAGTGCGTCAGCCCGCTACCCTTCGCCGTAAATAAACCACCACCCGATGTAGGGGCGTTGCTTGACGACGCCCTGCCCCACCGCCACCGCGTCATCCCTTTGCGCCCTCCGTGTTAAAAACAATCCTGCCTCTCGGTCCTTTCCTCACAGCCCCCCCCCCCCATCGTGAAAAAACTCCTCCTCCTCACCCTCCTTGCCGGCGCCGCCACCCTCACGAGCGCCAAGGCCCCCAATGTCCTCTTCATCATCTCCGATGACCAAGCGTGGAACGACTACGGGTTCATGGGGCACCCCACGATCGGGACCCCTCATCTCGATCAACTCGCCGCCGAGTCCCTCACCTTCACTCGCGGCTACACCCCCATCGCCGTCTGCCGCCCCTCACTCGCGACCATGGCGACCGGACTCTACCCCCACCAGCATCTCGTGACGGGTAACGACCCCAGTATCACGCTACTCAAAGTCAACTCGACCCAAGCCCGCAAAAACCCCGCCGTCGCGCCCATCTACGAAGCCATCGTCGCCAACTTCGCCCGCCAACCCAACTTCATCCGCGACCTCACGTCCCGCGGCTACCTCGCGCTGCAAACCGGCAAATGGTGGGAAGGCAACCCCAAGGAAACCGCCGGTTTCACCCACGCCATGACCCAAGGTAACCCCGGTCGCCACGGCGACGATGGCCTCAAGATTAGCCGCGAAGGTCACGCCCCCATCACCGCCTTCCTTGATGATGCCGACGAGGCCGGGCAGCCCTGGCTCATCTGGCACGCCCCCTTCCTCCCCCATACCCCGCACAATCCCCCCGCCGAACTGCTCGCTCACTACGCCAAAATCACCCCCAACGAAGCGACCGCCCGCTACTACGCCAACGTCGCTTGGTTCGACCAAACCTGTGGCGAACTCCTCGCCGAACTCGACGC
>Ga0105053_10007307_pt1 | contig 14807 bp, 15 predicted proteins | sample BON01_FD_78093 | JGI IMG/M metagenome (GOLD analysis project Ga0105053, IMG submission 78093) | Freshwater microbial communities from Lake Bonney liftoff mats and glacier meltwater in Antarctica - BON-01 | ecosystem: Environmental > Aquatic > Freshwater > Ice > Glacier meltwater | place: Lake...
ATTCTTTACTCAAATTTTAGTTGATTATATGTTCTATTAGTAGTATAAATTGTGGTTATGTTACACCAAAAATAAAAATTAATTAAATGGTTGCTCTAAAATTTAAAAATAGCCTTTTCTTTTGGATTTGGCAGGTTCTATTGCTTATCCATTACGAAAAATTTTACAAGAGTATCCTAACTCCTACTTTCCAATAGCAAACGTTTAGGAAATAAATGCTACTAGTAAAATTTTAATCACTAATATTGATGGTATTAATTACGATTATTTAGTTTAAGAACCAGGGTCTGGAACTAATTTTTTTTGTAAATACTGCGATTAAAAAACACGGAATAGTCATGAAATCTATTCTAAAATCTATAAACCTGCAAAGTCTTATTCTTTAGAATTTTGAATAAGCTTTATTCACCAAAGATATACATTAGCGTCACGCCTTAATGAATTTTATTATTTTGGGAGGCGGACGAACTGGCGTGGAATTAGCTGGAGCCTTGGTAGAAATTAAAAAAGGAATTCTCGCAAAAGATTATCCTCACTTGGATACAAGAAGAGCTCAAATAAATTTAAAACAATTAGGCAATCACATTCTGAAAAAATTGAATAAAAGGGCATTGCAAAAAATCGGAGATTCTTCAGAAGCTTTAGGAGTGCGGATTTGGAAAAATACACGTGTAAAATCCTACGATAGTAAGTTAGTGACCACGGCAATCGAATTGTCTCTTGAGGCGGCAACCCTTGTCAGGATAACTGTAGTAAAAAGTATTTACATCAAAGATTTAGACACTCAAGAATTACTGACAAAAAGCACTCATATTAAAGTAAACAAATTTAATCAAATAATTGGTCATGAAAACATTTTTGCTATTGGTAATATAGCAGAAATATAATCAGAAGAATACCCTTGCGGACATCCTATGATGGCGTAACCAACTTTACAACAAGGCCTTAATTTAGGCCATAATTTAATGTGATTACTAGAAAAAACGAATGAAACCGTTTGGGTATAAAGATAAAGGCAACATGGCCACCGTTTGGAGAATTAAGGCGGTTGTGGACCTAAATAATTACAAATTTCAAGGAATTTTTGATTAGTTTGTATGGGTATTTGTACCTCTTTTTTTTCGTAATCAGATTTAGAAACCTTGCGGTAGTTTTCATAAATTGGAGGTGTAGCTACATTCGTTTTGATAGAGAAGCGCAGTTACTTATAAAGCCTTAATAGAGGAATTATTCAAATTTTGAGTAAATAGCTGTGTTTCTTGCTTTAAGTTCTTTAAGCACAAGGAAATATACTTATTTTTATCGATAAATACTCGGTAAAGCAATTTTAAATTTAACGGCTAATAAGCGTATTCCGATGACAATAATAATACCCCCGATATACGGATAAGTATCGTTTAGAGGTAATTTTTCTAATAAGAAATATCCTAAGCCACCCATAATACAAGCAGTAGCATAAATTTCTTTTCTAAAAATTACGGGGATTTCGTTACATAAAATATCTCGAATAACGCCTCCAAAACTTGCCGTTATAGTGCCCAAACCTATACACATGACGGGTGCTAAGCCTATACTTAAACCTTTTTGAATACCGACCATTGTGTACAAACCAATACCGATAGTATCAAATAAAAATAAGGAACGCCGAACGTATTTCAGTTGTTTTCTAAACAAAATAGCAAATACAACCGACCCAATAATAGTAAACAAATAAACCGTTTCTTGAAGCCAAATTAATGGTGTATTTCCTATCAAAACATCACGTAAAGTACCACCACCTATTGCAGTAACAAAAGCGATGATAAATACGCCAAACATATCTAAACGTTTATCCATAGCCACCATGACTCCCGAAATAGCAAAAGCAATTGTTCCTAAAATATCAATCGTAAAATAAAACATATCGTATTTATTTTTGGGTGTAATAATTATAATCCTTAATCACTAAATCCACAAATTCTATAGCCATTAAATCTGTTGAAATTTGAGCTACTTCTTTAATTTTGGTACTCAAATTAACAATAACATTATGATCGCCGCTTTGCATTGCATCCGTGTACAAATTTTTTATGGTTTGCATTTCATTGTCGCTAAAAACAGTAACTTGCGGAAATCTCGGAATATAATCTATTGGTAATTCTTGCAATAGGGTATCCCTTAAAGAAACTCGTTTTTTTTCACTTATAACGGTAGTTCCTGCAGCAATATCGCCTACTCTCTGCCCTTGCCCACGAATTAAGAACGTAAGCACCGCAACACCGCCAGAAGACAGGGTGATGTCCACAATACGCATAATCCAGCGTACAAAATAATTACCGAAATTAGGGTTAGAGCCATCGAGTTTAACCACTCTAATTTTCATAGCCACTTTGCCAATAGTCCTTCCATTGGTAAAAGTTTCGAGTAATAAATAGTATAAAAAAGCAGGTAAAGATAGCAAAAGGTAAATCGCCCAAGAGTCTCCCGTATCCATATCTAAAGAGACTAGAATAATGATAATCAAAATATAATATGCGATAATTATAAAGGTATCTATTAAAAAAGCCAACATGCGATCACCCAAATGAGCGGTATTTTGACTAATACTAATATTTTGAGCAGTTTCTATTTGAAATTGTTCCATATTTTAGTTCCTTTGAGTAAAAGATATTGATTCATGCGCGAGGCGGCTTTCGTTAAACAAAATAAAGTAAAATGGACTACTTTTGAAAGTGTCCTTGCAAAGAAAACAGACATAAAACCTGACAAACTTTGTGATTTATATATCGAAATTACAGATCATTTAAGTTACGCCAAAACTTTCTACCCCAATAGCAATACTCAATATTTTTTAAATGAATTAGCTTCGCAAGCGCATCGGCAAATATATAAGACTAAAAGAGAATCTAAAAACCGTTTAGTACGATTTTGGAAAACAGAATTCCCAACTATGTTTTACAAGCACCATCGGGAACTACTCATCGCATTTTTAGTATTTGGCTTTTTTTGTGCTGTGGGTGCGTTTTCTGCCGCTAATGAAGGCGATTTTGTGCGCTCTATTTTAGGTGATAATTATGTGAATATGACCTTGGAAAATATTGAAAATAACGACCCCATGGCTGTTTACAGAGAGCAAGGGGAGTTTAATATGTTTTTAGGGATTACGATTAATAACGTTAAAGTGGCTTTAATGGCTTTTATTTATGGACTTCTTTTGGGAGTCGGTACGCTTTATATTTTATTGAATAACGGATTAATGCTTGGGAGTTTTCAGTATTTTTTCTTTGAAAAAGGCCTAGGTTGGGAATCGGCACGAACCATCTGGATTCATGGTACCATTGAAATATCCGTGATTATCATTGCAGGTTGCGCGGGTTTAGTTTTAGCAAACGGCTTACTTTTTTCTGGTACTTTTACACGCTTAGAATCGTTTAAACGCGGAGTCATCAACGGCTTAAAAATTGTGGTCAGCACCATTCCGTTTTTTGTGATTGCAGGCTTTTTAGAAGGTTTTGTAACCCGATACACCCAAATGCCCGATTGGCTAGCTATTTTTATTATAACAAGTTCGTTAGCGTTAATTATATTTTATTACATTATATATCCCATTCAAATCCATAAAAAAAATCAAATAAATAAATGAATAATCCATTCATTGAATTAAAGAAAAAACGTGAGTTAGGCGATATTTTAAGCGATACGTTTGCATTTTTACGCAGTCAGTTTAAACCTTTTTTTAGTACCTTTTTGAAAATTGTAGGGCCTTATTTATTGGTCATGTTGATTAGCTATGGCTTTTACTTTTCAAGTTTTAGTCAGTTATTAAATTTTAACCGCATTGACAGTATCGATTTTGATGCCTTTAATGGCGTTTATTTCTTTTTAGCGATAGTAGTTCTTGTTTTTTCAGTATTGGCCAGTTATGTTTTGTCTCAGGCAACCACCTTATTTTATATGCAGTCGTATGCGGAAAATAACGGCGTTATTAATTTTGAAGAAATTAAAAATAATGTTTACAACAAATTCTGGAGCTTTATAGGACTTGGTTTTTTAGTTGGTCTATCATTAATTATAGGTCTTATGTTTTGTTGTGTGCCTGGTATTTTCTTGTATGTGCCTTTATCGCTGAGTTTCGCTATTTTAGTATTTAAAGGAAAAAGTGTTACCGATTCTTTTGGCTATAGTTTTGATTTGGTAAAAGACCATTGGTGGATGACCTTTGCCACTATTTTTGTCCTACTAATTATTGTTACGGTTGCTAGTTCTGCTTTTTCTATTCCCGCGGTAATTTATCAATATGCAAAAATGGGTATTTTGTCTGGTGAAATTGATGCTGAAAATTTTGGAGGTGTTCTCTCTGATCCCATATACGTTGTTCTAAATTTAATTTCTACCCTTGCACAATTTCTATTAAATATTATATCCTTAATAGCTGTTGCACTCATCTATTTTAATTTAAATGAAATTAAAAATAATGAAGGTACTTTTGAGCGGATTAAAAAATTAGGAGGCAATCCAGACGAATAATTTATGATCCGATTACTACTTTCCATTTTTTGCTTTTTTCTTTTTACCCTGACGTTCTATGCACAACTAGATTCGCTTGATGTGCAATATGACACGGAAGCTATTGAACTAAAGAAAATAAGTGAAAATGATTTAAGTACGTATCGCAACAATCCTGAATATAATTATGAAGTTGAAGTAGCAGAAAATTCATGGTGGAATGATATTAAAGCATGGTTTTACAATTGGTATCGCCGATTTTTCGAATGGATTTTTGGTATAGATGCAGCCGTTGGGCCTATGGCTATTGTCCTAAAATTGATTCCGTATTTACTATTGTTATTTTTGGTGTTTTTATTAATTCGTTTCTTTATCAATGCCAATATTTTAGGCATGAAGAATGCTGAAATTAATAGAAGTATCGTTGGTTTATCGGATGAAGAAAATATTATCAAAAATGAAAATATTGATGATTTAATCCAACAAGCCGTCGCTCAAAAAGATTACCGATTAGCGGTTAGGTATTACTATATACAAATTCTGAAATTACTAAGCGAAAAAGAAATCATCGCTTGGGAACTGCAAAAAACCAATAGTGATTATTTATATGAAATAACGCAGCCCGACCTTAAAGCACTTTTTGGAACGGTTACGCGCTGGTATGATTATATCTGGTATGGCGATTTTTCAATAGACGAAACCAAATATCAAAAATTGACGGTAACTTTTGATGCCTTAAAAAATAGACTTAAAAAATGATTAAGAAAAACATAGTCTATATCATCATTGGCAGCTTAACCTTAGCCCTTATTCTTTTTTTAGAATATAATAAAAAGCAAGAGTTAAATTGGTATCCGTCTTATGTTACGCATCATAAAATTCCGTTTGGCACCAAAGTGATAAGTGATGTAATGCAGAAAAAATTTGCCAATAATAAACAAGTTGATCGCCCACCTTTCGAGTTTTTAAAAACAAATACGGATACCGAAAGCACCTATTTTTTTGTAAATAACGAGGTAACTTTTGGAGATGACGAATTAAATTCGCTTTTAAAATGGACGGCCAAGGGAAATACCCTTTTTGTGGCATCAAACAATTTTGAAAAAAGACTTTTAGATACCTTACATTTAAAAACTGCGAACCTGTTTGGCGATAAAGGTCTGGCGCACGAATTTCAATACAAACTGGTAAATCCTGCCTTAGATTTAAAACGAAATTATAGTTACAAAAAAAGCTATAGCACTATGTATTTCAGTGGATTAGACACGCTGAATACCATCGTTTTAGGTGAAGTCTCCAATGCTTCTCATGTGAATAACGATTTTGAAATTCATCCCAGTATTATAAAACAAAAATTTGGAGCAGGTAAAATTATATTGTCCACTTTTCCAGCTGCTTTTACCAATTATTTTATTTTAAAAGATAACAATACTGATTATACGGCAGGTTTGCTTTCGTATTTAGACAGGCAACAAGCCATTTATACGGATACCTATTACAAAAGTGGTAAAGAATTTTACACCTCGCCCATGTATATTTTTCTGAATACAAAAGAATTAAAATGGGCCTATTATTTGGTCATTATCGGAGCCTTACTTTATGTAATTTTCGAAGGAAAACGAAAACAAAGAGCGATACCTGTGGTAAAGCCTTTAGTAAATCAAAGTTTAGCATTTACACGAACCATTGCAGATATGTATTTTGAAAAAGGGGAACGCAAACCAATTGCTGAACATAAAATTTCATATTTTTTAGAAGGTATCAGAACGCGTTTTTATTTGAATACGGAAGAACAGAATGATGATTTTTATAAAAATCTAGCATCGCGCAGTCATCACAACCCTATAGAAATTGAAGCCTTATTCAAAAAAATAAATCAGATTAAAAGTCGTACCCTATTAACCGATGAAGATTTAGTAAAACTAAATACTTCCATAGAAAAATTTAAAGCCAAAGCAGATGGAAAATAATGAAACCCCTTTTGAAAATCAACAAGAAAACAACTTAAATTTCGACAATAGAATTCCGCTTGAAGAATTAAAAAATGCGGTAAATAGTATTAAAGCAGAACTGGCTAAAGTAATTATTGGGCAAGAGCGTTTTATAGATTTATTAATTGTTTCGCTTTTAGTCGAAGGTCATGTACTTATTGAAGGTGTGCCTGGAATTGCAAAAACAATCACCGCTAAATTGTTCGCTAAAACCTTAAAAACCAATTTTAGTCGCATTCAGTTTACGCCCGATTTAATGCCGAGCGATATTCTAGGAACATCAATTTTCAATGTAAAAAATTCAGAATTTGAGTTCAAAAAAGGCCCTATTTTTTCCAATGTGGTTTTAATTGATGAGATTAACCGTGCCCCAGCAAAAACACAAGCTGCCATGTTCGAAATTATGGAAGAAATGCAAGTGACTATGGATGGCACCACTTATAAATTGGAAGCGCCGTTTATGGTGCTAGCAACGCAAAACCCTATTGAACAAGAAGGCACTTATGCCCTACCCGAAGCGCAATTAGATCGATTTTTGTTTAAAATTAAGGTCGATTATCCAACACTCGAAGAAGAAGTGCGCATTTTACAAACCCACCACGAGCGCAAAGGCATAAAACCACAAGGCTTAATTGAAGCCGTTATAACTCCCGAAAAATTACAAGAGTTTAAACAAAAAATACAAGAAGTACTGGTCGAGGAAAAAATCATCCGCTATGTGGCTGAAATTATTGCCAAAACCCGTAACCACCCGCATCTGTATTTAGGCGGTTCACCAAGAGCAAGTATTGCTACTTTAAATAGTGCAAAGGCTTTTGCCGCCATCGATGGGCGCGATTTTGTAATCCCAACCGATGTAAAAAGAGCCTTAGTACCTGTCCTGAATCACAGAATAATTTTAACCCCAGAACTCGAAATGGAAGGCATGAGTACTGACAGTGTAATTATGATGATTATGGAATCGGTAGAAGTGCCGAGGTAAAATTGGTTACTGGGTGTTGGGTTCTTGAAAGAAGTTTAAAAAGTTTTATACTTCGGCTTCGCTCAGTGCAAGGGTTAAAAGTTTCTTAAAATTTACCTTTTTTATTGAAAACTTTCATTTAACGCAGTAACGACTAAATCAATATTTCTAATTGAAAATAAAAAAATAAAAACGTAGGATGAAAAAGTAAAAAATATAGTGGTCAATAATCAATGGTAAAGCAAAGTTTAAAACTTCAAGCAAATAACCTGAAACTTTAAACCTGAAATTCGAAACAAAAAATAATATGAAATTCATAAAATCCTTATACATACACAATACTTTTTTCTGGTATTTAGCGCTGTTGGCGGCGGGTTTTATACTTTCGTACTGGATAAAAGCCATTTACCCAATTGCTTGGGTTACTACCTATATTTTAGCAGCTTTTTTTCTGTTGGATATTTTTCTGTTATACGCCACCAAAAACGGAATCGAAGCCAGTCGAAAAGCACCTCAAAAATTATCGAATAGCGATTTAAACCCTATTACTATTCGCTTTAAAAGTGCTTACCCTTTTAAAGTGCTACTAAGTATTATTGATGAACTGCCTGTACAGTTTCAAAAACGTGATTTTGAATACAAAACAACAGCCTTGAAAAGTGAAAAAAGGGAGTTTGATTATACCGTGCGACCCGTTGACCGCGGGGAATATGTGTTTGGGAATATGAATATTTTTGTTTCTACCACCTTACGTATTGTAAAACGAAGATTTGTATTTCAAAAAGATCAAATGGTACCTGTGTATCCGAGTATTATACAAATGCAACAGTACGATTTTCTGGCAATGAGTAACCATTTAACCGAATTTGGACTCAAGAAAATACGGCGTATTGGGCATACACAAGAATTTGAGCAAATAAAGGAATACATTCCTGGTGACGATTTTAGAACTATCAATTGGAAAGCAACGGCTAAAAAAAGTCAGTTAATGGTCAACCAATACCAAGACGAAAAATCGCAACCTATTTATTCTATCATCGATACAGGGCGAGTGATGAAAATGCCTTTCAACGGACTTAAATTACTCGATTATGCTATAAATTCTACCTTAGCTTTTTCGAACGTAGCTTTAAAGCGAAACGATAAAACAGGCATGCTTTCCTTCTCGAAAAAAATAGAAACCTTTTTACCAGCCGTGCAAAAAATTACCTATTTAAATACCATTCTAGAAAAACTCTATAATATCAACACCGCTTATACGGATTCTGATTTTGGATTACTTTACGCCCATATAAAACGAAAAATAAATCATCGAAGCCTTTTACTTTTTTACACCAATTTTGAACATATCTCCGCATTGCGCAGACAATTGCCTTTTCTAACGGCTATTGCCAAAAAACACATGCTGGTCGTTATCTTTTTTGAAAACACAGAGTTAGAAAGTTTGATTGCTAGTGATGCAGAAGATTTACAAAGCATTTACCATAAAACTATAGCTGAAAAATTCTCGCTTGAAAAACGCTTAATGCATAAAGAACTTCAAAAATACGGCATACAAACAATCCTTACGAAGCCAGAACATTTGACCGTTAATACCATCAATAAGTATTTAGAGATTAAAGCTCGTGGCATTCTTTAGTCGGGTCTTAACTTGCACTCCTGCACTGAACAGAGTCAAAGCGTGCAATTAAACTTTTTTACTTAATACTTTGTACTTATTACTTTGTACTTTTTCTGAACTAGAACTCTTGCACTGAGCGCAGTTTAAGTTTGCACTTGAACTTTTTACTAGACCCTCTTAAACAATGCCAACAACCGCTCTTTAGTCATAATCGTTTTCCAGTCTTTACCTAAAGCATTTTCCCATAAAGGTGCTAATCCAAAGGAAACGTTTATCAAAATATCAAATTCTTGATCCGTTAAGTTTGTACATATTCCCTTTGGTAAGTTGATTTTATGTTTTTCTTGCATCTTTTTAAACATTGCCACGCCTTCAGGGTAAAATTCTTCTAAATGCTGAAAGACCAAACAATTACCGATGCCGTGTTTTACACCTAATAAATAGGACAAACCATAACTCATAGCGTGTGCCACGCCTACTTGTGAATAGGCGATACTCATGCCACCATGCCACGAAGCCATCATTAATTTATTTCTCGATTCTGCCGGTTTGATATCCTCTAAATACACCTCTTTACATAAGTCTAATGCCTTTTCTCCATAACTCTGACTAAAGGCGTTTAAAAAAGTACCATTAAGCGACTCAATACAATGAATATAACAGTCCATCCCCGTATAAAACCATTGGTCTTTTGGAACGCCTTGCGTTAAATTAGAATCCAATACAACTTGATCAAAAGGCGTGTAGTCGGAGTTAATACCCAATTTTTTTTCTGGACCCATGAGCACCGTAGTTCTTGAAACTTCTGCCCCAGTTCCGCTAATAGTTGGAATTCCGACATGATAAATAGCCGGGTTTTTTACCAAATCCCAGCCTTGATATTCCGCTGCACTTCCGCTGTTGGTTAGCATAATAGCAACTGCTTTGGCCAAGTCTAATAAGGTACCACCGCCAATTCCTATAATTCCAGAAGGCAATTCGGAAAAGCTTTCTTTAATTTTTTCTACTAAAACATCAATCTGCTCCGTTTTGGGCTCTTCCTGTGCTGAAATAAAAATAATTTGATCGTTAAATAATAAAGGAATTTCTTTAACCAGTCCTTGTCCTTCAAAAACATCATCTACAAAAAAAATAAAAGGTGCTTCAGAATTTTTTCTTTTTGGCATTAGTATTTCGCCCAACTGCTGAAAACTACCATGACCAAATACTACTCTGGGTACCATCGGAAAATTCCTATACTGCATGCTTATAAAAATTTTAAAAGTTCTTTTAATCCATTTATGGTTACAAACGTTTTACCATTCGTATCATTTTCATGTACTTCTTCATGTTGCCACGTGGTATGAAAAGGCACGTGAATAGCTTTTGCACCAATATTGACCAAGGGTAAAACGTCTGATTTTAAAGAATTCCCAATCATTAAAAATTCGGCCACAGGCACTTCTAAATGTGCTAATAGATTTTGGTAATTCTTTTCTTTTTTATCACTCAATACTTCTACATGATGAAAATAATGTGAAAGATTAGAACGTTCTAATTTTCGTTCTTGATCTAATAAATCACCTTTCGTCAATACAATTAAACGGTATTTTTTAGAGAGATTTTTTAATACCAGTTCTACATCATTTAACAACTCCACAGGATGCGAAATCATCTCTTTACCTATCGCCAAAATCTCTGAAATAGTTTTTTGTGACACTTTTTGGTTCGATAAATCTAAAGCCGACTCAATCATTGAAAGCATAAAGCCTTTGATGCCATAGCCGTAAAGTGTTAAATTTTTAATTTCTATTTTAAAAAGCTCTTGGTCTATTTTGTTTTTGGTTTCGTAACCTTCTAATAAGCTCGCAAATTTTTCTTCGGCTTCTCTAAAATAGGTTTCATTCACCCAAAGGGTGTCATCTGCATCAAAACCAATGACTTTTATTTCTTTATAATCTATTTCCATGCTTTTTTGGCTCTTTCTAAATCCTCTGGAGTATCTATTTCGATACCAGAAACCGTTGTTTCTACCATCTTTAATTTTTTACCATATTCTAAATACCGAATGGCTTCAACTTTTTCTGTAGCTTCTAATTGCAACATCGGCAAACGTTGAAAATCCATCAAAGCTCTTTTCCTGAACGCGTAAATGCCTTTGTGCTTGTAATAAATACTATTGATGTCTTTAGCTCGTGGATATGGAATAGGCGATCTTGAAAAATATAAAGCAAAATTGTTGGTGTCGACAATAACTTTTACGGTATTCGGACTACTTATTTCCTCCCAATCGGTTATTTTCACCATTAATGACGCTAAATCTATTTCTTTATTTGAGTCTTCATCAAACACTTGCAAAACGCTAGCTAAACTCTCTTTTTCAGTAAAAGGCTCATCGCCTTGCACATTGACAATAATATCAACATCCATATCTTCCACGGCTTCTGCTATGCGGTCGCTGCCACATTCGTGTTCTTTTTTACTCATAATGGCCTTTCCGCCAGCTTGGACAATTAAATCAAAAATGATTTGACTATCGGTAACCACAAAAACGGCATCGAACAAATTTGTTTGTACTGTTGCTTCGTAAGTTCTTAAAATCACTGGCTTTCCGACTAAGTCTTGCATTAATTTAGCTGGAAAACGAGAAGCCGCATAGCGTGCGGGAATCATTGCTATTCGTTTCATTTTTAAAAATGAGGTATTAAATATTTGTTTTTCGAGGACGTATTTTCCTATAAATCCAAAAAATTATTGATAAAATGATGATGACTAGAACAATTGCTAGCATAGGCGCAAAAATGGAAGCTATTGTAACCACAACAGCAGTTCCTGTTTCAATAGTGGACACTATAGGGTTGGCTAAACCGCCAGTTGATGCTGCTGACGCCAATCTGCTCGTTGCAGACGTGGCTTTAATAGCTGTTGCGGTTCCTCCACCAGCAATAATAGCTAATGACCATGTTGCCACTGGATCTAAATTTGCGACTGCTGATACCATAACTGCCGTTCCAGCAATAGCGGCTAAGGGTAAGGCAAAACCATCTAATACATTATCGACCCAAGGAATAAAATAAGCAAATGTTTCGATAATCATAGCCACACCAAGTGTTATTACGGCGGTTAAACTTCCTATCCATTGCCAACTATAATTTAGTTCCCATTTACCAAAAAAGGTAGCCACACTCAAAGCAAATAAGGGCAAAAAAACTCTAAACCCCACAGAAGCTGAAAGCCCAATACCTAAAAAGATGCTTAATATGGTTTCTGACGTCATACGATATGCTAATGTAAATTTTCAATTCTAGTTAGTTACTCAAGAAAAAAATCCTTTTTAAAACCGATTAAATATAACTTATTTTTTGCTCTTGTTACAGCGGTATATAACCAACGCATATTTTCTTTATCCATACCATTGGGCATGTAGGGTTGTTCTACAAAAACCGTATTCCACTGACCACCTTGCGATTTATGACAGGTAATCGCGTAAGAAAACTTAACTTGTAAAGCGTTAAAAAAAGGATTGTTTTTAACCGCCATAAATTTTTTGTATTTTGAGGTTTCGCTTTCATAGTCTTTCATCACTTCTTGGTACAATCGATTTCCGTCTTCGTAGGGTAATGATGGTGCTTCGGTGGCAATGGTATCTAAGAGTAAAACAGTTTCAAAAGGGTCCTGCTTTGGATAATCAACCATTTTTACTTTTACCTCGGCAAATTTAAAAGTATATAATTCTTTGATGCTAAAAATTTCAAGTACTTCAATGATGTCGCCATTCGCAATAAAACCAGCCTCAGAGTTTGGTTTCAACCAAAAATAATTATTCTTAACTACCATCATATAATCGCCCACCGAAATATCGTTTTCTAAATTAAGAATCCGTTGCCGAATATTTTCATTGTACAAATTAGCACGTTTATTAGAACGTACTATAAATGCTGTTTCTTCTTTTCCGTTAACGGAATACGATTCTTCTATGGCTTCTAAAATTTCATTACCCTCAATTAAGCGCACGATATCTTTGAACGGCGCTACATCAAACTTAAAATCGTCGTAAAATTCACTTTGCAGCTGTTCTCTTAGATTGGTAGCATTATATAAAATTCCGGAATCTTGGGCTTGCCGTACTACTTCATCTAACTCCAGCAGTTTTACCTCTTTATTATAGTTTAAAGATAATTTACCTTCGTCTAAAGCTGGACTCAACTCTAACCTAACTGGCGGTAACTGTGCTGTGTCGCCTATTAAAATAATTTTACATCCATGACCAGAATATACAAATTGAATTAAATCGTCTAGCAAAGAACCATTTTCAAATAATTTAGAATCGGCTGGAGTATCAGGTATCATTGAGGCTTCATCTACAATAAAAATAGTATTCCTGTGTTTGTTGGGTGCTAAAATAAATTGCACTCCTCCCCCACTTTGCTTTTTGGGAAAATATATTTTTCGATGAATGGTAAAAGCTTGTGTATTAGAGTAATTAGACATTACTTTAGCTGCCCGACCGGTTGGCGCCATTAAAACAGACTTCATAGTGGTATGCCATAAATTGGAAACTATGGTGCCAATTATTGTCGTTTTTCCTGTTCCTGCAAATCCTTTTAATAAAAATATAGCCTCCTTTTCGTTAGATAAAATAAAGCCTGCCAATTGCTCCAAAGCACTATTTTGCTTGTGCGTTGGCTGATGTGGAAAATTCTCTTTTAATAAGCTGTAAAATGTTTCAGAAGTTAAAGCTTTCATATTAGGTCAAAGATAATGAACTGATTTAAACTTTTTGCGTTCTAGCAAAATTTAGGTTTTTTTCGGACAGGTGAGGTCTTTTTTTAGTCGCATAATCCCTAACAATAGAAACTGCGAAATAAAGGAATAAAAAAAAAGAAGAAAAAGAGCGCCTCAGGCTTGGCGATTTAGCGAATGAAAAAGTAAAAATCAGTTCCATAATGATTTTTAAGCATAAATACTTTTGTGATTAAAAAAAAATTGTAGATTTGTGACGACCGCATTAATTAAATAACACGAAAAAAAAATGAAAATCGTTTTACAAATAATACTTTGGATTGCATCTTTTGGTTTTGCATTCTTAATTTACAAATCAGTAAATGCACCAATCGAATTCGCCAATGTGAAACAAGAACGTTTCCAGAAAGTTATTAATAGCTTAAAGGACATTAGAAATACCCAAGAAGCATTTAAATTATCAAACGGGAGGTATGCTAAAGATTTTAATTCGTTAATTAGCTTTGTTGAAACTGGCAAATACGTAATTACACAACAAAGAGATACCTCTTATTTAGAGTTCAATAAAGATTTTGGAATTGACATGCTTACTGAGAAAAAAATTATTGATACTTTAGATTTTGTTTCTGTTAAAGATTCTTTATTTAAAAAAGATGATCGTTATAAAACAATGATGAATGTTCCTTACGCTGCAAATGGTGAAAAATTTACGATGGATGCTGGTTTTGTAGAGAAAAGCAGTTTTAGAGTTGCAGTTTTCGAAGCTAAAGTTCCTAAAGAAGTGGTATTAGTCGATCAACCGAAAGATTTAGTGGCTAGAGAAAAGACCTATGTAAATGTTGAAGAAGTTAACGGACCAGACATTAAAGTTGGTTCCATGGAAGAAGTAAGTACCAATGGTAACTGGCCACCTATATATGACAAAAAAAATCAAAGAAATTAATACCAGTAACAACTCCGATTTGAGTTTTATAAAATTGTCCATTCAGATTAGTTTGAATGGACTTTCTTTTTGTGTCTTAGACTC
>Ga0105053_10007312_pt1 | contig 14795 bp, 12 predicted proteins | sample BON01_FD_78093 | JGI IMG/M metagenome (GOLD analysis project Ga0105053, IMG submission 78093) | Freshwater microbial communities from Lake Bonney liftoff mats and glacier meltwater in Antarctica - BON-01 | ecosystem: Environmental > Aquatic > Freshwater > Ice > Glacier meltwater | place: Lake...
CTTCAAACCTGAAGGCTGAGACTTGAAACCTGAAGAAGGAGGGTATTAACGCGAAGGCGCGGAGACGGTGAGGACGCTAAGATCTGATCGAATGCATTTTATATTCTCTGCGGCTTGGCGGCTTTGCGTTGAAGGATTGAGAAAAGTCGGAGAAGCACGGAATTTAACGCGAAGGCGCAGAGACGCGAAGAAGGTCGGAACCGATCATGGAGTTTGAATTCTCTGCGGCTTGGCGGCTTTGCGTTGAGATGATTGGGAAATGGCGAGGAATACGGAATTTAACGCAGAGGCGCGAAGGCGGTAAGGTCGCCAAGATCGATCATGTCGTTTGAATGCTCTGCGGCTTTGCGGCCTGGCGTTGAGATGATTGGGAAATGGCGGAGAAGCACGGAATTTAACGCAGAGGCGCAGAGACGCGAAGAAGGTCGGAACGATCATATTGGGTTGAATGCTCTGCGGCTTTGCGACTCTGCGTTGAAATGATTGGGAGGAATGGGAAGGGGATTTAACGCAGAGGCGCAGAGACGCGAAGAAGGTCGGAACCGATCATGGAGTTTGAATTCTCTGCGGCTTGGCGGCTTTGCGTTGAAAGATTCTGGAGAGGTAGGAGGAAACAAACAGCAGATTTAACGCAAAGGCGCGGAGACGCAGAGGACGCTAGGACTGATTAGATAGCATTGCGGTTTTGCGTTGAGCCTGTTTACAGACGGTTGACGATGCGGTGGATGCCGTCCTTGACAAGGCGTTCACCGAAATTGATGACCAACCCGAGCTTAAGGCCCGTCAGCCTGAGATACGTCAGCATCTGGGCATCAAATACTGGGTTATATTCCTTAACCGCCTTGGGATCCACAATGACGAGATGATTGACGCGAAGATCCAAGCGCAACGGATTGGCCAAGAGTTTGCCTTTGTAGTAAACCGGAATGGGCTGCTGTCTCTCGACCTCCAAGCCTCGCAAAGCAAGTTCCTCGGCCAGCGACTCTTCATATAAGCTTTCCAAGAGTCCCGGGCCTCCAAGTTCCCGATGCACTTCAATCGCAGCATCCACAATGATTTTACTCAGTGCGTTCTCGTCCATGGTGTTTTACTCTGCGGCTTTGCGGCTTTGCGTTGAGATGATTGGGAGGGGTCGGAGAAACACGGAATTTAACGCAGAGACGCGAAGGCGGGAAGGACGCTAAGGACGATCATATTGGGTTGAATGCTCTGCGGCTTGGCGGCTTGGCGTTGAGATGGTTGGGAAAGAAGGAGGGGATTTAACGCAGAGGCGCGAAGGCGGGAAGGACGCCAAGATCGATCATGTTGTTTGAATGCTCTGCGGCTTGGCGGCTTGGCGTTGAGATAATTGGGAAATGGCGAGGAATACGGAATTTAACGCAGAGGCGCGAAGGCGGTAAGGTCGCTAAGGACGATCATATTGGGTTGAATGCTCTGCGGCTTTGCGACTCTGCGTTGAAATGATTGGGAGGAATGGGAAGGGGATTTAACGCAGAGACGCGAAGGCGGGAAGGACGCTAAGGTATCTCACTTCACGTTTCATTTTACCTGAGCCGCTTTATCTTGTGCTCAATCCATCTCGGATCGCGGCGTAAATCCAGAACGGCTCTCACCTCAATAATTTCATCGTGTATTTCGTAATAGATCGCATAGGGAAATCGCTTCGATCTTGCTCGATACTTGCCCAGATAGTTCGGATGGATACCGGCGTAGAGCAGCAGGGAATCAATATCCGAAGAAAGCGTATCGAGGAAATAGCTCCCCAAGCCGGGCCCCTGCTTTTCGTAGAATCTGAAGCCCCGGCGCAAGTCGTCCAACGCGGTTTACTGAAGCTCCTCACGCAATTCATGCTTGGCAACCTCCCAATCGACAAAGGTGTCCTCTCTTGAATCGATCAGGCGATCTCGCTCCGCCAGCACGTCGGCATGCCAATCGGGAGAGGCTATGTCCGCATCGGACAATTCATGCCAAAGCGATTCCATCAAGCGAAGCTTCTCGGCGGTGGTGAATTGTTTTAAATTGATCGTTGTAGGCATGATCGAAAGATAGCCGAAAGAATCGGAGGATCAAGCTAGTTGCTCGAGCCTGGGAGCCTTGAGCGGAGAGCGGAAGGAATTTAACGCAAAGGCGGAAATGAAGAAACTTGAGACCTGACCGAGACGCAGGGATTTATTTAACGCAAAGACGCTAAGGCGGAAGCTATAAGCAGGAGACCTGAGAGCTGAAACTTGACGGAGTGCGGGAGCACGGAGATGGTGCAGCCGAAGGACGTGCCCTGGAGTGAAACGAAAGGGTGACTGACCGGGGTGCCCCTTGGGCTAGGGAAGGAACAAACCTGAGATCTGACCGAGAGGCAGGGATTTATTTCACGCGAAGGACGCCAAGATCCGATCATATGCCGTTTGAATGCTCTGCGGCTCTGCGGCTTAGCGTTGAAGGATTGGGAGAGGTCGGAAAAATAAGGCGTTTAACGCAGAGACGCAGAGGCGCTGGGGACGCTAAGGCGATCAAAGGGGAGTGGATGCTCTGCGGCTTTGCGACTTTGCGTTGAAATGATTGGGAGGGGTCGGAGAAACACGGAATTTAACGCAGAGACGCGAAGACGCTAAGACCGAGGTGGATGTGGGCTGAATGCTCTGCGGCTTGGCGGCTTGGCGTTGAGATGATTGGGAGGAATGAGAAGGAGTTTAACGCGGAGACGCGGAGGCGGGAAGGACGCTAGGATCGAGGTGGATGTGGGCTGAATGCTCTGCGGCTTTGCGACTTTGCGTTGAAAGATTGGGAAATGGCGAGGAATACGGAATTTAACGCAGAGACGCGAAGGCGGGAAGGACGCCAAGATCGATCATGTCGTTTGAATGCTCTGCGGCTCTGCGTTAATATTCGGTGGGCATGGTCGGAGCGCCGTTGGCGCGATCTAAAGGTCTAAGGCCGAACGGAGCTGACAGGTCGGGATATTTCTTAACGCAGAGTCGCGGGGACGTGGAGTCGGGAGGTAGGGTTATTTCTTTTACCACGGATTGCTCGGATTAAAGGCGGATAAAGGCAGTGGAATGGGGATTGATATCCGGTATTGATGTGCCTGCCAACCCATAGACTCGGCGACGGCTGGTGGAATGTTCCTTCACCGGCCCCAAAGGGGCACCCGGCTCAGTCACCCTTCCGTTTCACTCCAGGGCACGACCTTCGGCCGCACCATCTACGCCTCACGGCTCCGTCTGTGATTAAAATAATCCTACTTGGCCGCGCGATAGCCTTGGCGACGGCGGAAGCCTCTTCAGCTTCCAAGGCGGGTCGAAGACCCGCCTCTACTTTCGGCTCAGCTCGCTCAGCGCGATCTTCCCTTTCCAGCCATACTGCAGATGAACAGCCCCAAGTTGAAAACCGCTCTGTGGGAAGGTTTTGGGCATATCGACCAGCACTATTTCTCTAATTCCATAATCGGCATTACGGATGTCGCGTAAGCGGGCTTTGGTCCAAAGGTGATTGATCGTGAACAGAAACACCACGTGATCAGAAAGCTCCATCGCATGACACAGAAAGTCGCGAATCTGGCTCCAGGGTGGATTGGTGATGATCCAATCGACGGGTTGATCCCATTCAAAGAAGTCGCGACCGCGTTTGATCTCGCACCATAACACCTGAGAAGCAGGTTTTATGGCACTCGATCCTAATTTGTGGTTCCCGTCGCCCAAGGGCACCCGCCTTGAACCACCCCTCGCCATGCTCGGGGCCAGCGCTCTACCCAAGCCGCGCGCTGTCCATCTACGCGCTTCGCGCTCCGTCGCCCCAATGGTTTCTGTAACCTGAGAGCTGAGACTTGAAACCTGAGTTTTCTTTGAACCGCTAATCTTCGCTGATGATCGCTGATTCTCCCGCAGGGCCTTCAGAAAATTACCATCACCACGACAGGGTTCCAGAATCTTACCGGTAGGCTGAAAGTGCGCTACTAAATGCCGAGCCAGCTTCAGAGGAGTCTGGATATCGTCATTACTGACGTAATTACGATTCGGTTGGGACTTCATGAAAGAAGAAGGATATGTTTTAACGCAAAGGCGCAGAGACGCGAAGGAGCGGCTCAAGTCAAAGGTCCAAAGTCTCAGGTCTCAAACTTAGCAGCTTAGTGGCTTTGCGTTAAATTCGGCGGATCGAGGTTGGAGCTCTGCGGCTTAGCGTTTAAATTCGTCAGATCGGGCTCTAGAACGACTTCACAGGATCATCCCCGCGCCTACCGTCGTATTACTGAACTCTTCAACCATAATGAAACTCCCGGTAGTGCGGTTTTTCTTGTAGGGGTCGACCATCAGCGGCGACGCGATGCGCAGGTGGATTCGGGCGATATCGTTCATTCCAATCTCTAAGTCATCCTCCAGCTTATGAAGCGTGTTGATGTCCATTTTGTAGCGGATGGTTTTCACCATGCACTTGGCCTCACGGGTTGTCTGTCGAAGGATATACTTGCCATTTAGCTGGATCGCCTTGGGAGAGAACCAACAGACCATCGCTTCGATTTCCTGCACGACTTCGGGCTGGTTGTTCGGCTTGACCAGCATGTCTCCTCGCGAGGAATCGATTTCCCGATCAAGTGTCACGGTCACGGACATGGGGGCAAAGGCTTCTTCGATTTCACCACTCGGCCCAATGATCGATTTGATCTTGGCCGGCATTCCAGACGGCAAGGATACGATATCATCACCTGGTTTAAAAACACCGCCAGCAACACGTCCGGCAAACCCTCGGAAATCATGGTGCTCCGTCGTGTGCGGGCGAATAACAGTCTGAATCGGAAAACGAGCATCCACGTGATTCAAGTCACTACCGATATAGACGGTTTCGAGCGAGTAAAGGAGAGGACTCCCCTGATACCAGGGCATCTTGGCAGAGTGATCGACCACATTATCCCCCTCCAGCGCAGACATCGGGATAAACTTAATGTCGGGTATATCTAATCGTGAGGCAAACTCGGAGTATTGTTCTACAATCTCGTTGAAACGCTCCTCCGACCAATCAACGAGATCCATTTTATTTACCGCTACAATGACGTGCGGAATCCGTAGCAGAGAGGCGATAAACGAATGCCGACAGGTCTGCTCGATGACACCTTTGCGCGCATCAATAAGGATAATAGCGAGGTTCGCCGTGGAGGCCCCCGTCACCATATTCCGGGTGTATTGGATATGCCCAGGGGTATCCGCGATGATGAACTTGCGCTTGGGGGTCGCGAAATAACGATAGGCCACATCAATCGTGATCCCTTGTTCGCGCTCCGCGCGGAGTCCGTCGGTCAGCAGTGAGCGATTTAGAGTCTCTTCACCCCGTTGCTCGGTGATCTTCTTCAGATTCTCCAGCGCGTCGTCAAAGATAGCCTTCGAATCGTAGAGCAAACGCCCGATCAAAGTGGATTTGCCGTCATCAACGGATCCAGCCGTGGTGAAACGGAGGAGGTCCATCGCAAGGTAGTGTTCGTCAGTATGCATAGGCTAAATGAGAGAGGAGTGTTTTAACGCAAAGGCGCGAAAGGCGTTAGGATGGGGAACTGAAACTGAGTTTAACGCAAAGGCGCAGAGACGCGGAGGACTGAAAGGTTGAAGGGGACTGAATGGATAATGGTCTTAGGTCTTAGATTGGAATCTTTGCGGCTTAGCGTCTCTGCGTTAAATTCCGGTAGATTGGAGTTCGGTCAGAGAGCCGATCTCGGAGATCGGAGTTTTTAACGCAAAGGCGCAGAGACGCGAAGGACTGAAAGGTCGAATGGGACTGAATGGATAATGGTCTTAGGTCTTAGATTGAAATCTCTGCGTCTTAGCGACTCTGCGTTAAATTCCGGTAGATTGGAGTTCGGTCAGAGAGCCGATCTCGGAGATCGGAGTATTTAACGCAAAGGCGCAAAGACGCGAAGGACTGAAAGGTCGAATGGGACTGAATGGATAATGGTCTTAGGTCTTAGATTGGAATCTTTGCGGCTTAGCGTCTCTGCGTTAAAAGATAGCACAGGAATCAAAGATGATTCACGACCCGATGGATGCCATCTTTCACCAACCGTTCTCCAAAGTTGATGAGAAGCCCAAGGCGTTTATCAGCCAAGCGTAGGTAGGTCAGCAATTGCGATCGAGACACTGCCGATAATTGTTCAACGGCTTTGAGTTCAATGATGATTGTATCATCAACCAGAAGGTCTATCCGCAGCGGTGTCGCAAGATTGGTTCCTTTGTAAGCGATCTGCACTGGCACTTGTCTATCAACTCGCATGCCTTGAGAGGAAAGTTCATGAACCAAAGCCTCTTCGTAAATACTTTCGATTAATCCCGGACCACCGAGTTCGCGATGCACTTCAATTGCCGCCACAATGATGGCACCTGATAATTCATTGGGATTCATAAAAGTAGCTTCGCGACTTTGCGTTAGAACACCTGAGGTTGGTGAGATGATTAACGCGGAGTCGCAGAGGCGCGGAGGGGATTAGTTTGTATGAAAGGAAGATTATTTAGTTTTATCATATCTCTGCGGCTTAGCGTCTCTGCGTTACTTCTGTTTTAAAATCAGCATCTCTGGGTTAGAATACATGAGGTAGGGAAATGAATAACGTGGAATCACGGAGGCTAGTGAATATTGAGCAAGAAATTATCTCTGCGGCTTAGCGTCTCTGCGTTGCTTCTGTCTTCGAAAAAGTCGGGTATTCCGTCTTTGCGTTGATCTCGATCAGAAATATCCGGCCTTTTTCCGGTCTTCCATCGCGCTTTCAGAACGCTTGTCGTCCGCGCGAGCTCCGCGTTCGGTTACCCGGGCCGAGGCCACTTCCTGGATGATATCAGCCAGAGTCGCCGCGGGCGATTCCACCGCACCGGTGCAGGTCGCATCGCCAACCGTGCGGAACCGCACCGTGCGCTCCTCATAAGCCTCCCCATCAAGCAGCGTGATAAAATCGCATTCGCCCAAAAGCACGCCCCCGCGGTTCACCACTTTGCGCTGATGGCTGAAGTAGAGCGATGGGATCTTCAGTTCTTCGCGAGCGATATACTGCCAGATATCCATTTCCGTCCAATTGGAGAGCGGGAACACTCGGAAGTTCTCCCCCACATTTTTGCGACCGTTGAACAAATTCCAGAGTTCAGGACGCTGGTTTTTCGGATCCCACTGTCCAAATTCATCCCGGTGCGAAAAGAAGCGTTCCTTGGCGCGGGCCTTTTCTTCATCACGGCGAGCGCCACCCAAGCAGGCATCAAATTTAAATTCCTCAATTGTATCGAGCAGAGTCACTGTCTGGAGGCCATTGCGCGATGGATTGGGCCCCTTCTCTTCCTGACAGCGGCCGGCCTTGATCGAATCTTCGACTGAGCGCACAATCAATCGCGCTCCCATATCCTCGGCGAACCAGTCGCGAAATTCGATGGCTTCCGGGAAATTGTGTCCGGTATCCACATGGACCAACGGAAAAGGAATCTTGGCCGGCCAAAAGGCTTTCTGCGCGAGTCGCGCCAAGACGATCGAGTCTTTACCGCCGGAGAACAACAGGGCAGAGGTTTCGAACTGCGCGGCGACCTCACGGAGCACGAATATCGCTTCGTGTTCCAGCTGGGCAAGGTGAGTGAGATTATAGGAACTCATGGTGATTTATCGGAGATAAATGGGACGGAGCCGAGAGGCGTAGATGGTAAATCGTGAAGCGATTTGCCCCGGAGGGGTGACGCAGTTGGGTGCCCATTGGGCAGACGAGGAACAATTTGGAGATAGTAGTTCGGAGTTCGAACGGAGCCGAGAGGCCCGCCGTCGAGGACTATGGCTCGGCAAGCAGGATTGTGTTTTTTAACCACGGATTACACGGATCCAAACCGGATAAAGCCAGCGGATTGAGGAAGTAAGAGGTATGAGGGAAGAATGCGTGGGCCCACGGAACACACGGAACACACGGAAAGGAACTCTCCGCTAATTATTTATTTAACCACAGACAGAGCCGTGAGGCGTAGATGGTGCTCTGCTGGACAGCAGAGTGCCCTGGAGTAAAACGGAAGGGTGACTGAGCGGGTGCCCTTCAGGGCGGAGGAAGGAACATTGCACAGATCCAAACCGGATAAAGGCAGCGGACTGGGATCGATATCTTGTATTCATCTGCGACATCTGTGGTTAAAAACTCCGAGACTGGATTTTGCAGGAGGTTCCGGAGTCTGGCACCAGACCAAATATTCGCGGTGCTCATATTCGGCTACTTTGAAGTGCGCTAACGGGAGGCCCGCCGTTGCCAAGGCTATGGCGGACAAGGAGAGGGATCGGGGATTGGAATCCTGTATTTATCTGCGTGATTTGCTCCTCTGTCGCCCAAAGGGCACCTGCCATCGTCCCCCCTGCGGGGCACACCGTTCCGTTGCGCCATCTACGCGCTCCCGCGCTTCGTGTGGTTAAAAAGTCTGGGATTGAATTCGTGGCGTCGGGATTTGCGTTGATCGCGGCCCGACGGATGCGCATTGATGATTTTTACATGAGCGACCCGAAACAGAAACGTATTTATCTGTCCTCTCCGCATATGGGGGGCGAAGAGCTTGCATTGGTTCAGGAGGCCTTTGCCACTAACTGGATCGCCCCTTTAGGGCCGCATGTGGATGGGTTTGAAAAGGAATTTGCGGAGGAAGTGGGCAGTGGGCACGCAGCGGCGCTTTCTTCAGGCACGGCGGCTTTGCACTTGGCGTTGCGGCTCGCAGGCGTTCAGCAGGATGACGAGGTGTTTGTTTCTACCCTGACTTTTAGCGCGAGCGTGAACCCGATCCTCTACGAGAAGGCGCGTCCCGTCTTCATCGATTCGGATCGCTCGTCGTGGAATATGGATCCGCAGGTCTTGGCCGAGGCACTGGCAGCCAAGGCGAAAGCGGGAAAGCTACCCAAGGCGGTGATTCTGGTGCATCTTTACGGACAGAGTGCTGATATAGATGCGGTGCAGGCTCTCTGTGATCGTTATGGCGTTCAATTGATTGAGGACGCGGCGGAAGCGCTTGGGGCCGTCTATTATGGGAGTTCGGAGATCGAAGATCGGAGATTGGATGACGAAACTGGACGGAGCGCGCTGCGCGGAGATGGCGTAGCAATCCTGAAACCGGAAAAGGGAAATCCGAGTGACTCGGGACTCAGGACTCAGGGCTCATCCCAAAAGTCTCAGGTTTCAGGTCTCAGGTCTCAGGTCTCAAATGGGGGTATCGCTCCGGGATCGCGGGGGCGGATGGGGATCTATTCTTTTAATGGGAATAAGATCATCACTACTTCCGGTGGAGGGATGTTGGTCTCGAATGATCAGGCTTTGGTTGAGAAAGCCCGGTTTCTGGCGACCCAAGCTCGTGATCCGGCCCCGCATTATCAGCACTCGGAGGTGGGGTTTAATTATCGCTTGAGCAATGTGCTGGCGGGAATTGGCCGCGGGCAACTCAAGGTTCTCGCCAGCCATGTGAATGCCCGGCGCGCGAATTGCGCTGCGTATCAAGAAGCGTTTCGCGACATCGCAGGCTTAGAGTTCATGCCCGAGGCCTCATTTGGGCGATGCACCCGTTGGTTGACTTGCATCACGCTCGATCCCGAAAAGGCAGGCGTCGATCGTGATACGGTGAGGCTGGCGCTGGAACGGGAAAATATTGAGGCGCGACCGGTGTGGAAGCCGATGCATTGCCAACCGATCTTCGAGAAGTATGAACGGTTTGGCGGAGGGGTGGCGGAGGATCTATTTGCGAAGGGGCTATGTTTGCCGTCTGGATCCAATCTGACGCGAGAAGATTTAGATCGGGTGATTGAGGCGATGCTTCGGGTCTTGAAGCGGTAAAACGTAGGGCGAGGTCTCTGACCCGCCTTCGAATTGGATATAGACGGAGGAAGGAACATTACACGGATCCAAACCGGATAAAGACAGCGGAGTAGGGATGGGTGCCCACGGAACACACGAAATACACGGAAGAATGGGAAACCGCTAATGAACCCGCTCATGGATGCTAATCCGGGAGGCCCGCCGTCGCAGACTATGGCGCGGCAAGCAGTTTTTTTTACCACAGAGACGCAAGGACGCGGACGGAGCCGAGAGGCAGCGTTATTATAACCGCAGATGCTCCAGAAGCGAAGTCGGAGATAGGAGATTGGAGTTGGGAGATCGAGGGACGGAGCGCGGGGATGGTAAATCGTGTGACGATTTGCCTCGGAAGGGTGACTAAGTTGGGTGTCCTCTGGGCCTACGAGGAACGGGGATTGGTATCCGGTATTTATCTGTGTGATCTGTGGTGAAAATGTATTGTTCCGGTTTAGACGGATGCGTCTGCAAGCAGACCGCTTACGAGTTTGTGGTGAACGGAAAAAAACTGGATTGCCGCGTCGCCGAGGCTTCTCGCAATGACAGAGAGCTGCGATTGCCGTGGATTGCCGTGTCTGGCTGATCCGAGCTGGGGATTCGGTAAGGCGGATGCGTCTGCAAGCAGACCACTTACGAGTATGTGGTGTCTGTGGATTGCCGCGTCGTCGGGGCTTCTCGCAATGACAGAGAGCTGCGATGGTCATGCCTCGTAAAAGTTTTGCCAAAGTCCTGTTGGTTGAGCCTACTGATCTTCCTTCTCATGCGTAGTCTCTGGCCCAAGCGATGCTTTGATCTTTTGATCGTGATTTTATTCATCCCGATCTGGGTGCCCGTGCTCGCGGGTGTCGCTTTATTGGTGCGGCTGAAGTTGGGAACCCCGGTGCTTTTTAGACAAGAGCGGCCGGGTTTGAACGGGAAAGTTTTTGAGCTGACTAAATTTCGCACGATGCGCGACGCCCGAGATAGTGATGGTGAGTTATTGCCTGATGCTGAACGATTGACGTCCTTTGGACGATTGTTGCGGGCGAGTTCTTTGGATGAACTTCCTGAGCTCATGAATATCCTCAAAGGGGAGATGAGTTTGGTGGGGCCTCGACCGCTGCTGATTGAATATTTACCTCTCTATTCTGAGCGTCAGGCACGACGTCATGACGTGCCCCCGGGCCTCACTGGATTGGCGCAAATCAAGGGACGCAATGCACTCGACTGGAATGAGAAATTTGCTTGGGACGTGATCTACGTGGAATCCCGTTCGCTGGGACTGGACCTGAAGATTCTGTTGTTAACTGTGTGGACAGTTTTTCAACGAGAGGGCATTTCCGCACAGGGTGAAGCCACCATGCCGAAATTTAATGGCGGGACCTGATCACCACTGGCAAAGTAACAGCACAATTTTATGGGAACAACCTTCTGGGATATGAATAGATGGAGACGACTGCTCGTGATGGCAGGGCTCTATACCGTGGTGCTGACACTCAGCTTGTATTTTGCCTACGAGCTTCGATTCGATTTCGTGGTTCCGCTCGATTTTCAGGAAGATCGGGTTGCGGCGTTATGGTTTGTGGTAGGTATCAATCTGATTGCATTGGTTTTGGTGCGGCAGCTCGACACGACGCTGAGCTATTTTAGCGTGCCCGACCTCAAGCGAATCGTCTTCGCGATGACCGCCACCCTCATGTTCATGTTGATTTTGAGAAATATCACGATCGATTTGGTGCGTCCGCCACGGGGTGTTCTGTTGATCGACTATGTTTTGAGTGTGGCGGGATTGTGTGCGCTGAGGTTAAGCGGGCGCTTGTATCGGGAGCGGTTTAACCAAAAGAAAAATTCGGGCGACAGAAGGCTTCGATCTAACCTCGCGATTATTGGGGCGGGGGATGCCGGTGCTTCTTTGGCTCGAGATTTTCTCAACACTCCGGCGCGGGGGTTTCGGCCCGTGCTCTTTTTTGATGATGATGAACTCAAGCATGGGAAAATGCTTCATGGTGTGCGGGTGGCGGGAAAACCGGAAATGATCGAGAAGGCCGTTAATCGTTACCAGATCACGAAGGCCGTGATTGCGATGCCGACGGCTTCAGCGAAACGGGTGCGAGAAATAGTCAAAATCATGGCGGCGGCCGGGCTGAAGGTAGAGACGCTTCCGGCGATCGAAGAATTAGCATCGGGCAAGGTGCGGGCCTCCCGCGTCCGCCCCGTGGAAATTCAAGATTTGCTGGGGCGTGATCAGGTGGAGTTGGAAGCCGAAGCGATTCGTGATTTGGTCGAAGGAAAAGTGGTGATGGTCACTGGGGCGGGTGGGAGCATTGGCAGTGAGCTATGCCGGCAAATTGCGTCACTCAATCCCCGGCGTTTGCTGCTGGTGGACCAGTCGGAGGGGAGCCTGTTTTACATTGAGAGAGAGCTCTCAGCGGATGGAGAAGGCGCGACCATCGTGCCACTCGTGGCCGACATTATCGATGAGCCGAGGATGCGACAGATATTCTCGAAATTTAATCCGCAGGTGATATTTCACGCAGCGGCCCATAAGCATGTTTACATGATGGAGCGTCAGCCAGCAGAGGCGGTGCATAACAACTCCATCGGAACCCGTCGACTAGCGGCGATGGCCATTGAGTATCAGGCGGATTCCTTTATCCTCATTTCAACCGATAAGGCGATTAATCCTACTAGCGTGATGGGCGCGAGCAAACGGCTGGCGGAGCTAGAGTTGCAGCGGATGCAGATGGATAATGGTCACAAGACCAAATTGATGGCGGTTCGTTTTGGTAACGTTTTGGGATCATCGGGCAGCGTGATTCCCATCTTTAAGGAGCAGATCGCCAATGGTGGACCAGTGACGGTGACGCATCGTGATGTGACCCGTTATTTTATGACGATCCCCGAAGCGGTGGGGTTGGTGTTGCAAAGCACCGTGCAAGGCGAGGGAGGCGAAATCTTCGTTCTCGATATGGGAGAACCGATCAAGATCATCGATCTGGCGACTCAGATGATTGAGCTCAGCGGCTATCGAGTGGGGGAAGATATCGAGATCCAGTTCAGCGGGCTGAAGCCTGGCGAAAAGCTCTTCGAGGAATTGCAGCACCACACGGAGGAACATCAGGCGACCCGCCACCCGAGGATCATGCGGTTTGTGGCAACACCGGCGGAGGCGGTGCAGAATTTGGAAGAGCTCATGCCGACTCTCTACGAAATGGATATCCCCGCAGTAAAACGGAAAATCAAGGAATTGGTGCCGGAATATACGCCTTACCTTGACTGACTAGTAGGGTCGAGTTCGCCCCAGCGAAGACTGATCACGCCAAAACAAACCCAGGTGATGAGAATGGCGGGATTTTGGAATACGAACTCGCCCCAAGAGTGAGCTAGGGTGCAGAGCATGCCGAGCAGGAGGGTAATGGAAAGAGGGTTAGCCCAAGCGCGCGTGCGGATAAGCCGACCTAACGCCCATAACCAGCCGAGCACGATGAATGAGACGCCGACGATACCCAGTTCAGCTGAGGTTTGGGCGATGTCATTATGAGCATGTTCCCAATAGAGGCGATGGGTGGTCACCCCCTTTCGCCGTTTCTTTTCGTATTCGTAGATTTCGGGGTAGTGCTGCTGGTAGCGGGGAAAGATAAATCTGAACGAGTGGGCGCCATGGCCGAGCCACGGAGATGCTTTCCACATGTCGTAAGTCGCCTGTGTGGCCATTTTCCTGGCCGCCATCGTTTTGGTTTCTCCGTCGAACAGTTGTTCCATGCGGTCCCAGGTGTTTTTGGCGTTTAACCCCTCTAAGCCGACAAACGTGAAACCGGCCAGAATCAGGATCAGGAAAACCGTGATCACATTTTTCTGAGGGTAGGCAGGTAAGGTGAATTGTCTGACGAGAAATGTGATGATGAAGAGCCCGAGAAAAAGGAGGGTGGAAATGACGGCTCCACGTGAATATCCAGCGATCACGGTTACGATCATCAGCAGAGAGAAAAAGCCATAGAGTGCCGCGGGACTGGATTTGGCAAAAGTGCGCAGGGCCTTCAGGTAGTGCCAGAATGCTAATCCACAAAAGAGTGAAACCATGAGCGCAAACCAGGCGGCTCCATGATTACGGTAGAAAAAAGTGCCCCAGATCTGGTTGGGTGAATCCACCAACCAGAGAATTTTATTAGTGCCCGTGAGTCGTTGAGCGGCCGCGACAATTGCAAGCAGCAAGGCGTTGCTGGCAAGCCCGACCAGGATGACTTGCAAGGCCCGGCGCCTAGTAATGCCGATCCACAGAGAACACATGAGTAACCAGGCCGAACCGTAGATCATCAACGCACGCCATGGATTGGCCCAATCGATGGGGGATTCAGTTCCGTGGGGAAGCCATTTGATGTAGGGGATGCGCACCATCCACCATCCCTTCTCGCTGGAGACATAGCGCCAAGCGGGATTCAGTCCCTGAATTCCGATATAGATCAACAAGAGCAATCCGATCCAGAAGAGGGGGAACTTGAGTAAGCGTGGCCACATCGATAAATGGTGACTCCCGGTGCGGGAATTCTCGTCGGTATAGCGGCGTGGAATCAGGGCGACGATAAAGATCAGTGCCGCCAAAGCTAGGCTGATAATTTGCGCCCCAAGGCGCATGGTGCCCAAGGCCCAGGGCAGGAAAATCAGGTGGATGAGGACGAGGCTGATCAGGACTCGTTCGACAGGATGCAGAGAAACCCTCTTGGCAGAGCCGGTCGAGAAGCGTGGATTAAACGGATGGCGGGAAGTTTCCACGGTGGGTGAGTGTGGGGTCGATGAAGAGAGCGGCAAGCGGGATCGGAGGGATCGGGGGATCGGAGATCGGAGTTCGCGGGGCGGCCGGGGGATGATATTAACGCAGAGGCGCAAAGATGCTGAGGACTGAAAGGTCTAAGGCTTGTAGGTTGGTCGCTCTGCGTCTTAGCGGCTCTGCGTTAAATTCCGGTAGATTGAGTTCGGTCGGAACCGGGAGGACGAGATATTATTA
>Ga0105053_10007313_pt1 | contig 14793 bp, 14 predicted proteins | sample BON01_FD_78093 | JGI IMG/M metagenome (GOLD analysis project Ga0105053, IMG submission 78093) | Freshwater microbial communities from Lake Bonney liftoff mats and glacier meltwater in Antarctica - BON-01 | ecosystem: Environmental > Aquatic > Freshwater > Ice > Glacier meltwater | place: Lake...
ACGGCGCGGATTGCTGAGACTTTCCCTAAGAATTACTATGCTTGGACGCATCGATTGTGGGTGGCTGGAAGCAAGAAGAGTGGGGTAGGGATGGAGGGCGAGGGTGAGGGGAGGAGGGAAGGAGGAGCGGTGTTGGATAGCAGGAGCAGGAGCAGCAATGAGAAGGAGGAGAAAAAGGAGGAATTGGCATTGTTGCAGCAGCAAGTGGGTTTTGCTGAAACGTGGGCTGGACGGCATGTGTGGGATATGTCAGCAGTCAACTACTTGCAGCAGGTCTTGACTCGCTTCGTCTCCCTGTCTCCTCTTCCTTCCCCTCCTTCTTCCTCCTCCTCCTCCTCCTCCTCCTCCTCCTCCGTATTTGAACCAAAACCGTTTAAGGATCTTATCTTGATCGAGTCGTTGTTGTTGCTGAATGCTGGGTCTCTCGATTACTACCCAGGACACGAAAGTCTGTGGTATCAACGGCGGGGCCTGCTAGAATTGTGGACGACGACAGTAACACTAGAAGCGAGGAGAAGGAGAGCAGCAGCAGCAGCAGCAGCAGCAGCACCACCACCACCACCACCACCACCACCAAGAGCAGCACCAGCACCAGCAGCACCAGCACCAGCAGTGACAGCGTCCGTGTCCCCTTCGTCGTCGTTGTCAGAAGCAGGAGCAGGAGGAAGCAAGGCATCACCAGCAGTCGATGCCGCCGCGCAGAGAGATTCCTCCTCCTCCTCTCCCTCCTCCTCCTTCTCTCCCTCTTCCTCCTCTCCTCCTCATACCTCCTCCTCCCTGTCAGACACGCCTCTATACAATTGTGAAGAGGAGCGAGCCAGTCATTATATGCAAGGGAAGGGACCGTGGCAGGGAGGGGAGGGCGATAGGGAGGGAGGGTTGTTGTGGGATGCAGCAGCGAAAAGGAAGCAGAAGCTCAGTGCATGGGCACATAAATGCTGGGTGGTGCTTCGATGGAGGGGAGGCGGAGGGAGGGAGGGAGGGAGGGATGAGGAGAAGGAGAAGAAGGTGTTGCGGGAGGAGTTGGAGGCATTGGAGGCGAACGAGCCGCTTTTGTTTGTGCCGCCTGGGTATAAGCATCTGTTGTGAGGGGGAGTAGGGGGGGGAAGGAAAAGGAGGACAAGAAATGCCGGTTGAAGTAGGAAGGGGAAAGTGTGAATAGTAGTGTAAATACCAAGGTGAAAAGAGGACAGACATTGATAAAGCACCACATCGCTCTGTGCATCTCAAACGTACTGAAAGATAGTGCAACTAGCAGATAACTCACGAGTCACCACACATTCAGATTTTGTCTACCGATTCTTCTACTTCTTCTTGTTTCTCTTCCTTCGTTTTGGCTGGATTAATTTGCGATTTGTTTTCGCTTTTGCTTGTAATCTTCCTCCTCCTCTCCCTCCCGCTCTCCAGGCAGACAATCACGGTTTTTCTTCCGTTCTGTCCGCCCTGCTGCCTCCCCCTCGTTTTCCACCACACAAAAATGCTTCCGCTTATCTTTTTCTCTTCTACTCTACCCCTCATCCTTTCGTACACACAACTCAAGGCCCTCTTTCTCCCTCCCTTTCTCCCTCTCATCCTCCCTCCCTACCGCAGCTCGGCCGCGACCCCCTCCACAGTATCATCCATAAATATAGCCAACTGCGAGACACTAAAATAATTAATCGGGAAAATACCCGCGTCAATCATGCCCTCCGTCCTGGTCAAGGGCATGCCCTTCCCAATGATGTACTTGAAGACAGCCTTGAAATAATCTTCCACTGACACGTCTTCGACCGTTTTGCCTGCCAAAGTGACCGTCTCCTTGTAGAGGTCCTTGCTGGTGATGACCGTGTGCTCGGTGGCATCGTTGAAGTTCTGCACTTTCACACGGGCCATATACCCACCATTGCTCTCAATCAATTGCTTAATGAAAACCTCGCGACGAGGACGAGGCTTAGCGGCGGCCGCGGCGGGGGCAGCGGCGGGCGGGATGGCGGTGGCGGACATGGAGACTCGGGAGCTTCTGCAGCTAATGGTGCGGGGTTGGAAGGCGGGGGAGGAGAGGAAGAAGGCCTGCGTCGTCGTGGCCAGGAGGGCGAGGGCGAGGAGGAGGACGACAAGCATCGGGGCGGAAGGTGTGGTGGTGGGTGTGGAGGCGGGCATGGCTGTGGCTAGGCAGGTGGAAGTTGAAGTGCAGCACTTGGGGGGAACGCAGATATTTTGAGCTGTCCGTCGTGTGGTAGGTGTGTGGGTGTTGTGGGATTGTGTGCGTGCAGGCTCAAGGGTAGAAGCGACACAATGGGGCGGTCGTCGTGGGGAAAGCGTGGGTCTAGGATGCGGGGGTGGACGATGAGAAACAAGAACACAAATAAGGGGGAGAGGAGGCAGGTGAATCTGCGCACGGCGATGGTTGCCTTTTGCCCATACAAAGACAAGAAGCCCGCGTTTGAATTCGATGGCACCAGGACGAGCACCGTGCGTGGCACATGATTCTCGCACGGCTTCGGCAGCTCCTGCATTCCATTCTCAGCCCCGCAGATGCCTAGTCGTGTGGACAAATGGAGGCGAAGGCAAGGCCAAGCCATGAGAGCACCTCTCTTGCCTCCAACCACAGACATGTAGTCGCTACTTGATTGGGCGTCTCTCTCGTCTCAACCCCTTTACCCCTGCCATTCACCAGCACACACGCTCCTATCCCACATACACACAAGCACAGGCACCCAATCTCGACCTTGACAAGCCTGTGGGTGGCCATGCAAGTGCCTGCGAAGCAAAAGTATCCACAATACGTGCATTCATTGCCCGACCAGTACGCGTGGCGCCAAGACGAGGACGCGGAGCCTCTGCTCTCTCTGCTTGCCTACAAATACTTGCCCGGGGCGCACCAGCAGACACCCTTATGGCTTTGTGGCCTGGCACCAGTCTTGCTGCTTGTAGTAGAGGGACATTTGTGCCTTGCGGATGCGCTTCTTGGCGTGCGAACAAGCAACTTGCGTGACGGGTGACGACATGCCCCATCCACGGCAAAGGCCACGCAGCCATACCCGCTCTCCCTTGTTTGTACCGATACTCACCACTTCCTACCTCCACACACACACCTATGCACAGGTCAGACGACCGTAGCACCGGCATTGCCGCTGGCAGGCAAGCGGGCCTTTCTCCCTCCCACGGCCCCACCAACAACAAGGACGACGACGATCCCGCCGGGCCTTGCGCAGCAACCTCTGCCTCCCCGCTCAGCCTCGCACAGGATGGCCTCCATCCAGTGCCGTCGCTCCAGCCGCTCCTCCATCCCCTCCTTCCTCCTGGCCTGCCTCGTCCTGGTCTCTTTCCTCTTGCCTTTTGCCGAGGCTTTTACGTGCGCGAAGCCCCATGCTTTGTCTGTCACGCCGGGGGCGAACAACCTGTGTGAATGCGGCCCGGGGTGGTTTGGACCCACCTGCGAGATCTGCACGACTGATCAGGCGTGTGGGATTTTGTTGAAGGACTCGAATGGGGTGTGCCGGAATACGACCTTTAATGCTATTAGGGAGAGTTTTGGGTGGTGTGCTATTTCGAGTCAAGACGTCACGAATTTGATTCATGGGGATGGGTTTGTGCAGATTTATTACGCGGCGAACGGGACATTTTTCTTCGATTTAGTGAAGCGACGGGGGGATGGGGGTTTTTTGTCCTTGTTTCGTTGTAATAGCTTGAAGACCAAAGTTACAGAGGACCCGAAATTAGGGCAGGTTAAGTACTCCTCGCCTGATTTGGTGTGTAATATGACGTGTGAGATTGGGAGTGATAGGACCTGTACCAAGGGCCTGACGAATATAGTGAGCCAAGTAGGCGCTAAAGGGGGATCTATGATCGTGTGTGACCCCAAAGCGAAAACCTGCGATGTGCATGAGAACACCTTGGATACGTTTCTGGGGGGGGTTAAGACGACGGGGTGCTATATGAGTGAATGTGCGTTGAAAGGAGAGACGGTTGCGGTGAGTGTGGGTTCATTTGCCAACATTGCGAGGCAGCCCCCGGCGCAGCAGACTAGCTATATATTGGGGATGTCGCTGTTGGCGGCGACGATGGTGATTTTGGCGGTTGCCTCGAGTTATTACTGGAGGAGTGGTCAGTATGTAGAGTCTTATGCAAAGGCTGCCCATCTTTTGCAATCAAAGGTGATTGGCGCCAAGGAGGATTTTGTGGACTCTGGGAATAATGAGAAGGAGGGAGGGAGGGAGGGAGGGGGTGGTGGGGAGCCAGCGGCGTCTCCGGGGGGACTGGCTTTGAGTGGGGAAGAAGCAGGGGTGCCTGGAGGAGCAGTAGCAGTAGGGTTAGGCCTCGCTGCTGCTGCTGCTGCTGCTGCTGCTGGAGCGAAAGGCGGAGCAGCAGCTACTGGAGTAGCTGCAGGGCATAAGGCGTACCCTGTTGTGTGGGATGGGATTACTTATACGGTGGGGAGTAAGAAGATTTTGAAGGGGGTGTCGGGCTTTGCGTTGCCGGGGGAATTGCTTGCGATTATGGGGCCGTCGGGAAGTGGGAAGACGACGATGATTGATATCTTGGCGATGAAAACGAAGAGGGGCGTGGTGGGAGGGAGGTTGTTTTATGGCGAGGGAGGGCAGGAGTTTGGGAGGGATGGAGGGGAGGATGAGAAGGTGAGGGAGAGTGTGGGGTTTGTGGACCAGGAGGACATTTTGATGGGGACCTTAACTGTGTTTGAGAGTGTGTTGTTTTCGGCGTTTTTGAGGTTGCCGGATGGGATGTCGATGGAGGGGAAGACGAAGAGGGTTTTGCAGGTGTTGCAGGACTTGAGGATTAGTCATATTGCGGATTCGATGATTGGGATTAAAGGGAGGAGGGGTATCAGTGGGGGGGAGAAGAGGCGGGTGGTGGTGGCGATGGAGATGGTGAAGGTGCCGGCGATTCTGTTTCTGGACGAGCCGACGTCAGGTAAGAGAAATAGGAGAGCGGGGGGGGGGGGAGATTTTGTTGTGTGTGGCTTGTGTTTGCTTTTTGTGTATGTGTCACTCGAATAAATCACCTTATTTAGCTTCTTGTTTTCCCCTCCCTCCCTCCTCCTAGGCCTCGACTCCTTCAACGCCGCCCTCCTCGTCGACTGCCTCCGCGATCTAGCCAGCAAAAATGCCACAAATGTCGTAATGACAATCCACCAACCTCGCTCCAACGTCTTCACGGGCTTCGATCGTAACCTAGTACTAAACCAAGGCGAGGTCACTTGGTTCGGGAAAACAAAAGAAGTCGGAAAATATTTCGAGGGCATCGGCCACCCCATTCCAAGTGATTACAACGCCGCGGATTTTTTGATCGATGTCTTGTTTTTGACGTGTCTGGCCAAGGGAGGAGGGGAGGAATGGAGGGAGGGAGGGGTGGTGGTGCAGGAGAAGGAGAAGGTGGGAGGGTTGAAAAGCTGGTTGCCGAAGCAGTTGTTAGGACGAGGAGGAGGAGGAGGGGGGAAGGGAGGAGCAGGAGGAGCAGTGGTCGCAGGAGGGGCGAGCAGCAGCAGCAGCATCAGCGGCGGGAATAATGTGACGGAGGTGGAGCTGGTGGAGGGATGGGGGGAGGGAGGGCGGCCTCGTTTCAAGCCTCAAGGTTCGCGGGCCACGTTCCGACAACGGTTAGGGTCACCGGGGGAGGGAGTAAGGGAGGGAGGGGTGGTTGGCTTTCCTGCTGTTGCTTCGCCTCCGCGGGTGGTCCGGGTGGATATGGGGGAGGGAGGGAGGGAGGGAGGGCTGGAGGATTCGGAGTTTAAGCATGGGACGCTGGAGGAGGAGAAGGAGGCACGCTTTGATGGTGCTTCCCCCCCTACCTTGGCCTCGGGGCCGATCATGCGGCATCACACCAACAGCAGCTTGAGGAGCAGCAGCAGCAGTAGCAGCACTGCTGGCACTACTGCTGCTGCTGCTGCTGCTGGTGGTGGTGGTGGTCAGAAGCTGGAGCATTTGCTGCCGACGGGGGAGGTGAGCAATCCGTTTGCCTCGGCTTTCCGTCGGTCTGATGCTTATAGAAATGTTTTGGCGGAGATGGATGGGCTGTTGAGGGAGGGCGAGGGGGAGGGAGGGAGGGAGGGAGGGAAGGAGGAGGAGGAGGGGGAGGGGGATGGGGGCAGTAATACGACGGGGAGTGATGGTGAGGAGGGGACGTTTGTGAATACCTCGCCGGCGGGGGAGGGAGGGAAGGTGGGGTCGGCGTCGTCGTCGGCTTCGACGGTGATGGGACAGGGGCATCAGCAGCTGCAGCAAGAGCAGCACCAGCAGGAGGAGCCAGTGAAGTGGAAGACGAGGGCGTGGACGGGCACGAGGAGGTGGTGTTGGGAGGTGGGGGTTTTGTCGAGGCGCTCTCTGTTGGATCTGACCAGGAACCCGGTCTTGTTTTTGAGTCATGTGGGCGCGACGACGTATTTTGCGATTGTCCTGGGAACGGTTTATTATAGCTTGTCGATGTCTTCTTTGCAGGCGATCCAGAACAGGCTGGGGGCGTTTTTGCTGGCGTGTGTGTTTCTGTGTTTTACCTCTGTGAGTGCCTTGCCGCTGTTTTGGTTGGAGAAGAATTTGTATTTGCACGAGCAAAGTAATCGGTTTTATAGTGCCAGTGCGTATTTTGTGTGCAAGGTGTTTTTTGATCTGATTCCTCTGAGGGTTGTTCCGACGTTGATTTTTGGGGCGGTCACGTACGGGATGATAGGGTTGAGGCCGGGCTTTCAGCATTTTGTGATATACGAGGCGTTTTTGGTGTTGCTTGTCTGTACGAGCGCGTTGATCAATTTGATAATTGGCATGTTGACACGGCATATTATGAGCGGGATTCTGATTGCGACGATTGTCATGATTCACTTTCTGATGCTTACGAATTTGTTCATCAATTTTGACACCATGTCTGTGGTGTGGCTGCGGTTTTTGAGGAGGGTCTCCTTTTTCAATTATGCGTATGAAGGTAAGAATGGTGGGAAGGAGGGAGGGAGGGAGGGGTGGGGTTTTTTATGGTATTTGTAACAAAGACTAGCCTCCACACTCACAATCACTCCTATCCTCTCTCCCACCCACCTTTCCTCACACAAATAGGTCTGAGTGAAAACGAACTGGTCGGCCGACGCCTGGAGCACTTCGCGATCAGCACCGGGACGGGCGTGCTCCACGAGCTGGGCTTCTCGACTACTGCCATGTATTTTGACTTGATGTCTCTCATGATTTATCTGCTCGTGACGCTGGCCTTGGCGTTCGTGGTGCTCAAGGTGTGCGTGCGCGAGATGCGGTAGATGAGGGCATGAGATGGAGGGAGGGAGGGAGGGAGGGAGGGAGGGAGGGAGGGAGGGAGGGAGAATGAGGGGATGTATAGAAAATAAATGAACGATAAAGAAGAGGGGACGGACTGTATGAGAGAGTGAGTGTATCTGCTAGCGAGGCACAAAAGTCAGGGTAGTGAGTGAAAAAGACGAAGAAGGACCGAGAAAAAGAGAAGAGAATGGAGGAAGGAAGGGAAGGAAGAAGGGAGTGGCACCGTGCACGGGCAGGCAGAGGGCATGAACAAAAAAGTGTGCGTGAAAAACGACAGACTCAATCTCACGCCTCAAAACAAGAAAGTGAATCATGAATTACACTATAATTACGCTGCGACGAGCAGACCTATTTACACGATATAGATAAAAGAGTGAAGCGAGAGAGAAGAGAAAAAGAAAAAGAAGAAAAAAGAGACACGCGAGACGAGAAAAGCGGGCGGCCGTTGCCGCTTCGAAATCATCCCCGGAAGAGGCCGTTGCAATCAATTTTCCTGCTCACGTGCCCTCAAGTTGCTTCACTTGTCGCCTTCACGCGACACACACACACACAGGGGGCACGCAGAAGACGCGGACACAAGGCTTGCTCGTGCGGGCGTGTCCTTTTTGGGCCGCGATTGGAACCAGCACAAAGCAAAAGCCAAGGGACGCACCACGACACGCATAGGCAGCCCCGCATCATCTCAAGCGCGGTCATCCTCCTGCCTCACTCCTCCTACACCCCTGCCACAAACACACATACAGCGCCACTGCCAGCAGCACCAGCACCAGCACAACGAGAACAAGCACGCCTCGACCATCATGGCGCGGCCCTGGTGCTTCTACCACGTCCAGGGCGAGGAAGGAGAGAGCGCCGACGAGCCCAACGCCTTTATCCTCCCTCCCATCAACCCAAACGGGCACGTGACCCTCAAGCACTTCCTCGCCGCCTTCCCCCTAGCCAACAAACAAGTCAGTGGCGAACGGGTGTATTACGCCCGGTTCAAGGTGAAGGACGAGGCATGTGGGTTTGCCTGGCAAGATGTCCTAGACCCCCAAGCACCGTTGCCCTTTTTCCAAGGCGCCGTCCATGCCAAGGTCCTCCGTCTCGACCACCCCCCCAAGCCCACCTCGCGATTGCGTCGCAAGCCCTTTATTGGTGTCGGAGGAAAAGGAGGAGGAGGAGGAGGAGGGAGAAGCGCAGCTACGGCGTCGTCGGGTGCCACCAGTGTGAAACCCCCCTCCTCCTATGTAGCACCATCACTCCCGCAACAGCCTCCTGCTCCCTCCCCACGGCATCAGGCCTCGCCCTCCTCCCGCACAGCTGCTCCTCCTCCTTCTCCTGCTCCTACACCATCATCGTCAAGAAGCACAGCACCACCAACGCCTCCTACCGGACCAGTGCGTGGAAATAGTGGAAATAGCTACTTAGACTCGAACGGCGGAGGAGGAGGAGGTGGAGGAGGAGGAAGCGCCACCACACCCGCACCACCATCCTCATCCCAAGCCCCCCGCAAGGCTTCTTCCTCTGCCGGCGGTGACGACCTGGACAGCTTTCTCTACGGCGGTAGCAGCAGCAGCAGCAACGGTGGTGGTAGCATCCCCGCACCTCGCCAGCAGCAGCAGCAGCAGCAACAACAACCCCCCCGACCACCACCCGCCAACGGAACCCCTCCCGTGCGCTCCTCCCCCCCCCCTCCTCCCCGCGCCTCCCTTTCCCCTCCTCCACCTCGCGCCAACTCCAGCAGCCCCGCTCCTCGTCCTGGCCCTCCCCTCACTGCAGGCATGGCCGGACTCGACATCGACGACGACGACACCCCTCCCCCCTCCTCCACCAATAACAACAGCAACAACAGCAGAAGCAGTACCCCCATCCCTCCCCCGCCCTCCACAAACGCCACGCCCGAAGAGCTCTTCTTCATGCAACCCACCACAGTCAAGCAAGCGGAGGCCGCCAAAGATGAACAAGAAAACGAGGCCCTCCGCCTCAAGTTCCTCCCTCGCCTCGAAGCCTGGGCACGCGACCCCCCCCAAGCAGGAGGGAAACTCCGCAATGTCCGCACGTTGCTCTCGACCATGCACACGGTCTTGTGGCCAGAATGTACGAATTGGAAGCCTGTTTTTTTGGGGGATTTAATGGCCCCGGACCGGGTGAAGTTTCATTATCGAAAGGCCATGTTGGTGGTGCACCCGGACAAGAATATGAATGGAACGGCGGAGCAGCGGTTTGTAGCAGAGAAGGTAAGAGGGGAGAGAGGGAGGGAGGGAGAGAGGGAAAGTGTACTGCTAGATGCCTACAAACGAACGCCGGGGGGAAAGTAGAAGAAGAATTTTACTCTTGAACGAAATATACTCACCCCTCCCTCCCTCGCTCCCTCCCCTTCCCTCCTCCCACGCTCACAGGTGTTTACCAGCGTGAATGAGGCCTACACGGCCTTTGCTGCTCAAGAAATGAAGTAAAATGGCGAGGCGGCGCGCTGCATTATCCTCCTCTTCCCTCCCTCTTTCACTCCCTGTGTGTCTGTCTTTGGAAGAGGCGTGAGCGCAGGATAGATCGGTGGTTTACGTGTACTTATATATATCCCCGTTTAGCCTTTGGGCGACTGAAAGAGAAGAGGTTGAATGACCTGCATTTTTCCAAAAGAGGGGGAGGATAAAGGAATGTATTTCTCAAATAAACGAAAATCGATATCAGATGTAGATGGGTCGATCCTCAAGGATCAAAGCAAGAAAAAGAGGAAGAAGAAGAAAAACAAAACACAATTGACAATTTGCAAACTAAAGTTCTTCAACGACATTTGCGTTTTCGTTCTCATGTGCTTTATATGTCATCTCTTCTTCCTATCTCTACCCCTCCCTCCCTCCCTCCCTCACCTCTCCTTCCCCCCCTCCGCAAACAGCCTCTCCACCATCTCATTCCCCAACACCCCCTTCGGATCAAAGCCCTTCCTCACAATATTAAACGCCGCCACCGGATAGCGCGCCGCCAACCTCGCCTTCAATCGCTCCCTCGCCCCTTCCTCCCCCGGCACCTCAATCTTCGCCCAATGCGGAAACGCGCCAAACTCCTCACACAAAGGCTCCATCTCCCCCACATACCTCCTAAACGCCTTCTCAATCTCCTCCCTCCCTCCCTCGCCCTGCCCTGGCGGCAGGTACATAATCACACCCACCCAACTAAAGACCTCTTCCCTATCTTTACTGCTCGCAGGACTCATCCCCGCGCTACTACTAGCAGTCCACCTCTGCTCAATCGGACAAGGCGCCGGTAAATTCTTCTCCCGAATCATCCTCCTCAAGCGATCCCCAAACTCCAAATCCTTCGTTTCTGCCTCCTCCTTCCCTTTCCAACCCCACCCCCACCACCCTGCAGTCATCCTCCCTCCCTCCTTTCCTCCCTCCTCCGGGATCCTGCCAATAGGAAAAGCCACCTCCAACACCCTCTGTTGCCCTCCGCAGTCAAAACCCAAGATTTCCGTCGAGCCTCCCTTGCGATAGCCCTCGCTTGCTTTCCAATATTTGGCCTCTGCGGCATTCACGCGCCCGACCCACCGAGGATCGAGAGGAGCAATGTCAAGAAGCGCGTCACGCAGCTCGGTAAACCCAAGAGCAGCAGCATCAGTAGCAGACAAGCGACAATTAGGGTGGGAGAGGAGGAGGGAACGGACGGGGGCTAGCTTGGTGGCTTCGGGGGTGGGGGGTGTGTGGAAGGAGGGAGGGAGGGGGGTCACGCCTTCTTGGTAAGGGTTGGAGATGACGACGACGATGCTGTCGGTGTGCGGGAGCCACATGTACCTGACGTGCCTGTACTCACGCAACAAACGATGGTGGTCTTTTTTGAGCTCCTTTACGCTATTCACTACATAGGTCTTCTCTAGTAATTCATGCTGAGGGATGCATTTAAGTGTTAATTCCGACACAATCCCTAGGGCACCCAGGCCGACTTTAGCCAGGGAAAAGAGCTCTGGGTCCTGGGTCTCGCTCAACTCAATCACCCCACTCGCAGGCGTCACGAGCTTCATCCTCACAATCTGCTCTTCCACCGTCGGCAAGGACGCGCCCGTGCCATGCGCGGCTACTTGAGTCCAACCCCCCAGTTGTTGCTCTTGAACAGAGGAGAAATTTTGCAAGGTCAACCTATGTTTCCCTAGGGCCTCCAACACTTGACTCACCCTCGCCCCTGCCTGCACTGTCACGGTTTGCGCCTTCGTGTCCACCTCTAGCACCTTGTCCAAATGACTGAGGCACACCATCCCGTCCTTATCCATCCCCAAACCATTAGGCGAGAGCGCCGTCCCAACCGGCCGAATCCGCTGGCCCTTGGCGTGGGCATCTCTCACAAGTAACTCCAGCTCCTCCATGTCATTCGGCTCATAATACTTCTTCGGTTCCACCGCATGGGTCGCCGACCAATTAGTCACGCTCGCCTCCGTCGAAAACCCGCGGGCGGTCGCGTCCCTGTTAGGGTTTGGCCAGAGGAAACCCAGGCTTTGATCCGTCACATTGGCAATGGCATAGCCAGTCCCAATACCGAACACCACAGCCGCCGCCTTGTACAAATGACTCGAGCCAGGCGGGGGGGCAACGACGGGGACGTCCGGCAGGGGTGGGGGGAGGGGAGGGGCTTCTGCAGCGGGCGGTGGGATGGCGGGATTGCTAGGTGTGGTGGTGGTGGGCGGGGTGGTGGAGAAGGGATGACGACGACGAACGAGGGGCTGGCGCGGGCGAGTTGATGTTGACGTGCGGAGGCTGGCCCGCCGGAGGAGCAGGAGCTGCTGCTGCCCACGCATGGCTAGCTTGACCACGTAGGTAGGGAGAGCCTGTGTTGTTGTTTAGGTGTGAGGGTGTGAGGGTTGTGCTTGTTTGTGGAGTGATGGTGCGCGGCAGGCATGATGATTGGACGCGTCGGTTATGCTAAAGCAATAACCTCCCCGTCGACCCTTTTGCCTGCCCCGTGCCACCCTCTGTCGTTGGCTCCTGCCTCAGGGGCTTGCCATTTCGACGTGCTCTTACATTCGTTTCGTCTCAATGATTCTTTTTTTTTTCAAATTTCCACTATTTGCAGTTCTTTCCACCCCCACCACCCCCGCGCATACCCGCCGCCCACGACACAGGCTCCTACCCCAGAAACTCCCTGATCAAAACCGTCGCAAAGCTGCCCGGTGGCAACTGGAAAGTAAGCTCTACGTCCATAATTTCCTTCTCCTTCTCCTTCTCCTCTGTCACCACCACAGCAGAGCCCACCGAAGCAGCAGCACCACCATCTCGACGTGCAAGAAACGTCCAGGCCAACTCCCGAGGCTTAACAAGCAAAGGCCTGTATGCCCCCTTCAAATTCCCAACCACCTTGCCACTGTCCTTCCCCGCTGTCGCGTCCTGCTTAGTCCTCAACAACTCCCACACACCCTCCTCCTCCATTACCCGACGACACTCCCTCTGCATCTCCTCATTCCCCGGCAATTCAACATCGTACCCCATCAACGGCATAAGCACCTTCTCAAGCAAAGCCTCCCCCATTCCCTCCTCTTCCAAATCCTCCGCCGTCAACCGCCGAACCACCGGACGCTTCTCCTGCTCCCCTTCCTGCTTCCCTTCCTGCTCCCCTCCATCCCCTCCTTCCTCCCCTCCCTCCTTCCCTCCTTCCTTCTCCTCCTTTCCTACTACAAGCACCAAATCACCTATGACAGCCTTCAACCCAAACACCTGCACCCTCCAATTTGCCATTCGATTCCACAACCGCGATTGGTGAGCATTCAGCCACTGAGTCCTCACTCCATAGGGTAAACAAGCAACAGCCCGAGCAGGTTGGTCCCGTCCGTGTCGTTGCAGCCCTCGAAGGTAGAGTCTTTCGCGGGCGAGGGAGGGAGGGAGGAGCTTGAGGATGGTCGAGAGGGGGGTGTGCCCGTCCCAGAAGAGGGATTTGGCGTGTTGGATCGGGTCGTGCTTTTTGCTGTTGCTGCTGCTGCTGCTGCTGCTACCTTCCACCTTTCTGTTCTTACTGTTGCCCTCCGCAGCCTCCTTCTCTTTCTTCCCTTCCTGACGGACCCCGAGAAACAGCCGAGTAAATACCTCATAATCCTGCTTCAACAACGCCCGTCCCAGCTCCCAAGACTGCCCTACCGTCCCTCCCCCCCTTCCATCCCCTCCTCCTCCTCTTTCATCTGCTGCTGCTGCTGCTGCTCCTTCATTTTCTTGTCCGCCCACACGTTGCACCCCAAAATAATTCACGAAACCCATTTCTTGAAGTCGACGAAGACGAGCTCCCAAATCCTCTTGCATACATACACCCCTCCCTCCTTCCCTCCCTCCAGCAGCACCAGCAGCACTACTAACACCAACATCACCCTTCTCCTCTTTCTCCTCACAAGCCTCCTCATCATCATCACACACACAACATACGTCCCTCACCACCACCTTAAACGCATTCCCCCTACTCTCCCCCATCCGCAGCGGCCGCTTTCGCCACTCTTCCAAATTTCCTACTTGAATCCCTCCCATCTTAATATTACTATTTCCACTCCCCGAACCAACAGCACCAGCAGTAGTAGTAGCAGCAGCAGCAGCAGCAGCAGCACCACCACCATCGTTAGTACCAGCAACAGCATCAGCAGCAGGAGAAGAAGACAAAAGCCCCCTCCTCACACCTTCCAACGCTGCTATCTTTCTCGCTATCCTGACAGACACATACTGATACGTAATCGCCCTCTTATCCTTCACACCAGCAACAGCCAGGGAGGAAGAGAGGGAGACCCCCCCCAACAAACGAGCCAATCGTTGCAAAGCCTCTAAATGCTCCAAATTTTCTTTACGCAAAACAAGACGCAGGAGGAGGGGCGAGGATGAATCTCCTCTTTCTCCTCCTCCTTTTCCTCCTTCTTCTTCTCTTTCAGTTCCTTGTCTCTTTCGTTTATATTTCTTCTCCTGATGGTGAGTTGAGCTCTGCTTCCACGCCACATGCACACGCACCCCATACTTCGTACAGCACTGCAGCCCCGGAAACGCATTACTCACCACACGAATCACACTCGTCCTTGCCGCCTTATCAACCATAATTTCACTCAATGTTATTCCTCCTCCCTCTTTTTCTGCGGCTGCGCCTGCGATTGCGGCGGGGTCTCCACGCCCCCGGCCGACGTAGGAAAGAAGGGCGAGGACGTGAGGGAGGGTGATTTGTGGGTGTGTGAGTAGCTCGCGAGCAACAGTCAGGTTGCGACTGTCAGCGGTGACGAGGAGGAGGGAGGAGTCCGTGGTGTCATGTAGCGTGGCGACGCCCGGGAAGGCATGCTTGAGGGAGCGGTGCAAGACACCACGGGCGGTGCGGTCGGAGGGGAGGGGGAGACGGACCTGGGCGGGGGTGCCTTGCCCTTCTCCTCCTCCTCCTCCTTCCAGCACCTGCACCACGTGCTGTCGATGAAACAACTCGAGTGCTTTGTGATTGTTTAAGCCCACGACGGCCTGCAAAGCCTGCTGGTCGTGACACGGGGGGAGGAATGACGAGGACGAGGACGCTGCTGCTGTGGAAGAAGAATCGGGGGCTTGTGCTGCTGCTGCTGCTGCTGCTG
>Ga0105053_10007320_pt1 | contig 14784 bp, 14 predicted proteins | sample BON01_FD_78093 | JGI IMG/M metagenome (GOLD analysis project Ga0105053, IMG submission 78093) | Freshwater microbial communities from Lake Bonney liftoff mats and glacier meltwater in Antarctica - BON-01 | ecosystem: Environmental > Aquatic > Freshwater > Ice > Glacier meltwater | place: Lake...
GATTAGGCAAGACAAGACAGGCTGAAGGTTTAAATCTGTGCAATCAACCTGCTCAAACCGAAAATCTCGCCCCGAATCTAAGTAGGAATTAATTCTCCTGGACGTAATCGCGACCATTTACCACTGTCTTGAGTGAAACTCAGACAACCAACAACATCCCATTCCATCTCGACACCATCATCGAGGGTGCGGATGTTGACATTGATACTGGGTTGGGTAGCTTCAAAGTCAGGTAGCGTAGTCAGATGCGCTTGCTGGTGTTGTTCTTCGACTGCATGATAGGTCGTACAACGATCGACGTATTCGCAATTGACACATATACACATAAGATTTTAGGGGTTAGTTCCTAACCAATATCTTGTATTCTATGCAATTTTTAAACAATCTACCATTAGACCTAAATCTATTACCAAAACCAGTGTATGTAGTTGGCGGAGCGGTACGGGATGCATTACTAGGGCGGGTACGGGCAGAATTAGATTTGGATTTGGTCATCCCTGCTGGAGCTGTGGCTGTGGCGCGACAGTTGGCGACAGCACATCGAGCGGGTTTTGTATTGTTGGATGCCGAACGTCAGATTGCGCGGGTGGTATTTCCAGGGATGACGGTAGATATCGCCCAACAGGATGGAAATAGTATTAGTGACGATCTGGCACGGCGCGACTATACGCTCAATGCGATCGCCTATGACTTACAAACAAAAGAGCTAATCGATCCACTCAGTGGCACTCAGGATATCCAGCAACGTATGCTGCGGATGGTTAGCAAAGATAACCTCATTAGCGATCCTTTACGCTTGCTCAGAGCCTATCGTCAAGGGGCACAACTTAATTTTACGATCGAGTCGGATACTCGTCGGGCAATTCGGGAGTTAGCCTCGTTATTGACTACTGTTGCGGCGGAAAGGGTGCTGATGGAGTTGCGTTATTTGTTGCAAGCATCTAGTAGTAGTCAATGGTTAGCAGCAATGGTGGCTGACGATCTATTGACAGGTTGGCTAAAGATACCTGCACGCGATGTTGCAGATAGATTGGCAAAGTTCGATCGAGCGTGTCAATTAATTCAACAATATTATCCCGCTCTCGATCGCGAACTCGAGCGAGCATTACGCGATACGATAGCGATTTCGCGAAAGTCGCTCGGTAAATTCATGCTCTTACTATCACTAGATCTACAATTAGCTACAGCCCAGATGTTACGGCTGACTTTTAGTTCGGCAGAAATTCAGGTAGTAAGTACAGCAATTACCTATTTACCGCAACTACTAGGTACAGAGATATCTCTCAGGGAGCAATATTTTTGGTTTCAATCGGTGGGTAATAATTTTTCTCTACTGGTTATCTTAGCAATTACCACTGGAGTCGAGCTAGTTGACTTGGTAACTTTAATCGATCGCTACCTCGATCCTCACGACCAAGTTGCACATCCAACTCCATTAGTGAGCGGACGCGATTTGGTTGAATCACTAGAAATTGCGCCCTCTCCGACGATTGGTAAACTCCTGACTGAAATCCAAATAGCGAGAATTATGGGTAAAATATCTACACCAGCAGATGCGATTCAATTTGCGCGGAAATTGATACTCTCGATCGATAAGGATAAAAAATGAGCCAAACTACCGCCATTACTGATGCCATTACAACGCTTTTAGCAGCCGAGCAAAGATTTAGCTTAATTAGGAATGAAGATACCAGTTTTTTCACGGAATGGCGACAAGATTTACCAGAACTAACTCCAGTAGATCGCCCGCTCTTAGCAGATTTACGACGACGCTACATTTACCATCGCTCTGCGGGACAGTTATTAGAAAGTACAGTTACACTCCTATTTGCTTCACCCTTATTAGCTCTTACTGGATTTTACGATCCGCCATTTCGAGTCCGTGCTGAGGAGTCAGTACGGCTGGTTTTACAAGATAGCGAAGAGATGCTCCAAGGCAGAATTGATGCTTTGGTAGTTTGCGATGCTGTATGGGTAATAATTTTGGAATCGAAGAAGACAATGTTGTCAATTTGGTCGGCATTACCTCAAGCATTAGCATATCTAATGGGTAATCCAACTCTAGAACAGCCATGTTTTGGGATGTTAACAAATGGCGACGAAATTGTGTTTATTAAAGTAGATAAATCTGGATTGCCCCAATATGCTGTTTCACGAGTATTTGCAACTTTAGGATCGGCAGAGGAATCGATCGATGCGCTGCGGATATTGCGTCAAATTGGTAGAAAAGCTGCGTCAAATAATAAAATATCTGAGCATAATTGAGATCGTATCGATCGATCGTCGCTCTAAGTAAATCTACGGATTTCTGATTTCGTTCGCAAAGCGTTGGCTCTGCCAAATCGATCTGGCTACTCTAGCTGAAATTGGTAATAATGTTAGACGTAGCCAAATTCCCCAGCTTCGTCTGAGCCGGAACTCATGTATCAAAACCTTATTTTGTTTGACGGGGTATGCAATTTCTGTAATAGTGCAGTACAGATAGTCATCGAGATCGATCGCCAAAAAATCTTTAAATTTGCCGCAATTCAATCAGAACTAGGACAACAGCTCTATCGTCAGCATGGGCTAGATCCGATCGACATTCAAACGCTGATGCTGGTGGATGGAGAACGAGTTTTGACTAGGAGTGACGCAGTTTTGGAGGTGCTGGCTCGACTCGATGGTGGGTGGCAGTTATTGTCTGGTTTTAGAGCGATGCCACAACCGCTGCGGGACTGGGCTTATAGTGAATTTGCCCGCCAGAGATTTGTCCTATTTGGACGGCGAGATGCTTGTATGGTGCCCACTCCAGAATTACAGGAACGATTCATCGCCTAACCTAATTTGCTCCTTATGCTCAAAGTGGTTAATACCACTCCTGATGATGCCAAGTCCGCGTAGGCGGACTTGGCATCATCAGCCACGATTTCAATCGTCGGCATTTTTAGAGGTAGCTACCCCCTATTCTCGCTCCTTGGTAGTGGAGATAATGTGAATATCGACGTTTTTGAGCAGGCGGAGGATTTGCTGTGTCAAGGAGCCTTTCCAGAAGGCTTGCCAGCGTGATTTCTGACTTTCGCCCATGACGATTTGAGTGATCCGATACTGCTGGGCGGTATCGGCGATCGATTTGATGATATTGTAGTCCCGCACTCGAATAAACTCACCGCCAAATTCTTGGCAGAGCCGTTCGCAAGTCTCAATGTGGGAACTATCTGCTTTCGAGAGAAATCGATCGGGATCGTTGACAAATAGCACATAAAATCGAGCGTGCATATAATTAGCTACCCGCGCCCCTCGACGCAAAAGTTGCATCGAATTAGGATAGGTAGAAATGCAAACTAACACTCGCTCATGAATGTTGCAAATCCCGCTTAAAGTAGATCCATCAAATTGTTGGGTGCCTTCAATATTATCGGCGACTTCCCGCAATGCCAACTCGCGCAATGCAACTAAATGACGACGCTGAAAGAAATTATTGAGGGATTGGTCGATCTTTTCGGGGGCATAGATTTTGCCATCCCGCAGTCGTTCTTGGAGAGTTTCGGGGGTAACATCGACAACGATTACTTCATCGGCGGCTTCGAGGACTCGATCGGGAATACGTTCTCGGACGACAATTCCGGTAAGCTGGGCAACTATATCATTTAAGCTTTCGAGATGTTGGATATTGACAGTGGAATAGACATCAATCCCAGCTTCGAGAATCTGTTCGACATCTTGATAACGTTTTTCGAGTGCCGAACCAGGGACATTTGTATGTGCTAGCTCATCGACTAATACTAGTTGAGGCTGGCGATTGAGGATAGCCACGACATCCATCTCGCCGATCGTCACGCCTTGGCAGGTAATTTGCTGGCGGGAAATTTGTTCTAACCCGACCGCTTTGGCGGCGGTTTCAGCCCGATTATGTGTTTCTAGCAAGCCGATTGCCACGTCGATCCCTTCCGAGCGGAGTCGATGTCCTTCTTCTAACATCCGGTAGGTTTTGCCCACCCCAGGACTCATCCCGATGAAAATTTTGTGTTTACCGCGTCGATAAATTTGCATAAGTTTGGGGTTGGAAGATGACACAACGGCTGGAAGTCTCTGCACATGAACAAACGCCTAAAGCTATCCTAAAATTGGAGTAGATTGGGACGTAGTAACTGTGGGTGCTAGATCGAGAATTAGCGGAGAGCATCTAGGGCTAAGTTTAATTTCAGCACATTTACACCAGGTTCGCCGAAGATTCCGAAGGAGCGATCGTCGGTATTTTGATTAATTAGAATTTCTAACCGATTGGGCTGAAGTTTGCGTACTCCTGCAACTCTCTGAATTTGCGCTCTGGCGGCTTCTGGGGTAATGTGAGGGTCGAGGCTAGAGCCGGAGGTATAAATCAGGTCTGCGGTGGGTATGATGCCAGCTTGTTGTAGTCTGGGCAAGTCTCCAGCGATCGCTTTTGTAGGATCGGAGTCGTTTTTGCCTTTGATGCGATCGAGTAAAGCCGGATTACTAGGAGCTAGATTGCTGGCTCCAGAAATTCCGGTTTTGAGCACTCCTGCTCGATCTTGCTTGGGATCGGCGGTGCTGTAGCTGGTGCTACTGGGGCGACTATTGAAGTATCGATCGCTCGTAAATGGCTGCCCGATTAATGCCGATCCGACAACTTGACCTTGGGCATTTTTTAGTAAACTACCGTTGGCTTGGTAAGGGAAGGCTAGTTGGGAGATTGCTAGCATCGCAAAGGGATAAATTACGGCGACTAGTACCCAGAGGACTAAGGTGGTGCGGATTGCTTTACCGATTTCGCGGACTGGATTCATGGGTTTTAATAAATATAATGATAATTAGTTTTGGATAGCAACCGCGAAGAGGATGTCTGGAGGCTAATTACTACGTTTCTAGTGGGTGGATCCCCCTAAATACCCCTTTACAAGTAGGGTTTATTAGTTGTCAATAAAGAAATTGATTGAGTCCCTCAAATAGACTTTTACCATTATCCTGCGATTAATTCGCGGCTGCTGACGATCGAACCCTTAGGGGTTTGGAGAGTTTCTCTGACGACAATTAATCCACCCTACTAAATCCACCTTCACCAGGGGGACTAAGATTCCGGTTCCCCCTTTTTTAAGGGGAGTTAGGGAGGATCTTCGATAGTTTACGGCGATCCGATCCGTACCCCTAAAATCGCTCCGGTTGAAACATCACAACGAACAAATAAGCAGACAGAGCTACAGTACCTAAACCCAAAATGCCTAAGGCATAAATTTGAGGACGATCGAATGTATCCCCCGTCGCGGCAAATACAGTCGAAGCCAGTACCACGTTCAGACACAGTGCCAAAAACAAATAAGTGGGATATTTGCGACGGCTCCAGGATTCCCAGAGGATAGCTAAGTCTTCAGATATATCTTTCATAATTAAGAAATAGGCAGCAGAACATCAATGATTTCGATCTCGACAAATAGTGCGATCGCACTACTATATCTTTGATAATTAAGAAATAGGCAGTAGCATATCAATGATTTTGATCGCGATAAACGGTGCAATTACCCCACCTAATCCGTAGATTAAAATATTGCGTTGAAGTAATTGGTCGGCAGTTAAAGGGCGAAATTTAACGCCATTTAGTGCCAGCGGAATCAAAGCGGGAATAATTAGGGCGTTATAAATTAGAGCTGAAAGAATAGCCGATTGCGGACTCTTTAAACCCATGATATTCAATGAGCCAATTCCAGCGGCGGCAAAGATCGTCGGAATGATCGCGAAGTATTTGGCGATGTCATTGGCGATCGAAAAAGTCGTCAATGCGCCACGGGTAATCAACAATTGTTTGCCGATCGCGACTAGATCGATTAACTTGGTAGGATCGGAATCGAGATCGACCATATTTGCGGCTTCTTTGGCTGCTTGGGTGCCAGAGTTCATCGCTACACCGACGTTGGCTTGGGCTAGTGCGGGCGCGTCGTTGGTGCCATCGCCAGTCATGGCGACTAGTTTGCCCTGGGACTGTTCGCGCTTGATTACGTCGATCTTGTCTTCGGGGGTGGCTTCGGCGATGAAATCATCAACCCCTGCCTCCTGAGCAATTACGCTAGCGGTAATCCGATTGTCTCCTGTCAACATAATCGTCCGAACGCCCATACGTCGCAGTTGGTCGAACCGTTCCTTCAGACCAGTTTTAACGATATCTTTGAGATAAATTACACCGTACAAATCCCCGTTCTGACAAATACCCAGCGGCGTTCCCCCCAGCTTGGAGACACGCTCGTATGCCTCATCAAATTCGGGTGGAATCGTGCCGCCACGCGATCGCACAAAGCCCCGAATCGCATCAATCGCTCCTTTGCGAATTTCAATATTATTAGGTAAATCGGTACCGCTCATCCGCGTTCGAGCGGAGAACTCGATCCCTTCGGCTACAGCCCGATCGAAATCGATCTTTGCACCCAATTTTTCGGCTAATTGGACGATCGATTTTCCTTCAGGCGTTTCATCAAATAGGCTACCAGCCAGAGCAACAGCGGCAACTTCAGTCACAGAGTAGCCGTTGACTGGAATAAACTCGTCGGCTAATCGATTACCCAGGGTGATCGTCCCCGTTTTATCGAGAATCAGCGTATTTACATCCCCACAGGCTTCCACCGCCCGTCCCGATGTGGCGATGACGTTAAATTGTGCCACTCGATTCATTCCGGCAATCCCGATCGCACTCAATAACCCGCCAATAGTAGTCGGAATGAGGGCAACCAGTAGCGAGACGAGAATCGCGATCGAAATCGGCGTGTTTACTAAGTTTGCTAATGGTGATAGAGTTGCCACCACAATTAGAAATACCTGGGTTAGGACAGCTAGGAACACTGTCAGGGCAATTTCGTTGGGGGTTTTGGAACGTTTTGCACCCTCGATGAGAGCGATCATCCGATCGATAAATCCCTGCCCTGGATCGGCGGTAATCTGAATTGTCAATTCATCAGAAATTACCCGCGTACCACCTGTGACGGAACTCGCAATATCGGTTCCAGGCTGTTTGAGGACGGGCGCAGATTCACCCGTAATCGCCGACTCATCTACCGAAGCTACGCCCACCACCACTTCCCCATCAGCGGGAATCATTTCGCCGAGGGCTACCCTAACTCGATCGCCCTTACGGAGTGCTGTGGAGCTAACTTGCTCAATTGTACCGTCGGGTAATACTTTGTTGGCGATCGTGTCCGATCGACTTGATTTGAGTGATTCTGCTTGAGCTCTACCGCGTCCTTCGGCGACGGCTTCAGCAAAGTTAGCAAACATCACGGTCGAAAAGAGAATGAACGTAATTAAGCCATTTAAGATCCGCTCTTTATTTCCATCCGTCTGGACTGTGCCAAACAGATTGGGATCGACTGTTACCAGGAGAGTGACAATCGTTCCCACCCAGACAATAAACATGACTGGATTGCTGACCGCAGTGCGCGGATCGAGCTTGGTAAAGGCATCGCGGACGGCTCTTTGATACAAGCCAGCCATTGAGACTTTGGGTGAATTTCGGCGGGAGGTACCTGTGCCGCCAGGAGTCGGTTGAGGAGAAGATGTACTAGTCATAATTATGCTCCCCGTGTGAGTTGAAAGGCTTCAGCGATCGGTCCTAGTGCCAGAACGGGGAAGAAGGTTAATGCACCCATAATCAGAATTACGCCTAAGGTGACTCCTGTAAATAAGACGGTATCGGTACGCAGTGTACCTGTAGTAAAGGGAACAGGTTGTTTGCGCGACATCCCCTCTGCTAGGAGCAGTAGTGACACGACCGGCACATATCTCCCACCCAGCAAGCTCAAACAAGTACTCAGATTCCACCACAAAGCTGTGGGTGCAGGTTGACTATCTGCCAATCCTTCAAACCCCGAGCCGTTATTGGCAGTAGCAGAGGCATATTCATACAGCACTTGAGCGAGTCCATGGAAGCCAGGATTGCTGATGCCAGCTAGTTGTTCGGGAAATGCTAAGGCGATCGAGCCTGGCAGCAACACGAAAATGGGATGTACTAATAAGAGTAAAAAGCTGGTTAATACCACCTCATTTTTCTCAATCTTCCGCCCCAGAAATTCAGGGGTACGCCCTACCATCAATCCGGTGACAAATACTGCCAAAATCAGATAAGAAAATAAGTATGCTGTACCAGTACCCTGTCCACCCCAAATGATTTGGAGAAATAAATTTGACAACAATACAAATCCACCCGCAGGCATAAATGAATCGTGCATCGAGTTGACTGCACCACACATCGTGCCAGTAGTCGTTACTGCATACATAGCCGACTGCGCCCAGCCAAATCGGACTTCTTTGCCCTCTAGATTGGGCTGTGGGCTACCCAATAGCGTATTAACGAGGGGATTGCCCTGATACTCGCCCATCGCCGTAACAATGATAAACGCCACATAAAGAATAAATACCATCCCAAACACTAACCAAGCTTGCTTGCGATTATCAGCAATTACGCCATAGGTATAAATCAGCGACGTCGGAATCGAGATCATCGCTAGAATTTGAATGAGATTAGTAAATCCATTCGGATTCTCAAACGGGTGAGCGGAGTTGATGCCAAAGAAACCACCCCCATTTTCGCCGAGTTCTTTGATTAGCTCGAAATGTGCTACTGGCCCTAGAGCGATCGCCTGACGTAAATTGGGATCTTCTAATGTCGGCACCACTATCGGCCCCGACAGGGTTTCTGGAGTACCTGCGGCAACTAAAGCGATCGTGCCGATCATACTAATCGGCAATAAAATCCGCGTAATTGCCTGAATCAGATCGACATAAAAATTGCCGAGCGGTCTACCCGTCAAACCGCGAATAAAAGCGATCGCCACGGCAATTCCCGTCGCCGCCGAAGTAAAAAACGTAAACCCCAACCCCAGCATCTGCGAGAAATAACTATACGTTGTTTCCCCAGCATAGTGCTGTTGATCGGTATTGGTCACAAATGAAATGGTGGTGTGCAAGGCTGTATCCCAAGTGGGCGCACCCAATCCCGTCGGATTGAGCGGTAGTAATCCTTGCAACATCAGGATCGCAAATAGCAAAATTGCCATTGCTAAATTGCTGTATAGTACCGCACGGGCATATTGCCAGCCCGTCATTTGGGTTTGAGAGACACCACTGAGGCTAAAAATCAGCCGCTCGACCGGATTCAACACTCGATCGAGCAGTGTTTTTTGACCTAGATAGACACGGGCGATATAACCACCAAATATTGGCGTAATCGCCAGAACGATCGCCAGCGTTAATCCAATTTGAATCCATCCCTGTAACATTTATAAATATTCCTCATCTGCATCGGCGATCGAGCTTAATTAATTACTGAAGCTTTGAATCTACCACTGACGTTGGCTGCTTCAATCACGACAATTGTGACGTAACTTGAGCGAATTGAAAAGGTCTATGTTTTGTTTAGCTCGGTTTGTTCCATCTCTGTCTGAGTTCTAGGTATCATGAAGATTTAATTGTTTAGAAGCCGTTTAGATTTTATTTAGCGCGTCTATTTCCAGATCGAAATATAAATACTAGATCTTTGTTTTAAGTCTCTGTCTAAAGAGATATTTATGATTGAGTTGAAGCGATCGCCAACTAAAAATCTATCTTTCGATCCCAGGATTAAAGATTGGTGTAGATAAATTTACCATTTAGATTCAATTGCGATGAGGAGCTAGGCAACTATTAACTGTCTTGATTCGCTGTCTTGGAAAGGTGCTGGCCTTTGTCGAGCGACAAAGACCACTTGGGGCGACCCCAAGACCTACTAGTCGGCTAGCCGACCAAATCTACTTTCCGCTCAACCCTCAACTGGGCGATTCACAAAGGTGAGTGGGGAACCCTCCGCCTTTGTGAATCGCTGTCAACTATCAACTGTTTAATCGCTACACTGGATGAATCTCGCCTTAACCATTATGCCTTATGCCACTGCGGACTCAATTAAACTTCCCATATTGGCATTGGCTGCGCCTTGACATCGAGCAATCGTCATTATTTTGGGCAACCGTCGGGTTATTTGGGCTAGTATTTACCCTAGAGATACTGACACCACCTGACTATGTGATGGGCTATCTCTACATCATGCCGATCTTATTTGCCAAACCCCAGCTCAATCGCACTTCCACCTTGCAAATAACGGTAATCGCCGTAGTATTGACACTGGCGAATATCTGGATTCCAGGTAATGAAGCAATTCATCCGGCGATGGTAGCAGATCGATTGATTACTGTACTTGCGCTGGTAGTAACTGGAATTTTGAGCGATCGCAATCGTCACATTCAGCAAACTTTGGCACAACAGCAAGCAAAACTCCAAGTTCAAGCAAAACTAGCGAGTCTGCGCGAAGATTTTGTCTCGACACTAGCACATGACTTGAAAACACCGTTACTAGGTAGCATTGAAACCCTCAAAGCATTTTACCAAGAACAATTCGGCTTCGTCCAACCCAAGCAAAAAAGCGTACTAGAGATCGCCATCCGCAGTCACCAAACTAGCTTACAACTGGTGGAAACGCTCTTAGATGTCTATCGCAATGACATTGACGGACTACAACTCGATCGTACCCCGATCGATCTCGCCCGATTAGCAGAATCAACAGCAACTTCTTTACTCGATCTAGCGATGAGCCGGCGAGTTCACCTGTCATTAAATTATGGAGACTCCGACTTCCGCCAGTTTCTCTGGGTCAATGGTGATGCCCTCCAGCTTCAGCGGGTATTTGCCAACCTACTTGCCAACGCCATCAATCACTCGCCACGCGGTGCAAAAGTGGAAGTCGTGCTGGGAACTCAAGCGGGAGATCGGGTGGTGAAAGTGATGGATACCGGAGCAGGGATTCAGCCCGATGAAATGCCCCATTTATTTGACAGGTTTTATCAGGGACAGAGCAATCGCCAAGCCAGTGGCTCAGGGTTGGGGCTGTATCTGGCTCGTCAAATCGTCGAAGCGCATGAGGGGACAATTTGGGCGGAAAATCGTTCCCCTCAAGGGGCAATCTTTGGGTTTCGCCTAGCAGCGATCGTCGATCCGTCTTACCATATATCGTAAAATGCTCTTAGATCGCCTCAAAATTCTGTTAGTTGAAGATGATGAACTGTTTCGCTTAGGCTTACAAGTGAGATTGCAGCGCGAATCGGCGGTGGAAATCTTGGCTGAAGCAAACGATGGTGAAACAGCCATCGATTTGGCAAAGCAACAGCCGTTCGATCTAATACTCCTCGATATTGGTTTACCTGGATTGGGCGGGTTGGAAACCTGTCGTCAACTCAAGCAAAATCACCCCCAGTTACCGATTCTCGTTCTCACTTCCCGCAACGAAAGATCGTCGATCGCCCGCTTGGTAGCCGCAGGAGCACAAGGTTATTGCCTCAAAGGGGTCACAGCCGAAACTTTGGTTTTAGCCATGCGGTCGGTCATTGCTGGAGCCTCTTGGTGGGATGCCGCCGCTACGGCCGAAATTCATACGCTATTCCAAAATAACCCGACAGAAGATCGCGCCCCAATCGCCAATACCCTAACTCGACGCGAACAAGAAATCCTCAGCCTGATTGCTACAGCCAAAACAGATCGGGAAATCGCCCAAATCCTCTATATTGCTCCTGGAACCGTTCGCGTTCACATGCACACGATTTTACACAAATTAGGAGCGATCGATCGCAAACAGGCGGTGGCGATCGCTATTCAAAACCATCTTTTAGTCCGACAAGATTAAGGTATTGAGATGTATTACCTTTAATTTGTTGGCGGTAAGATTACCCGCTTGGCTAAACCGAGCTTTTGTAATAATTGAATCGACCACCAAGTCATATCGATTTCCCACCACTGCCAGCCAGCTTTGGCGACATTAGGATAAGCATGGTGATTATTGTGCCAGCCTTCGCCATAAGTTAGTAGAGCCGCCCACCAGAGATTGCGAGAATTGTCATCTGACTCATGGGTGCGATAGCCAGTGATGTGACTTGCTGAATTGATCAGCCAAGTACTATGCCACAGAATCACCGCCCGTACGAATACGCCATAAATCACAAAAGACCAACCACCCAGCGCATATAATAGCAATCCCACAGGAATTTGGAGAAACAGGAAATATTTATCGAGCCAACGGTAATAAGCGTCTTTAGCTAAATCTGGTGCAGCGCGTTTGTAATCGTCAAAGTTGAAAAAGTTGGTTTTTGGGTAAAAAATCCATAGCATATGACTCCACCAAAATCCCCGCTTTGCCGAGTAGGGATCTTTGTCCCAATCTTCGGTATACAAGTGATGCTGCCGATGTCCAGCTACCCAGAAAATCGGGCCGCCTTGAAGTGCTAACGCGCCGAGGGTGGCAAATACATACTCTAGTGGTTTGGGCACCTGAAAGCTGCGGTGTGTCAGCAAACGGTGAAATCCTAAACAAATCCCGATCGATCCAAACAACCAATGCAGTAAAATTGCTGCTCCAAGTGCAGACCAATTAAAGAACCACGGTGCTAATAATGCGACTAGATGAAACGAGCCAAAAAAGATAACATTCGTCCAACTTAATGGTGCAGGTTTACTTTGCTGTGAGCCGTTCTTGAATGGGCTTTGCCCACGCTTCTCGATTGAATTAGTAGTCATAAATAATTTAGGTTTTAGGTTTTAGGTTTTAGGCTTTAGTCTTCGGGTGTTGGGTTTTAGGTACTGAACTTTAATTTTTGATGAGATTTACCTAACACCTAACCCCTAGTCCCTAATTCTTGGACACAGCTTCTACATCTATGTATAGTAGAAATAGGGTCTGCAAGTAACGCTTACATTTACAGTCTAGCAAGCTTTGGTAAATGATGCAAGTATCACTTGCATTAGCTCTCCCTTCCTACCTGCGTAAGTCGATCCACCTCATACTCCATGCCATCTTCTCGCAACCTTACGCGCCAAAAACTGATCCAGGCAGCGATCGAATTATTTGCCAGTCAAGGGGTCAGTGAGACTACCACCAAACAGATTGCCGAACTAGCGCAGGTGAATGAAGTCACCTTGTTTCGCCAGTTCAGGAATAAACATGGGTTACTACTAGCTGCGATCGAAGATGCGAGTGTGTTCGCTCAATTGGGACAGAGTTTAGCGACAGAATTGCCACCAGCAAGTAGTCTAGCCGAAATGCTCAGAGCATATGCTAATACCTGCCTCCAGGCACTAGAACAAACTCCTGCTGTGATTCGATCGCTCGTAGGTGAGTCGGGGCAATACTCCACTGAAAATCGCCAAGGATTGGGACGGAGTTTCGATCGAGCCAATCGTCGCGTCGCCAAGTATTTAAAAACCAATATCAGCGAATCTCAGTCGGATTTACAACTACCGATCGAACAATTAACTAGCTTGCTGCATACATTGTTATTTGGATATGCGACGATCGAATTAACTAGCGAATTTCATGGATTGTGGCGCGATCGAGCGGATTTTCTCGATCGAGTTGTTGCCCTATTTGTTGCGGGTGCAATTGCTGGAAGTCCTCAACAATTAGCTGCAATTAATCTCCCCACTCCAGTAATTCAGCTCGATTTACCAGCACCAGTGGTGGAGCAGATGCTCCAACAAGCAAAAAAACAAAGTCTTCAGACTTACGCGCTTGTCTACGTATTATTTGGCGCAGGATTGAGCGCGAGTGAGATTATTTTATTGACTCGCTCGAATCATTCGAGCAGTAGCGATCGTCAGTTATTGCAAATAAGTCATGGCTCGGCGCGTCAAGTACCTGTCAATCAATGGATTATGGGTAAACGTTACGGCTCGTATCTCAAAAATCCACTCACACAATGGCTTAGAAGCCGCAAAGATACTCATCCTCCACTATTCATCAATCCGAATGGAACTGCATTAACTGAGGCAGATTTGCGCCAACTGTGGCAACAATCGAGCGGTGAAATCATGACATCAAATGGAGAGCCACCGACAATCGCACAAGCTCAGGCTACTTGGTGTGTAGAAATGCTCATGAGAGGATTGACGATCGAAGCGATGCAGGTATTAACAGGATGGAAAACCACTCAACTCGAACCCTATGTACGCCGCGCTCAAGAGTTGACGGTTTTAGCACAAGCATTTAATGTCGATCGTCATCCCTAAAGCCGATTTAAAATCTATTTTTGGCTCTATAAACCTCATGTCACAAAATACTGACGATACCCAGTCCTATTTAGGATTTGATTGTGCCGATCTGTCCTCGTCTGATGCCTATCGCTTACTCAATCATCTGGTTGCACCGCGCCCAATTGCGCTGGTTTCCACGCTTTCTGTTGATGGGATTCCAAATTTAGCTCCATTTAGTTATTTTATGGCAGGTGGACTAAATCCACCCTCGATCGCCTTTTCACCCACCACAAATCGCCACGGGCAGTTCAAAGATACATTACAAAATATTCAAGCTACTGGAGAATTTACGATTAATGTTGTCAGTCAAGGGATGCAGGATCGGGTGAATATTACCTCACTCGATTTTGATTCCAGCGTGAGCGAATGGGAGCAAGCTCTCTTTACGCCTGCATCTACTACCAAAGTTCGTCCCGCACGAGTAGCCGAAAGCCTGATGGCGATGGAATGTCGTCTGTATCAAATTGTTTCCCACGGGGAAGGCGCGAATGCAGCTAACTATGTGATTGGTGAAGTGCTTTATTTTCACATCGCCAAGCAGTTGATGGTAAATGGCGAAATCGATCCAACTCAAGTGCAATATATCAGTCGGATGGGTGGTAATTGGTACGACAAGGTGAGTGTTGATTCGATGTTTGAATTGGCGCGTCCTCAGCTAAAACCTAATGCTGATTTTAATCAAGATAATTTTTAGCCTAA
>Ga0105053_10007331_pt1 | contig 14767 bp, 16 predicted proteins | sample BON01_FD_78093 | JGI IMG/M metagenome (GOLD analysis project Ga0105053, IMG submission 78093) | Freshwater microbial communities from Lake Bonney liftoff mats and glacier meltwater in Antarctica - BON-01 | ecosystem: Environmental > Aquatic > Freshwater > Ice > Glacier meltwater | place: Lake...
CCGTGACGCAGCACAACAGTTTTTTGAATTTTGCCTTTCAAGCGTTTTCTGTCATCATCTGCACACTTCCAATGACCATATCTGATGCAATCGTTTAATATAAAAACCAAATGAATTTGAAAATACAACACTTACGGGCAATGACGGCATCCGCGACCACAACAGATTCCTCGATCCAAAGCTGCCTTTTCCGTGAAAACGTTAAATCCAGTTTTTGGATCAATATAGGTCAATTCACCTCGGACCATAGCCAGAGAATGCGCATTTTCAATATCAACCAGAACTTGATCTTGAGGTATCTTAATAGTTCCAGTATGAAAATATACCTCAAATGGGAAATCAGAAGACAGCTTGGAAGCATCGCAATTTGAAGCTATCCATGTATTTAGCCATTCAAGACAATCAACCAATCTAGGGCCAGATCGATTAAACATGTGGTTGCCATCCACCATTACTACTTTCCCTTCCTTTACTGCTCTTAACTTCGACCACCAAGTATGTTGTTCCAGATCCTCAATCATTTCTTTTGTTTTTTCGATATCGAGGCCACAAGGACATACAATAATTGCATCTGGATCATTTTCAACTAGAACTGAATATTCTACAGCAAAGGATTTAATCCCAATTTGGGTGTTGAGCTTGTGAATTCCTCCTGCAAAATGAATTAGTTGAGGAGTCCAATGACCACCAACATAGAGGGGATCGGACCACTCGATGAATGCAATGTTGGGACGATTAAGGGGTTCATGAACTGTGGCATTTGCTACGCGTTGTTCAAGTTCAATTCTGCGAGTAGTGGCTTGCAATTCCATACCTACTGCCATCCCAACCTCTACAAGTGATTCTAAAACTTGTTCTAAGTTGTGAGGATTAAGACTCACTATTACCGGAATAGGATTGCATGTTTGCGCGAAAATAGAAACCTGCTCTAGATCTATTGAGCAAACATTGCATAAACTTTGAGTGAGGATAATATCGGGTTTCAAAGCTCGAAGTTGTTCTTCGTCAATGAAATACAGGCTTTTGCCTTCTAATAGCGCCTTCTTAACTTGGGAGTCCACGTCTCTGGCACTTGTAAAATTTGTGAGCTGGCTGGTCAAGATAGGTAACGATGTGATGGAGGGAGGATAATCACACTCATGGCTCCTGCCCACTAGCAAATGCGATCCGCCTATCTCACACAGAATCTCAGTGGCAGATGGTAACAACGAAACGACTCGCAAACTCCTGCTAGATTTCAAAAAATTGGTGCTCATCTCACCATTGATTATTTGGAAAAGTGAAGATCGGACTGATGAAATTCAAATTTGGAGTTCACTTTCTTTTGTCCACGTTTATTTAATTAAATCTGAATTGTCTATATATCTTGTTTATTGCTTATTGAATTGGGGTTCCATTGATGATCGGACTCATAGCGGCGTAGTCATAGGTTTCTAAATATTCTGGCAGATCTTGATCGTTTTCCTTGAGACTCAAAACATTCCTGCTTGACTCGGCTACACCGACATACCATCTTCGATTGATCAATAACTCAACTGTTTTCTTCGGACCGAGAAGCTTTCCCAAGACGACGGCAACCAAATGCATTTCAATTGTGATTATTATTGGTCCCCAGAAAACATTGTTGTCTTCTACAATGGTGCTCGCGTGATAGTAGGTTCCAAATTGCGTGACAATCGGTCTAGCAAATAGACCAGCAAATTTGGATCGACCGGCTCCAGAGAGTAGCACTACTCTTTCGTAATTGCCGACACGTTTAAGCGTTTTCTCTGCTTTTATCGATGCATCGGAAGACGATCTCACTTTTCCATCTTTACGACAGCCTGTTAACAAATAACATATAAACTGCGCAATGAATTCAAAAACAGTAACTGCTATTAAACAATAGAATAGAGGCACCATAAACACTTTACAGAATATCTCCAAGCCAGAAAGTCCCATGCCATCAGCGATATTTGTACTTGCAGAAATTGTTTCAATGCCTCCAGTGGTATTGGTGATTGTTAGAAATCCTGTTCTTTCAAGAACTTGACCAAGCCCAGTTATTTGACTCGCTGCATTTTGAAATGTATCTTCCTTGGTGAAATATCGAATACAAACCGACATGAGAAAAACAATACTGCCTGAAGCAAACAATTGGATATCTTTACCTCCTAACACATAGGAGATAAAAACACATGTAGATGAAGCTACCATAGCTGCCTGAAACGCCTCCGAGGAAAAGGTACGAGGATAACCAGAGCCTTCCAGCCAAAAGTAAGCCTGAGAATTACATACAGTGAGAAGCAACCAAAAGGTGATGGAAACGCCAGGAGAAGTAAAAAGACCTCCTGCTAAATCTGCTTTTATTCGAATCCGGCTGTATTTCCCCTTGAGACCAACAGCTAGTATGGGCAGCACAAGAGATCGAGTCACCAAATTTATGAGGAGGAGGACGAAGAGCACAGATTCAACTATATGCTGCCAGTAAAACGTTGTAGATGCCGCGTTGGATTTCATCACAGCGGTTATTTGGGTCTTTACAAGCAATGCCTCCTCAGAGAAATCAACTGATAAAATATGTTCTTCAACATAGGTGACTCCGAATCCAAGACTGTTTTTAGTGCGATAGAAACTACTTAGCTCATATCCATCTTTCAGCAGCTCCACTTTCACGTTACTACCTTCCTGCGTTAGAACGCATACTTCATTGCATGTGTTGCTTGTGTCGCAATGGTATCCTAGTGAACCAGAAACCTCTTCATTGCTGCAACCGTGAGCGCCAATGATGGTAAGTTCATTGGATGAAGTATTTACAATACCATTGAATAGTCCCATACCAGTTTGAAAGTCGAAAACTGTCCCTCCATCGATTGAAATCAAAGCGTCTTTACCAGTATCACCTGCATCACTGAAAACCGTCATGGATATCCTCGAGCCTGATGATATCGGGACACCGACCAACGAAATCATTGTATCTTTACTGGAGGAGAATTCGAGTAGCCTAACGAAAATTGACTGATTTGAACGAGCATGAAAAACCAAAATGAAAGACATACGAGATTCACAGTCGCCATTACGAAGCTCGATATTCTGTTTTTTGTTCTTGCACTTTGTCTTGTCCCTGATTCTCCTTCAGTGGTAGAGCCGTAAGTACTTGAAACTCGTGATTTACCAGCAGATCGTCCACCTGATGTACCAATCTTTGTAGTCCCGGGCGTGTATCCTTCAGTCATGGTTCAATTTAATTAGAATCTTGCTATTAGCGTTCTGAAAATTTTATTAATGAAATGTAATCCAACGGACAATTAATCAAGAGAAACGCATAGAAATCCCGGTGCATTTATAGTAATTTTATTAAGTGAGATTCAAAATGAGGAATCGTAGAAAAAATGAAACGAACAACGGATCTATTTAAGGATAGCCCCCCATGGTGTAGTTGGACCAGCCAATTGTGTCGATGGGTAAAGTTGCGAGGTACAAGAAACAAAAGAAAGTCTTTGACGTGGAGGATGAATACGACTGGAAAAAGAATCCTACACGAGACGACCCTCTTAAATCCAAGGTGTTGAGTAATGAGGAGAGCAAGACTCGGCAAAGGAATATGGTTGTGAAATACGGAGCAGATGGAGAACCTTTGAATCAGCGACCACGAAGGGAGCCTAAAGAGACTAAGATGCCATGGGAGTTGCCAACAAAAGGTTCGAAAATTGGCGAAAAAAGAAAAGATGAAAGTCTTCGAGAGTTTCATATCCGTATTGAAAACGAAGCCCAAGCAAAGTTGAATCAATTGCGAGCCTCCGTATCAAAACGGAAAATCAAGGAAAAAGAGTTCCTTAAATCAAAAAAGATTAAAGTGAAAGAAAAGAAACAAAATATTATCGAAGCTCGAAGGGCAAAGAAAGAAGACGATACTGATGAGAAAGAGCGAAGGGTCTACGGAGCCAACCGCTTTGATAACCAACCGAGTTTATTTGATACTGCTGACCGTCCTCCTGAATTCACAAAGGCCCACAACCTTCGGAAAAGAAAACGAAATCCAAATGACAGAGAGAGATTCGCCAAGTTAGCTACTGGTGAAGCAGCGGTAGCTAACACAGGAGGTAAGAACATGGGAGAGTATGAAAAGCATCAGTTAGAGGCAATGCGACTTAAAGTAATGAGTACCTATAACGACATCAAGAAGAAGAAATACAAAGTAGTTTGATATTGTAAATAATCTGTTTTTATCTTAGGTAATAATCCAAAACAATCTTAAAAACTAGAAGAAGAGGGTTCACTAGTTTCTTATTATTAAAATACAAGAGAGAGAGTATTTAGTTGAATGAAATCAACTTTTCGAGTAGGTTTTTATATATTAAACAGTTAGTGATACAGTTAACATTTAAAAGACCTGTGCTTTCCACTTGTGACTTTTCTTCCTAGATTCGTTTTGAGTTTTGATAAATATTTTGAGTCCGACCCTTCTACTACCTAGAAACTCAAGTAAACAAAACATCAACCATGGCGCCTTTCAAGACCCGTGTAACAGAGTTGTTAGGTATCGAGCACCCAGTAATATGTGGTGGTATGACCGGAGTTGGTACGGTTGAGCTGACTGCAGCGGTATCAGAGGCTGGAGGATTAGGGTTGCTGACTGCCCTCACATGTGGCTCCGTGGAGAACTTGAAGCGAGATATTGAACGCGTAAGAAGTCTCACAAAGAAACCTTTCGGAGTGAATTTGACTATTCTTCCTGCAATCACTCCTCCAGATTATGAAGGATACGCACAAGCTATCATTGACTCGGGCATCAAAGTTGTGGAGACTGCAGGCAATAATCCGAAGAAATGGGTCACCATGTTTAAAAAGGCTGGGTTGATATCTATTCATAAATGTGTGACAATTCGCCATGCAATTTCCGCGGAGAAGATGGGCGTGGATGTCATTAGCATGGACAGTTTCGAATGTGCAGGTCACCCTGGTGAAGACGACATCGGTGCAATGGTCCTCCTTGCTAAAGCCGCCAAGACGATCCGAATTCCATATGTTGCCAGTGGAGGAATTGCTGATGGGAAGCAAATGGCAGCTGCAATGGCGCTTGGTGCTGAAGGTGTTAACATGGGGACTCGTTTCTGTGCCACGAAGGAGTGTCCTTGGCCAGAGTCTTTCAAGAAGAAGATGGTAGATGCAGATGAACGCCAGACGGTCCTCATGTTCCGACAATTACATAACACCGCCCGAGTGTTTAGAAACAAAGTTGCTACGGAAGTTGAAAAAATCCAAATGGAGAAAGGAAAGGATTTGGAATTTTCTGATGTAATGCATCTAGTTGCTGGGGATCGTGGTCGTAAAGCTGAAGCTTCTGGAGATCCAGATGGAGGTATTTGGACTGCTGGCCAATGCGTGGGTCTCATTGATGACATTCCTTCGGTCGCTGAGTTGATGGGGAGTTTCATTCATGAAGCAGAGTCTACCATCCGCAACAGACTTTCGAATTGTTTAACTTCCAAACTATAATAATAATAATAATAAGCTCTTCCCTCTCCTATTGTTTTTGACGCACTACTGGTGACATTGTTTAATTAGATTTCATCGTACAAAATTAAAATTACATCTTCTCACAATATTCATCAATTTTCGGGTGTGCGAAGACGTAGTCCGAAAAACAAAGTTAAAACTTGTTTTTAAACAACAAAAAGAAACATGGGCAGCGACGAAGGAGTTCAATTCCCTGTAGATTCGGAGGGAAATCGATCGACCACTGCTCCAGCAAAAGATGTTTGGTGCAGTGCCTTTGAATCAGTTGCAGGGGAGGAGCAATTAGCGTCTTTGAAAAAGGACCGACAGTACAGGCACACCTATAGCAAGCACATATTCGAACTCACCAAGAAAAGCGTTGCATCTCCATCGTCTACCATAAAAGTGGCCCAGGACGGCCTTAATGCTGTATATCGAGTTTTCGAATTCGTTCGTGATGGCAAAACGATGACGGTCCCACAGGCAATGAGTTCGATCGTTGCTTGTCCGTCGACAGGAGTCATTAAAAGCAACGGTAGTCAACCATTAGCGAAGTTGAACATACCTTTTGACGGACAAGTGCTTCAGGGTAAAGATGCATTGGAGTTTGTGAACAACAAGATCAAGGTAGGAGAGTTTGAAGCTGATGTAGGAGTTGCGTTTGTGGATTTGGATTTGAATTTGAAAAAATGGAGCGCTTTATTAAAGGACACTTATTTTGTTCTTCTGGGGGCTACTTCGGAATTGTGTCCATTTGAAAAATTGGTGGAATTGGGACTCAATGTCGTTGCAGTTTCGAGACCGAGTGCCGCTCGTCAAAAGAAGTTAATTGATTTCGTTTTGGAAAGTTCTTCGGGTGCTACTCTCACACTTCCTCTTCTTTCGTCTTCAGATGGCGACGATCCAGAAATACTCGCCGCAACTTCTGGTTTAGATATCATCACGCATACACCAGAGGTTCAGAATTGGCTACTGTCTTTATACCCGGGGAAAAGGATGGTGATTGGATGTAAGTATATATATCATCAAATGGTTGATAGTTCTTAATTTATGCAGCGTATATCTACCTGGACGGCGCCAATCACGTTCGAGCCTCGATTGCGATGGATGCAGTAATAAACGGTGTTTTGGAAGGCAGACCGAATACAGATTTGATGTATTTAGGATCTCCTGCGGTAGCGTACCCCATCACGAGAGCTGCGCATGAGGACTCTATAGCCCGCCTAACAACTGTCCCGTTTTGGCACAAGGTAACTGGAAGTGTATTGGGTCCTTATTGTCGAAATGTGGAGGATCCGATAAGGGCCGAATCGATCAATGAAAACGCCGAAGATCAATCTAAAGATATCTTTATGTTTAATGGAATCATGACTGTGCAGGGTCCAAATTACTTGTTGGCGAAGACACTTCAACATTGGAGAGCCGTTTTAGCTCGAGAATTGAAGCACGCCAGAGTGTCGGTGAACATGGCTCCGAGTTGTGCTACTGATTCTGTTATGCATGTTGCTGCAGTGGCTAGAGGGGTAAGAGGAATGCGGGCTTTCCCCCCACTTAATTACTTCGAGCCAAATACAGCGAAATCGATCATGGCGTACTTGATGATTTACGATATGTGCAGCGATGTATCAGCAGCTAACCCTAAAATACCTTTGAAGAATCCCATGGAGATATTTGCTTCACTTGGATGTCATGCTGGATTGTGGCGAGCTCCTTATACCGCAGAATCAATATCCAAAACAGCCTATCTCATGGATTTATTCAACCTAGTATAAATAATCACATAAGTAGTCGGTGTCTCTTTAATCCCTATTCTTTGTTAAGTATCAGTAATACTGAGTTCATGTCGAAACCTATTCGGTTTAGAATTGTCGGGTGCTTACGCAAAATAGTTAAACATTCGCCGAAACTCAAAACTCCATTTTTATCCACATCTGCTTGTTGAAAATGTTTTTTTACCCATGTATATAGTGCTTGCTGTCGCTCAGTTTCGACACAGTGGGTTGTCAATAGTTCCATTAATTCATGGTGATTTATTTGCCCATCAGCATCTCTGTCGACAGTTTGAAATAGAAAGAGCAGGCGATCTTCCGGCTTTCCACGTCTACTCAAGTAAACAAATCCAGAAACAAAATCTTCAAATTCTAGTAAATTGGCATCTTTATTGAGCTTTGAAGAAGATGATAAAATATCCACGATATTGAATTATGAAATATACTTACTTTTTCGGAGTTCCCGTTACAAGTTAAAAAGTCTTTTTCAAATTGAGCAGCGACGTTTTCATAGTCTTCAACAAACTTTTTTTTTTCTCTCTCTGCTTGATGGTTTACTATTTTGTTTGGAAAAGAGGGAACTAGTTCATGGTGAACAGACTTCAAAGGGAGTAGTTCTTCGTGAAAGTACTTATACAGTGCCTTCGCTTGAGATATATCAATGCCATTCTTTAGCGATATATCTCTAACAGTTTGCTTCACTCGTTCTACCTCGAAAGCTTTCTGCCCTAGTTGTTTAGTACGCTGCTTCATGTCCGTAACGGAAACTGTTGCGGGGACCCTCATATCGTGGCTTGTTTCGGAGGCTATTTGTGACCTATCAACGCAATTACTTTTCTTCTGTTTCTTCTAAGATTACACGCGTAGAAAGTTATGCATATAAGTGTAGTTCACTGGATTGATATATACGACTCATTCATATAACGCCATGCAAGTCGTCCAATACATTAGAGCTCTGGCAACGGTAGGTCTCCTACTAAGATAAAGTTTGTTGGAAGTTTGAGCGAGAGAACCCAGTACCATTGGTTTATTCTGTCCATCAGATTATGCCCCAGGTGAGAGGTTTCGTTTATAATTTGCAAATATTAGACCGAGACAGGTTGCAGATATCTTCTTTCGATCAAACGATATCGTGAGCGTCAATAATTTTAATGAGTTTGCAGTTGAATAGCAGCGCATAAACTGCATAAACTGGATCCTTGCATATCTTTTATGTCAACGGAAGGCACCGGCTTTAGATAAGCCGACCAAGTGAATATATTCAAGATATATCGACGGCTATATATCCCAAGGGAAAGGTTAGCAACTTATGTATAATATATATATTTTGATTTCATTATCTAGTATCTGAACCCTGGCTAAGCTGTAGTCTGTCTTTCTGAAATACTTCCACGAATTGCTCTCTGACATTGCATTGATAACATTGCTGGTAATTAGCTCTGCTGATTATCTATTTCGATATGAAATGCATACGGTGCATTGATCTACATAGATTCTATTCCTCACACCATCTGTTTGTTCTGCTGTCACAGTAGCATACTTGCATACAGTCAATAGATTGCCTTCTGATTCGTTGCCATCCACTGTTCTTTGAACTTTTCTGCATTCTGAAGGAGTATTTGTTAGTTCTATACACCGAGTCTGGTAGATACCAACCAACAGTATTTACAGAGTTGCAAGAGCTTTCAATCTTTTGAAAATTAAATAAAGGACAACTATTCTTGGCAAGTGTCTCAGCAAGAGCATCTGGTCGAAAACTCACATACGATGATATAAATGTGTTTTCTTTGTCACATAAAAGTCCAGATACTGAACGAAAGTTCATAGGCTCCGAATGGAAGCCGAAGTCGAGTAGCAGGAGTCTCCGACTTAATGGAGGTTTCACAGACGTATTCTGTTTTCATGTTCTTGAGAATACGTTTTCCTCTGATTATCTGTCGTATCGAATAACGCTGACGGATGGGATTTGAAGATCTATATGAATCAGGAGCAATCTTGGCATCTGAAACCAGTATGAAAAAGTATGGCAATACTTCAGTACGTGCAACGGTTTGAAAATTCGGCAATGTTTTACGAAACAAAGTATTGTAATCAGTGTAGATATCAGAACGCATATATGAGTTCAAGCTCTCCAAAGTTTCTAGAAGCAACATTTGTTTCATTGAAAGCATTTTGTAAAGCGAGATCTACAAGAGTTCGAGTTTCGTTTTCACTATACGCATCGAAATCCCAAAAGCTGTGCCGTCGTTTTGAACGAAAAGAACTTTGATCAACTCCTTCAATACCTCGATATGCTTATTAAACAGAATACTTTATTCCGGGTAGATACTTCAACAACAATCTCAACATTTGCATCGCATTCCAGTTGATGTGTTGGCGACGAAGTTGGTAAAATAGAATGGGAAGGAGAATTATTAGGTGAAGTAGAAGGTGAAGTTGATGGCGAACTACTAATTGAAGTAGAAGTTGATTATGGAACTCTAGGTGAAGTAGGGGACGAGGAAGAAGAGTACCTTCAAAACTAAGCGCGCTACTTACATTCCAATTGCCTCCATGATCGACTAAAATTGTACAACATTTTGCTCTTTCCGTCGCTAGAGGGTTGGGACCGCAAATGAAAAAACTCTTTGACTGGTATATTTTTAATTTTTGAATTCTAGATTCATGTTCCAATAAGCACTTAACTCAACTTTTCTTTCATCACGGCACCATTCTTAGCCTGATATATACCCTTCAATCCCATGCTGGTCATCAGGAGCAAGCCTGCAGTCAATATCCCATATCTTCCAAAATCTGGGAAGATTCCTTGCAAACAATTACATTCCACTTCAGAGCATACACTAACGTTGAAGCAGACTTCGCTGGATGCATAATCAGTTTTGAGCATACTCTCGGTGATGACATCTGGATAAACGGACAATTGCCCTTTCGTTCACTAGAATCCAGTTGCTGAAAACTATACCAGTTGACCCAACCAAGTCCCTTTCGTTTGAAAGTTAGGAAAAAATTCGGGGAAACAAAACTAGGAATGAAAAGTGATTGGTATGCTATAGTTTTCACGAACTGGACCCTAGTGAACGAAAAGGCAATTAATTACTGGGCTTTAGTTAAATAGTCCCATTTTCCTTCTCAGCCTGAGAAGTGATTTTGTGGTGTCTGTCATCTTCGTCAGTTGTTATTTCCTTCGCATAGCTGACATCATATGCTATGGCTGCTCTCCAGTATCTTAGTTTATTCTCTTCGCCAGAGTGAGACAGGAAAATATTGTTGTCGTCGGAATTCAGATAATCAAGTATCCGAAGCCGTTGAGTGCCAAGTAGTTTGCAAGAAGCATCACATAGATCCCAAAATCATGCTCACGTTGAATCTTTTTTGGATTTCCCATTGGTTTTTCTCAAATTCTATTTCTGTACCGTCCCTGAGCCAATCTCTAATAACTTCAAGTAGGAGCCATCCACGTCACAATTCTTTCCGTCATAATGGTGTATTTTATATCCAGCAAAATCTACCACCCACAATGTCCGGTGGAGATTCATATATGATCTAGAAATAAACCGCATGGCGTTCTCTGGTGTTTTGTAAACAAGCAAACTGGATATCCCAAAATATCATCTGGAAACTCATGAAAATGCTGGGTCGTCCTGGACTCCAACGACTGGCATCTTAACAGTTGCTCTGTCATAAGTGTGCTTTCTGAATGCCTTAAGTAAGTCCGGATCTCAAGATTCTGAAACCCGCCTCGTGACCTTTGAATGGCACTCGAACACCCTCCAATCGATTCAGCGTCGCTTGCTCTTTTTCAAGTTCAAACTCCAAGTAGCGACTAAAATCGTTCTGCTTGAAAAACAAGATTCCATTACTATTGTGGCTGGGTGACTTAGCGAGCAGGTTGAAATAAATGCTTAGAATATCTTCATCGACGAAAGTTGATAGGCATACTTGCAGCTGGTAAGTATCCGCTCCTCTTCTCTGTTTAAAATCTCATCAATTCTCTTGAACAAATCATAGGGTATGCTTTCTCTGGTATCCATACCACAACGCTTCTCACATAGTAAAATTCTGGCTACCGAAGTTCGAGCCAATTCATGTTGTACCAATCTCTTTGACAAAATGCCGATTTTCTGACTTAGTATTTGCCTCAGTTGCATTGCCTTTCTTCTCCTGAGCGCTCTTCAACTTTTCTTCGTTCACGCCAACTGCCTCAGTCATCATACAGGAGTAAAACGATTTCGTTTTTAAATTTAAATTTATTAACTTCGTTTTTTGAAAAGTGAATTGAAGTCCGTTAATTATGCTATTCATTCGTCAATGAATAATAGACACTCTTAGACCAGTGCCATTCTTACAAGATCCAGCTTCCATACAAATGACAGCGTGTATTTAGAACCAATGTTTATCTGCTACTCTACTAACTACAAGTAGTGGATAAAAGCCATCAAATGGTAATTTCTTAATGAACAAGAGTAGATCTTGTTGAAAGAAAAGAGCCTGATGACAATCCGAGAGGGAATCAGAAGCAAGAACATTATATGAAATCACTGAATTCACATCATATTTCTCCTGATGTAATTTAATTGCATCCCTCGACTTGACAACGATGTCGCCTGCAAACGCGTTCCATGAAGCAGCCACTAAAGCATTAAAATATACTTTATACATTGATATCCCTCTCTCTGCATCCCCATTACAATCTCGCGTACCAACCAAAAATCTCTGCAATAGTATCTTAGTATCCATACCCCATCCAGCACCAGTGCCAATGATAAAAGGAATCAAAATATGACCAGAACCTGTCGCAAAAATTTGATACTTCAACTTCTTTAACTTCTCCTTAGAAACTAAAACCTCGTCAGGTGATAATTTTTCATAAGATTTCGCAAATGGATCAAGAAAGGAAAAATTTATACCTAGATTGAAATCCCGTCTGGACCCATAAACTGCAATAGAACCACGGAAATGAGCATTTATGAATTTTCCGTCACCAGAAGAATTGCAATTGTACACCCGTTCACCAACAGAATCCACCAAGTTAGCATATCGCGCAAAATGCCGAAGAACCTGAATAGTCCTGTTCTGAGGATAATAGCGTGTAGGATTTGAACAACAACAAGCCAGTTATCTTGAAAACTAATGTCAGCCTATGACTCGTTTAATCCTACACATTAGCTATGCTTTCAACTACCTGGTAACTGAATTTTTGAAAATTCGCGCAAAGACCCTCATTGAGGTTCTACAACGGTATCGTTTCCATTATTATACAAGATACGAAAACATGAAATATTCATTTTTGTATGCCATTTGCAGTCAAACGCCATAATATTTTTAACTTGTAGGAGACTTGAGATCATCTTAAGTGGACAGCGAACAGTTCACTTCTGGATCACGCGAGGCCCGACCGAATAAGTTAATTTATTATTAAGCGATATCTACCAACTGGTAAACGTATTACTCATGCAAATGTTGTCTTATAAAAAATATAAAATCAAGGCCACTTCGAGCAACTCCCGGTCAATTGCCGAACCAGATTAATCGTGCACGTAAAGTAGAACAGCTATTTTGAATTTATGGTTTCGTCAGAAATAAACTTGCGATAAATCATTAGATCCACGTGAGTCTCGCTGGCCTTCTTGCCGCTTAGAATATTCATAACTTTTTCTAACGCTTCAATATGATACAAGAGAATCAATTTACGCCCTATTCTGTAAACTAGCGCCATTTTATTTCGAAACGACAACGACGCATCTGCAAGTAAATCTTGATCGAAACGAATGGAGGTTGGTAAGTCATCTAAATGCGATTGCAAATAGGATCCTGCAGCATCGACGACCTGGATTTCGTGAATTAATGATAATGGCTCTATCCATGGGATACATAAAGACTTTGATGATGGCATCTTTTCAAAAGAGCAATCCGCAAGCTGATGAGCATCCAATAACGAAAACCTCACAAAAGCTAGAAATTCCAAATTAATACCATTCTTCGTGAGCTTGAAAGATTTCATTGCAGGAACGCAAAACTGACGCAAAACTGTTTCCATGCAATTAGATCTCTCTCTTAAAAAAAAAGCAAAAGTAGAAACTTACCCGCTCGTTGCTCTTCCATTGTCACTTTATTCGGCTGGACTCTGTAAAAAATATCATATGCATCCCATTCATTGCACTCTAAACAAAATCCATATTCTAAAAGCAAAAATCGATTCGACCTGCGACCATAGCTATTGAAAACTTCGCGGCCTTTTGAATACGAATTTTCCCCCGTAGGATACAATCGGAAATAGACATGGTCTGAACTCAAACAAGCATCCATATCTTCATCATCCTTCTTAAGTTTGACCGATTCACGTTTATTCCACAAATCATATTTGGTTTGAACATTTATATGGTTCAAACAGTCTGCGAAAGGAACCAAAGCAGTCCATGGAAGACTGCGACCAAAGGCGCGTGATTGAATCACTAGCCACGCCCATGTGAAAAGCTCCAAAGAATATTTCTCAGTAGAGAATTTAGAAGGGTCATGTGACAGAAGAATAGCACTAAGTCTTTTGTGAAGCTTTTTGTTTAATTAATTAATTGTTGAGAATGCAAAAGAGGAACTTACTTGGGATATTTCGTGGTCTCGACGTCGAGCCTGACCTACTAAAGTGGCATCTTGAAGAAACATCTGCTCTTCATAACTCCAATCTGCAACACCACATGGCCGTGGGAGCATGTTGATATATGGAGCCCAAAATGAATCTTCAGCTTTCAATTTTTCATGCATTAGGAACAAGGCAATGACCAGATCATCATCAGACTCGAAGAACCGCGAATGAATCTTATATATATCTGCCAAATCTTTGCATTTGACGCAAGTATTAACATATATCATGAGTTTCAATGGGATCTCAAACATGGGAGCTCCTGCTTGTATGTCGCATTTTGCCACTGCTCCTCTCATTCCGGACGCAGTGTCTCTGGCAGGCCATATAAGTGAGTCCAATTGAGCACCATTATCTTGAAGCCAAGAAAGAAATACCATTTCCTTCTCTAATACTTCCTCTGATGCATCACCCGATTCTGGTACACCTTCCATCGAACGTTACGAATATCCTGGTAATTATTCACGCGGGACGGTCCCCTCACAAGCGGATCTCACGATGATGGTCCTGTAGCGTCAGCAATTGGTCCTGGTTGCTTCCTTCTCGATCCAAGCAATTTTCAAAATTTGCTTCTGATTCCCTCTCGGATTGTCATCAGGCTTTTTCTTTCAACAAGATCTACTCTTGTTCATTAAGATTTAAGAAATTACCATTTGATGGCTTTTATCCACTACTTGTAGTGCTTTAAAAAGCGATATTCTTGGTATTTAAAAAAAACATTACTGAACAAGCAAAGCTGTAACCTGGTAAGTAAATATGGCAGAGTTGGGTCGGATATCTTTTTTATCCGATAAAGGAAAGGGATGCAGGCGGTAGCCAGCGCTTTTTTCAATATTCTGATTCCGGATAGCGTATCCGGAGCTCCTTTTGAGTGATGTTAAAC